>Ga0310695_10005707_pt1 | contig 21405 bp, 21 predicted proteins | sample RumenRJG_04DNA_FD_203882 | JGI IMG/M metagenome (GOLD analysis project Ga0310695, IMG submission 203882) | Bovine rumen microbial communities from Lethbridge, Alberta, Canada - RJG_04 (v2) (version 2) | ecosystem: Host-associated > Mammals > Digestive system > Stomach > Rumen | place: Canada...
CAACCAAAAGGAATACATCTTCAAGCGTATCAACGACTGGCTCGAAAAATATTTCGGCAAGGATCACGGCATTACGCTCGGCATTACCGAAACCGACCTGAACGATTCTGATCCTATGGTGACAGCGCTCATCTATGCGTCTTTCCTCGGAACCATGCAGGACAACGGTGTCGAGATTTTCACCCCGTGGACATGGGGGGACGGCATGTACGAAACACTACACCTCTTCAGCCGCTACGGTCATGCGAATCGCATCGAATCCGCCTCCACAAACGACTCACTCGTTTCAGCTTATAGTTCCATCACCAACAAGGGCGATTCGCTTACAATCATCTTCGTGAACCGCGCCGAAAAGGACGCACAAGACATTCAATTGCAGCTCAAGAACTTTGACGCATCGCTCAAGTTCAAGACGCTCACGCTTGCTGGAATCACCGGAGAAACCTTCGTTTCGCACACGAACAATGCCCTAAAAGAAGACGCTGTCGCAACTAAAGTGCTAGGCGGCGCCACCAACGCGGCGGCCTCCTCTGCAAACAAGTTCTCTCTATCGCTCCCGGCAAAATCAATCACTGCGGTCTTGCTCACTACCGACACCCCGAACGTTATTGACGCTATCAAGCCTAGGCTCAGGTCTCGCCCCGCAACGCATTACGGCGTCACAAGCCGCTTCGATACAAAAGGACGTAACGTAACCCACACCCGCACAAGCCCCGGCTACTACATTCTGCGATAATTTTTATATATTCCCTTTAAGTGCATACAACTTAAAGGGTTTTATATGGAAAACAAGGAAGAGATTCAGGTCGAAGAAAACCAAGCAGAAGTTTTCGAAGGCCGCGAAGAAGCAATGGCCGCATCCGCTGCAGAAATCAGAGCCTACGCCCGCGAAGCATTGCGTGGCAAATGGGGTTATGGTATCATCGTCTGGCTCTTGGCGATGCTAATCAACACCCTCGTTTCCCTGCCAGAATATCTCGTAGACGACGGAAATACTTTCGGCGACATTTGGAGCTTTATTTCATCAGCCGTTAGTTGGTGCATGTGGTTTGGCGTCATGGCATGTTTCCTCGACATCGCTCGAAAAGCACACCTATCCTATAAACGACTTTTCACAGGTTTTCGCAATCTCAAATTCTTTTTCAAGTTTGTCATTACAGAGGTATTACAGTTTATATTCCTTATCTGCTGGTACCTTCTCCTTATCGTCCCCGGCATCATCAAATATTATTCTTACGCCATGACCGAATTCATCCTCTTGGATCATCCGGAATACGGTCCCCTGCAAGCAATCACCGAAAGTAAAAAGATGATGTACGGTCATCGCATGCGCCTATTCATTCTCGGTCTTTCGTTTATCGGCTGGTTTTTCCTCTGCATCATCACACTCGGCATCGCCTCTTTATGGGTTGTCCCCTACTATGGCACGGCTAGAGCCAAGTTCTACATAGATCTCAAGGCAGAATACGAAAAGAAACTCGCTGCCACCCCCATTCAAGAAGCAGAAACGGTTCCTGCCGAACCTGTCGAAGAAGAAAAAGAGTTCGAAGTCGAAGAGTAATTCACGCCTTTAGAATCTGTGTTCCATGCAGTGTTGCATGGCTTCTTTAAGGTTCTTGAACATCGGCTTTTCGAATTTTTCGTAGCCGACTTTCGTGAGACCATCGTAAAAGAACATACCGGGCGATTTGCGGGCTGCTTCATCGCCCATATTCGCAATATCCTTATTGGAAATTCCTTCGTGCAGAATTTCGCGATATTCTTGGCTTGGTGGATCGAAATAGAATAGCTGGTCAATAAATTCGTCGATATCTCGATTTTTCTGTCTAAAGAAGTATTGCATGCCCTTACGGTTCCAACCTTCGAATTGCAGATTTTCGCCAACAATAAAATCAACGCCGTGCTCCATCGGCTCGCAACCGCCTTCTTTCAGGTTGAATTTTTCGCAATAATAGAATGGTGCTGTGAGTTGCGGTGCGGTAGAATCTTTGTAATTGCAATTGGTGCTATCCGTATAACATTTTGCGAATGTCTTATAGGGAGACGGTTTATAATATGATTCGGCGGGTAAATCGGTGGCGAAATTAATGTAGGATTTTCCGTCAACGCGGTAGCATTCCAAGCTTTCGTCGATTCCAGAAGTTTTTCCGTGAACGGGCAGCGGTTTCATGCTAGCGTAGTATTCGATCTTGCAACCGCCATTGACATAGTCTTTGGTGTAGCAAGGAATCCAGTCCGGGTTGGCGATGGGTTTTGGTTTGCGGGCCCATTCGGGAATGGCCGTATCCTTTGGAATTGCCTTGGGCTCAATTCTCAATTCCTTTTTGAAATCTGGATTACATTCTCCGACGATTTTTGCTTTGATGGTGGATGCGTGGTGTGCCGTTTCGAAATGAGGACAGATGCAGGCGAGGTCGGCCATCCAGTATCCCGTGAACGCTTTCTTGTAAAATTTTTGAATGAACTTGCGGGCGTTTTCTTTGTGGTATATGCTGCCGTCGATAGCGCGGGGGTTCCATTCGAGAGAAGGCGCGGCTTTTTTGGTACTTGCCAAAAGACTTTTCTCGTTGCATTGCTTATCAAGATCAACGAGTTCTCCGCGGTCATAATCACGGCGTCGGAAATTGCTCCGTTTGTCGCCTTCGATACTGGGCCAAAAGGTGTACACCCAGAAGGGCGCATTGCAAAATATGGAATCGGGAGTGCTTTCAATTTTTTTTGAAGGCGTAAAATCTGTCGGGATTTCGTCGAGAAGCAACAGCCTGTAGTGTTCTTCGTCTTCGAACGAGACGCAGAATTGGACAGGCGTTTTGGCAAATATTGTGATGGCCCAAAAACAGCAAAGGAGTAGGGTGAATTTTCTCATTCGAGCCCTCCCTTTATTGCGCAGTTTTCAGGCTCATGTTTTCCGTGAACTTGAACCATGTTCAAAGTCCAGAAATTATCGGCTTTTAACTTGGTCTTCGGGGATTTTATGGATCTCGGACATTTCCCAGTCAGCATAATCTCGTATTCGAAGGCTTGCTTCACTTTTTCGAATCCGCATTCCATGGAGATGTTCCAGACGGCAGAAATGCTTTTGCCGTAGAATTCTTTTAGTTGTTTTGAGGTTGCCTTGAAATTGGTGTCTATAGATAAGTTAATGTATTCGGGGATTAGGGCGGACGATTTTCGCTCCCAGAAACTTTTTCCATGGCAGGAGTCTTCTTCGGTATAGGAGCCTAGCTTCAATTTTCCAATGTCTGCGAAATCCCATTCGGTTGATGTTTCTTTTTGCGCTGTACCGCTACAAGTCAAGCTGTTTAAATCTGTTCCAGAGCTATCGAACAGGCTGATTTCCGGAACGTTCTCGAAAAGTTCGGTACGGTAAAGTGCGGGATGTTTCCCTTCTATAAGGCAGTAATGAGCGACCGGCATGGATTTCACGCAAGGGCCAACAAGTAGCACATTATATTCCCGTTCTTTGCGCTTGGTGTCGGTGTAACATTCTGATTTGCTTTCGCTTGCACGGAAGATCTGTCCGTAATAATGTGGAAGAACCCCTTTGGCGTTTTTCAAATGGAATACGTTTTGGGGAGAATAACTGCTTATTAAGTTTCGTGGAAGGTTGAGGAAGTAATCGTCGTTTTTTAAAGGTTTCTTTTTGGCTGGCAAAATTTCTTTGCGAACAAGCCGAGCCGTATAGGTGCTATCGTTTTCGAACGTGACGCAGTAGGCGGCGACGCTGTCTTTGGCCGATACGGATCGGTCTTGGGCAAAAGCCATTAAGCACGCGCCCGCAAAAAATACAACCATAGCGATGATGCGGAGTGCAGAAAGAGATTTCATTTTCTACCTCCGTTTTGGTTCTTTTTAAGGGGAATCCATTCTTTGCAAGTTTTGATGGCATCTTGCATCGTATCGAAATGCAAATCCTTCCGCTCAGATTTTTTTATTCCCGAAAAGAACTGCATCCCTTTCGCTTTGTGAATGGACGCCCCGATCATGTTTGCCGCGTCATTGTCAGAAAAATGCCATGGCAATATAGTCTTGTAGCTTTGATAACGCTTGCCTTCTTGCGCTACGCGGTTCATGAATTTTGTAACGTTGTTTTCCGCTTTCATTTCGAGATAGAGCAATAGACCGTCCCGTTTCCAGTGCTTAAGTTTTCCCGTCTCGTCAAAGACAAGCGAAAGTCCGCTTTCTGCAATCGGGCAACCTTCTGTTGTTGCATTCGTATTCTTGCAGGAGAAAAAGTATTTATGAGAATGCGGCTTTGGTAATCCTTCGTAGGGCAGCGTGTCGCTTTTGACGTTGCCGCAGTTCAGACTATCGCTATAACATTTGGCTTGTGTGGGAAAATGAAAAACTGAATCTTGGACCTGTTCCGGGATTGATGTAGGAATGACGATATAGGATTCGTTCTTGTAGCGGAAACATTCAATGTCTTGATTGAAAACTTCGGGAGCGCCGACCATAGGGAGCTTTGTTTTACTTGCATATCGTGCGATTCGGCAGCCTCCGTTGGAATCTGGCTCGTAACAGGGGAAAATGTCTTTTGGCCCTTCTTCGGCATAAAAACGGCAGATGGTTTTAGTGGCAAATCCACCTCCTCCACCACCAAGTAGGCCTGCAAGACCGGAGCATCCAACATCTTCGGGATCTAACCAATAATCATGTGCGAAAAGCGATGTTGTAAGCATCGCTAGCAAGAGAATGACGTGCAAGGTTAGACAGCATGAACGCCTGCGTTCGTATTGGATAACCGCAGCAGTCAAGCCTCGAAGAGCAATGACGTTGTGAAAAATCCCCCTAGATTCCCACATGATTAAAAACTACTCATAGCTGATTCCGAACGACTTGGGGATTATTCGAAAAGGCCTGTAAATTACTTCTCAACCACAATCAATTCAGGCACGCCACGGCCCGGAAGCGGCTTGAAGATTTTCACGTTGGTCTGCACCGCCGGGCCGCCAAAGGCCTTCATTTCGCACACGAACAAGTAATTCGTACCGGCCACCACCTGGGTCGACACACTCAGCGGTTTGAGTCCCAGGTAAGCGTAATCCTTGGTCGCCTCGGTAAATACGGCAGAATCTTCTGCAGCAAGCGGACGCTGTTCCGAGAAGCCTCCCATCAGCATTTCGTCGGTCTTGCCCGCTTCCAGATTTCCAAAGAAGGCTTCGACTTCGCTGGCGGCAACTTCGGCACCATTTTCGGCAGTAATGCGCTTATTGGAAATCCCGTAGGCAAGTGTCACATTGGCGTTCGGTTCCAGCGTCTTGAGTTCTTCGGCAGAAGCCTTGCGGCCACCGCTACCGTATGTGCAGAACGGCACCACCACCTTGCCGCTCAAATCGTTGGAATCCAGGAAGGTGTAAATCGGCGGAGCAAAGGAGCCAAACATAATCGGGTAGCCCAGGTAGACCGTGTCGTACTTGGCGAGTTCCGGCTTTGCATTTTCGAGCGCGGGCCACTGCCTGGTATCGCGCTGAGCCTTCACCGCAGCAATGGTGCTATCGTAAGTCGAAGGGTAAGCCGCCACAAGCTTCAATTCCACGGCATCGGCGTTCTTTGCCTTCTGGAAAATTTCGGCAAGCTTTTTAGTTGCACCATTCTGCGAAAAATACACCACCACAGACTTGGTAGCGGGCGCCTCCACTTCGGCGGATTCCGTCTTAGGCGCCGGTTTGGATTCCTGCTCATTGCAGGCGGTAAACACCATCGAGGCCGCAAATACAGACATTGCGGCAGTCAACTTCATCTTATTAAGCATAGTGTTCTCCTATTTAGCTTTTAGCCTGTTCCGGTGCTGCACCGTTATTACCGCTCGGAGCAGAGGCATTTGCGGCCACATTCGTTGCAGAGGCATCGGCTGCACCATCTTCCGGCTGCGGCGGCAGTTTGGTTCTTGCGCCGTAAAGTTTTTCCGAAATATGCGTAAACGCTTCCACGATATCCGGGTCAAAATGTTTGCCCGCACCTTCGGTAATAATCGCCATCGCCTTCTCGTAGGTAAAGGGCTTCTTGTACACACGTTCTGCCACAAGAGCGTCGAACACGTCGGCCACAGCCATGATTCTTGCTGACAGCGGAATTTCTTCGCCCTTGATATGGGTCGGATATCCCGAGCCGTCCCACTTTTCGTGGTGGTAATGGGCCATGTCGATAGATTCGACCATGTAGTCCGCATCGATCGTATCGCCAGCATCTTCCACCATCTTGGTCAGGATCTTCCAGCCTTCGGTGGTGTGGCTCTTCATGATAGTGAATTCTTCGTCGGTGAGCTTGCCCGGCTTGTTCAAAATCAAGTCGGACACCGCAATCTTGCCGATATCATGCAACGGGGCGGCACGCTTGAGTTTTTCGATGTAGGCATCCGTGAGCACATCCGTAAACTTGCCTTCGGCCTTGAGCTGACGGGCAATCGCTTCCACATATTCGGCCGTCTTCTTGATGTGGTTACCCGTGCTCTTGTCGCGGGCTTCAACCACTTCAGCGAATTCCATAATGATGATTTCCTGCATGCGCCGGATACGTTCGTTCTGCTCCTGCACACGCTGGATAAAGTTATAGGTATCGCTGGCCATCGTGTAGATAGACTCATAAAGATGCTCAATTTCGTCATTGGTATTAACCCCGATTTTTCCGAGGCGTTCCACGCTGTCCCTAATGCTTTCCAGATCTACCGTTTCGGTATCCAGCATGCTTGCGCGAGTGGTGTTGGCAGCAATCTTCATGGCGGCAACGGACATCTGGTTCATGGGAATCACTACACCGCGTTTCACCAGTTCCAGCACAATGCTCATGATGATAATGGAAAGGCCGAAGAACAGCGAAAGCATCTTGATGAAGAATACCGCTTCTTCGCGAACAATTTTCTCCATCGAAATATCAGCAGCAACATAGGCAACCGTCTTGTTCGAAGAATTGCGGATAGGCCTATAGACCGTCAACAACCAGCCATACTTGTCGTCAGAAATAATCGGTTCAATTTCGCCACCCGCCAAGAGCGTCGGCAAGTACGGTTCAAAACTCGGATCGAATTCCACCACATCGCCCGGTTTACCCCCCGGTTCACCATCGGTATCCAGGTCGAACACCACATGGCAACCATCTTCTCGAATCTGGTACACGTACAGGTACTTGGTCTGGGGGAAGCTTTCCCTAATGGAGTACAATATTTTACTGATAAAGGCGTAATCTTCGACTTCATAGCCTCGATTCATATAATCGTCAATCTTGTCAGGATTGATAGCCGTAGATGCAGCCCTGGTCACACCGTTTGCCACATTGATGAAGCTATTGATGGAGTTTTCACGGTACAGGAAAAAGCCGATTGTACTGGCAAGGCCGCCCAAAAGCACTTCGGCGACAATCACCATGTACACCACCTTGCGCAGCAAGGAATAGCGGACCATCTTCTTCACGACTTCGTTACTGTTCACTCGCAGGAACACACGATTCAAGTGGTTCTTGATGACACGAGGAATAAAGCGGAACAGGAACACCGCCGCAACAACCACGACACCCTTGTCAAAGAAGTCCAGGACAATGTCGGCACAAAGTTGCGAACTAAACGTGCTCCAACCGAAAACTTCGTGGAAGGCAATGGCGAAGGGCGCCGAAACGCCTTCGCCAAAATTGAACCCGAACAAGAAATAGGTAAAGATCGAACCGATACCGCCACCGATCAAGGCAAACGAAACAATCACCACAAACAGTCGCGGAATATTCTTGAAGAACCGCTGATGGTAAAAGAAGGTTGCCAGGGCCGCAATGAAAATGCTAATGACCCCATAGAACATGGTCACCGGGTCCGAAATCCCGTTGATGGCGTTGGAGGCAAAACCGACTATAACCGCAGGAAGGTTGCCGCCGAGCATGGCGGTAAGAATTGTCCCCAGGCAATCCAGGTAAAGCGGCAATTCCAGGGTCAATGCAAGTTTTGCCGGCAAAACGTTAAGCAGCAAACCCGCAATGATTAGCAGAATTACACTTTTTAAGCTAGACCCTTTTTCAAAATCAATCTTTCTCATACGGTCCAATACATCCTTCTTAGCACTCTTAAAATAATTAAAAATAGGACCCTTGCCGGTCCTATTTTATAATTTCCACTATTTTTTTGTTGTTTGTAGCCCCCGAAACCACCGAAACATCCCGTTTATGTACATGAAAGTGTTCTGCCAGGAGTTCGCAGATGGCCTCGTTCGCCGCTCCATCCACAGGTGGGGCCTTGACTTCCACCTTGTAACTGCCGTCGGGGAGTTCTACCACGCTTTCGCGTTTGCTCCGGGCGTGCACCTTGATATTTATTTTCATAGGCTAGGCCTTAGGCAAGCACATTTCCCGGGGCAGCCGGGCGAGTCCTAAGCTCTTCTTGCATGCGCTGGTCATTTTCCATGGCAGAAAGCAGGTCTTCCTGGCCCTTGATAAGCGCACGGCAGCGGATAAAGTAGTTTGTACGCAACTGCTTCAGCTGTTCGATTTCCATGCGGAGTTCTTCGGCCTCTTTCTTGGTGGACTCCACCTCGCGGACCGCTCTGGCCTTCGCTTCGGCAACGATGATTTCCGCTTCTTTTTCAGCGGTCGCCTTGACTTCGTCAACCGTCCTCTGCATGGTCACCACGGCATCCTGGATCGTCTTTTCGATTTGGCGGTAATAATTTACGCGTTCTTCGGCAACCTTCAAACGTTCGGTAAGGTCAGTCTTGTCCCTGGACATCTGTTCGAATGCGTTAGCAGCAGTTTCCAAAAAAGCCTTGACTTCTTCGGGATCAATTCCACCGAAATTTTTCTTGTGGAAGTTCTGGTTTCGGATATCCAAAGGTGTAAGTTCCATACTAAAACCTGCAAAAAATTTGATATTTGCCGCCTTTAGCGACATCAGAAATATAACAACTTGCAAAGAACGCTGTCAATGTCACAAAAAAATAAGATATAAAATGGGGAATACCCTACACCCGTTTTCCAAGAATCATGTTATATTTTATTAACAGCGTTTATGATCAAGTTTCTAACAAACTTCTGGGGGGCGCAGGACACACTAGAACGTAAAATGTTCTGGTCTATTTTGGTGGTCGTTACCGTGGTAGCCACCTGTTCTGCCGTCTTTACCATTTACGAGGGCATCAATGCCTCCGCATCTTTGGCCAGCCTCGGATGCGCGTTGCTTTGTTTTATCATCGCCTTTGTAGCCGTAAAGACCTCGCTGTACAACCAATGCTACCTAGTCATGTGCTGTGCGCTCACCTGTTTCTTGATGCCCCTCCTGTTCCTTTTCTGCGGAGGCATCACCAGCGGCATGCCGCTGTACTGCATCACCTCCATTGCACTGATTGCCTTTGCAGTCCAGGGTCGTGCCAAGAACATTTCCTTCATCATCTCACTGGCAATCCAGGCAGCCACCATCTACTGGTCCTGGAAAAATCCGAATATTGTATACACCACGCTTGACCGCGACGGATCTTTCCTTGACATCCTGGTCACCCATATCCTGACAAGCATCACGCTCTTCGCCGTAGGATCCTTCTCCCTGATGGCGTACGTGCAGGAACGCGAAAAAAGGGAAAAGCTGGTGGCGCGGCTAGACTACCTGGCAGTCAGGGATTCCCTTACAGGGCTCTACAATCGCAGGTACTTGCTCAAGTTCTTAGAAGAAACAGTCTGGAAACACCGCAACGACTACTTTATCGCCATGTTCGACCTGGACAACTTCAAACAAGTTAACAACAAGTACGACCACACCTTCGGCGACAAGGTGATTTGCGCCGTAGGCGAACTGATTCAGAACGTCGGAGATGAATCCGCTGGCGAATGCGTCGCCCGCTATGGTTGCGAAAAATTCATCTACCTCATTAACGCCGACTCCGAAGTAGAAGCGTACTCGAAGGTCGAATCTATCCGCAAGGCCGTACGCCAGATATCCTTTGAAGAACACCAGGAACTGCAACTCACCATCAGCGGCGGGCTGCTCCCCTGCAGCACCAAATCGGTTGCCGACGTGAACCAGCTCCTTTTCCGAGTCGACGAGCTCGTGGTTTCTGCCAAAAACCAAGGCAAGAACCAGATTCGCAACACGGTGGAAAACTAAGTTTTTCTATCTTTACCTCTGAAAAAAAATTAAAGAGGTCCATTATGACATTCGAAGAAATGTACGCACTGGCCTGCCAGCGCAAGAAAGACATGCCCGAAGGTAAGGGCACCACGGAACTTTTCAAGAAAGGTCCCCACGGCATTGGCAAGAAGCTCGTCGAAGAAGCCGCCGAAAGCTGGATGGCCGCTCGCTTTGAAAGCCGCGACGCCCAGTGCCTGGAGCTTTCTCAGGTGCTTTACTATGTGGCCGTAATGATGGCCGAAAAAGGTCTCACCCTCGAAGAAGTGTACGCTAAACTATGATTAAGGTAGCTCTTCCCAACAAGGGCATGCTCTTTGAGCCTACCCAGGAACTTCTGAAGGCTTGCGGTTACAAGGCCTCCAAGCCCTACAAGACTTTGACCCAGCTCGACACCAAGAACGGAATCGAATTCTTCTTCTTGCGTCCGAGCGACATTCCCATGTACGTGGGCCGTGGCATTATCGATGCCGGCATCACGGGTATCGACTTTAACGCCGAAGCCAAGAGCCCGGCAGTCAAGGTTCTCGACTTGCCCTACGGCGCATCCAAGATGTGCGCCGCCGTACCCAACGATAGCCCGGTGCAGTCCCTTGACGAACTCAAGAATTCTACGATTGCTACAAGCTTCCCGAACATTGTGGAAGGTTTCTACAAGAAGCCGATGGACTTCGTGGTGCTAGAAGGCGCCGTCGAAATCTCCGTTAGCCTCGGCGTAGCAGACGCCATTGTCGACGTGGTGGAAACCGGCACGACCTTGAAGCAGGCTGGACTCCGCATCGTGGGCGAACCGCTCTTCCGTAGCAACGCAGCCCTCTTCTGCAACCCGCAGAAGACCGAACTGGAAGAAGTCAACACGCTGATCCGCCGCATCGAGGGCAAGTTGGTTGCCCAGTCGTACATGATGATCGAGTACGACTGCCCGGCAGAACTCCTCCAGAAGGCATGCGAACTCACGCCGGGCCTCGATGCCCCGACAGTGACCAAGCTCCACGGCCGCGAATGGTACTCCGTAAAGGCCATGGTCCCGCAAGAAGAAGCAAACTCCATCATGGACAAGCTTTGGGACGCCGGTGCACGCAGCATCCTCCTGTTCGGTATCAAGAGCGCCCGAATCTAAGACATGCAAACACTTGCTTACTTAGCACGCCAGCCTATCCTCGACCGCGAGGGTAAGATTTACGCCTATGAGCTTCTGTTTCGCGATTCGCCCGAAAGCGATATCGCGATTATCGCAAGCGATGTGCTCGCCACGGCGCAAGTGCTCGAAAACGTGCTGAACAACATCGGTATCGAACGCCTGATCGGAAAGAACAAGGCGTTCGTGAACTGCAGCCGCAACATGCTGCTGGACAACTTGTTCGGTCTCTTGAACCCCAAGTACTTTGTATTGGAAGTCCTCGAAGATGTCGAAGTGGACGAGGCCATCGTCAAGGCCGTCCAGCGCTACAGGGCCCTGGGCTTTGAACTGGCGCTCGACGACTTCATCTTCAACGATGAATTCATCACCCGCTTCAAGCCGCTATTCCCCTACATTTCTTACGTCAAGATGGACGTGGTGGACAACTCGCAAGAATCCATGAACGCGGCCGCCACCTTCTTCAAGACCATGGGAGTCAAGCTCCTGGCCGAAAAGGTGGAAGACGAGTCCACCTTCAAGCGTTGCGAAGAAGCTGGCTACGACTACTTCCAGGGTTTCTTCTTTGCAAAGCCCGAACTGGTGACCGGTCGTAAAATCGACGCCACCTCGGCAACACTGTTGCAGCTCTTGCTCCGCATCAAGTCCCGCCCGAGCCTCGAAGACATGGTCGAAAGCCTTTCCAGGCACGAAGACATCGCCCAGAACCTGTTGCGATTTGTGAACTCTGATTCCGAGGCCAAACACCGCCGCATCAACACCGTCAAGGAAGCCATCGTATGGGTAGGCATGCGCCGCATCCAGGAATGGCTAATGCTCATGCTGTACGCCCGTCCGGAACTGGGAATGACTCCGCAGGCATCGCCCCTGTTCCAAAATGCAAGCCACCGCGCCAAGTTCATGGAAAGCCTCGCCCGCACCATCGACGAAAACGACGATGACTTCTGCGCCAAGGCCTTCATGGTGGGGCTCATCAGCCGCATGGACGCTCTCGTACGCGCCCCGCTCGAAACCATCTTGCCGGACGCCCCTACCGACGACGAAATGCAGGACGCCCTCTTGAACCGCACGGGCCGCCTCGGCACACTGCTTCGCCTGGCCGACGCCGTGGAACTCGACGACCGCGATTCCATTCAGGCTTGTCTCAAGGAAGAAGGCATCCACTTCGCCCAGCTGAAACTCTGTATCAACGAATCCTACAGTTTTGCCAATGAACATTGAACCGCAAAGCCTTGAAGCGTTAATCGGGGAATTTTCATCGCTCCCTGGAATCGGGCAAAAGACCGCCCGAAGGCTTGCGTATCATATTCTTTCTAAAAACGAAGGGGACGTGGAACGGTTTTCGGAAAACCTGCTGAACGCCAAGAGAAACGTTCACCCCTGCCCGCGCTGCTATGCCTTTACCGACGAGGACCTTTGCCCTGTGTGCAAGGCCCGCGAAGGCGCCAAGTGCATTTGCGTGGTAGAAAAAAGCTCCGACATCGTACCCTTCGAACGTTCGGGAATCTACAAGGGCACCTACTTTGTACTGGGCGGAGTCATCTCGCCCCTGGACGGCGTCGGCCCCGAGCACCTGCATCTACCCGAACTGGTGAAGCGCATCAAGGACGAGGGTATCGAAGAACTTATATTTGCATTAGGTTCTAGCCCCGAAGCCGACAGCACCGCACTCATGCTTGACCACATGCTGGCAGGCGTAAATGTCAAGCGCACGCGACTGGCCCGCGGAATTCCCATGGGTTCGGACCTTGAATTTGTAGACGAAGTCACCATGCTCCGCGCATTCGAAGGGAGAGTCAGCTTATGACCGAAAACGCTCCGAAAGGGACAAAGGCGAATTTACCGCCAAAGACAGTCCACCACAGCCCTGTTATGGTGGGAGACTACAAGATTGTCTCTGCCGAATTCGTCAAGGGTTCTACCAGCATCAAGCACCTCCCCGAAGAACGCTTACCGCAAATAGCCTTCCTCGGACGCTCCAACGTGGGCAAATCTTCGCTCATGAACGCCCTGATGGGTCGAAAAGACCTTGTAAAAGTGGGCAGAACCCCCGGAAAAACCCGCGAATTGAATTTTTTCAAAGTCAACGGGAAGTTTTTTCTAGTAGATTTACCAGGTGTAGGCTTTGCAAAAGTCAGCAACAGCAAACGCGACCAGATGGCAGACTTTATCCGCGAATACGTGGAAAAGTGTAAGGACCTGAAAGGACTCGTTTACCTGGTAGACGTGCGCCACGGCGGCCACGCTATCGATATCGAGACGGTCGAAGCCATTCGGGCTACCGGTTGCCCCGTACTGATTGTTGCCAGCAAACGCGACAAGGCCAACCAGTCGGAACTTGCCAAAGGACTCCGCAGCATCAAGGAAAAATTCGGGCTAGACCAGAATCCCCTGAGCGTAAGTTCTTTAAAGAAATTCGGGCTGGGGGAATTGTGGCACAACATTTTGGAAGCGATCGAACAAAACGATGAAAATAAGGATTCGTAGAAACTGGCAGAGGTTCACGCTCCCCGCAAGGGCGTTTCATTTGCTGGGCTTGTTCTTGTTGCGCCGCCCCTTCGGCCAACAAATTGCCTTGTTCTGCAGGGCTGTCGCTAGTGTATTTTCTAAAAATCGCAGTCTCAAGACCGACTCCCGTAACATCATCATGCAGACGTTCTTTACGGCAGTCGAAATTTTCCCTATTCTCTTTATAGTGGCCACCTTGTTCGGAACCATCGTCATCATCGAAGTGATTTCAATGATGAGCAAGATCGGTTTTGCCGACTTTGTGGGTAGCATGATCGTGGTGGTGATTATCCGAGAACTGGGTCCCATTCTCACTGCATTCTTGATTGCCGGCCGAAGCGGGTCTTCCCTCACCACCTATATCGGAAGCATGGTCATCAATTCCGAAGTAGACGCCCTGGCCACCATGGGTGTCAACCCCATCCGTTTCCTGGTCATGCCCAGCCTGATTGGCGGTTGCATCGCCATGTTCATCATGAACATTTTCTTTAGTGCCAGCGCCATTTTTGCAGGCTACCTCGTTACCAAAGGCGCCATCATCATTACAGGCAACATGATGAACATTCAGCTCACCTGGTCTTACCTGAGCACCGAAATCCTGAACGCCATTACGCTGACCGACTTTATTTTCACTATTCTAAAGCCCCTTGCATTCGGAGCAATCATTACCACCAATGCCTGCTACCAGGCTCTGAACATCCAGCGCGATGTGCGCCAGGTGCCCAAGGCGGTATCCCGTTCCGTAATCAAATCGTTCCTGTACGTTGTCGTCGCCGATGTGATTCTTTCCATATTCTATTTTGTTGACTACATGAACAACCTTTCGACGCTGATCTAATGTTTGACGAAGCCCTAAGAATGGAAGATATCCACCTCGCCTACAATGACCTTGTAGGAGCCATGTTCTCCAAGCCGAGAATCTTGGGGTATTTCAGAGGTGTCGAAATGGACCCGCAAAAGGAGCTGATTTCCAACGTCAACCTTTCGGTGATGCGTGGCGAAACAGTTTGCATCGGCGGGCCATCTGGTCAGGGAAAGAGCGCCCTTCTAAGAATCATCGCAGGGCTGACTCGCCCCACCCGCGGAAACATCTACTACTTCGGTGAATACATCCCGCCCGAAAAGCTGACAGCCTTGGAAGTGGCCAAGCGCCAGGTGGGAATGGTATTCCAGAACGGGGCACTGATTTCTAACCTCAAGGTCCGTGACAACATTGCCCTGCCGCTCCGTTACCACAAAATGGGAACGGCCTCCGAAATCGAAGACAAAATCAACATGGCCATGGACCTGATGCGTGTGCGCGACGAAGCGGACCTGTACCCCCATATGCTCAGTACAGGCATGCAAAAACGTGTAGCCATCGCCCGCAGCTGGGCCATGGACCCTAAGCTTTTGTTGATGGACGAACCTACTGCAGGCCTCGATAACTACAACCGCCGCAATCTGCTGCCGCTGATCGACAACATGCGTACGTTGTTCAAAACCACGATCCTCATCGTGACCCACGACTTGATGATTTCCAAGGAACTGGACTGCAATATTTGCTTTTTGCACCGCAAGACCTTGACCGAGCCCAAGCCCTTTGAATACTGGCTCAACTCCGACACCGACATTTCCAAAGAACTATTCCGAGATCTACGCACTAGCGGGTAAAGCCGCTTCGCGGCAATGAGCAGTGTATAGTGTGTAATGTGTAGTGAGTAATGTGTAGTGAGTAATTATATACACTTTACACTTTACACTTCACACCTCACACTTTTCTATATTTTCTCACATGCTTCTCCCTTTACCAGACGATTTTCATGCACACTTGAGACAGGGCGAATTGATGCCCGGTTACGTTCGCGACTTGGTCCAGCAATTCGGCCGTGCCATCATTATGCCCAACACCGTGCCCGCCATGACTTCTGCCAAGGCTATCGCCGAATACAAGGCCCAGATTCTGGATGCGGCAAAGGCTGTGCGTCCGGACTTTATCCCCCTCATGACTTTCAAGCTGAATCCGAACTATACTGAACAGGATTTGAAGGACATGATGGCCGTGGGCGTAGTGGCAGGCAAGTACTACCCCGCCGGAGTCACCACCAACAGCGCCGACGGCATCAGCGATTTCGAAGGAATCTTCCCCGTGGTCGCCATGATGGAAAAGCTCGGCCTTGTGCTGTGCGTGCACGGCGAAGAACCGGGTGAATTCTGCCTGGACCGCGAGCCCGCCTTTATCAAGCGCGTCGAGACTCTAGCCGCAAAGTTCCCGAAGCTCAAAATCGTCTTTGAACACTTGAGTTCGGCGAAATCGGTCGAGGCAGTCAAGCGACTCCCCGCGAACGTGGCCGCCACCTTCACGGTACATCACCTGATGATGACTCTCGACGATATCGTCGGGGACGCCCTCAGGCCGCACCATTTCTGCAAGCCGCTGCCGAAGCGGCCTGAAGACCGTGCCGCCATCCGCGAAGCCGCCTTCAGCGGCAACCCCAAGTTTTTCCTCGGCACGGACTCTGCCCCGCACCAGCTGGGCAAAAAAGAATGTCCGTGCGGGGCAGCGGGCGTCTACAGCGCCCCGGTCGCCATCCCGCTCTTGGTTCAAGAATTCGAAAGGGCTGGCCACCTCGACAAGCTCCCGAATTTCATCGCCGGATTCGGCGCCGACTTCTACGGACTTTCGCGCACGACCAAGCAGATTGAAGTCGTCCACGAAAAATGGACCGTCCCCGCTATCGTAAACGGAGTGGTTCCCCTCGCTGCCGGCCAGACCCTGGAATGGAAGCTCGTTTAATTTCTATATTTGCGCCATGCCAGCCGTTTCTCGCAAATACCTTGTAGGCCTCGTGGGCCCTGACGTTCTCGAAGCCGCCGAAAAGGACCTGTTCCATCCGGTTCGCCTGGATTTGGACTGCTGCGACGCCATCGAAATCCGTTACGATTTCTTTGACGAATCGGTTTGGGATTCCCTTTCGGAAAGAGTCCGGCACGTCGTGCCCGACAAGTTGCAAATCGGCACCATCCGCCTTAAACGGGACGGAGGCAAATTCGCCGACGAACGGGTCGTGGAACGCATGGACCTGTGGAAGAAAATCCTTTCGGGCAAGCAGGTTCCCGAATGGCTGGACCTGGAACGGGACTGCCTTAGCGACTTCAAGACCCTGAACGACATGGCCTTCCCCATCGGCGTGGGCCTGATTATTTCGGAACACAACTTCGAGCGCATCCCCAACGACATTGAGCTGGAAACCTTCGCCGACGACGTAAAGCGCGTAGGTGCCCAGGGCTTGAAGATTGCCGCCATGAGCAATTCCGATGTTGACTGCGACCGCCTGTATAAGTTTGCAAAGAAATTCGGCAAGAAATTCCAGATGTTCGCCGCCTTCGGCATGGGCGAAACTGGCAAGGTCAGCCGCCTTTGGTCTCTGAACCAAGGAGCGAACCTCACCTACGGTTCTATCGGCCATTCCGAAGCTCCCGGACAAATCGAAGTCTCCATTATGCGCCGGGCCCTGGATCAAGCCGAAAATATGCACTCCGAGATGGAAATTTTGGCCTTTTTGAATCAGTTTTAGCCTTTTTTGATATTTTTTCGTTCCAATAAGGCTTTTTTTGTCCAAACGGCGTTTATTTTTGCTAAATATCCATATTGAAAACATCAAAAGGAATTCATTATGCGTCTTTCCGAAAGGTTTGTCGACAATTGCATTCTGATCAATTCCAAGAGCACGTCCAAGGAAGGAATCTTGAACGAACTCGTGGATACGCTCTGCAGTGCCTACAAATTGGAACACCGCAACGAAATTTTCGATGCCGTCTGGACTCGCGAACAAAGCCGTTCTACCGGTATCGGTTGCGGACTGGCAGTCCCCCACGCCAAGATTGACTGCGTGGACCGCATGTGCATGGCAGCCGCCACTATCGAAGGCGGGCTGGATTTCGCCTCTTTTGACGGAGAACCGGTTTACCTGATCATCTTGATTGTAAGCCCCGGCAACACCGTAGGCCCCCACCTGAAGGCTCTCTCCTCCGTAAGCCGTCTTCTGGCCGACGGCGGTGTCCGCAAGGACCTGATTGCCTCCAAGGACCCGGCAGAATTCCTGACCATTCTCCGCGCCGCCGAGGACAAATACCTCTAATCCCCTTGACAGGCTAGAAAAAGTTTTCTATAATTGCGCCTACCTCGGACGGTTAGCTCAGTTGGTTTAGAGCGCTGCTTTCACACGGCAGAGGTCACTGGTTCAAATCCAGTACCGTCCACGAAAAAAAGATCCCATTCAACGGGGTCTTTTTTGTTATCTTGTCACCATTCAACGCAACGTTTCAAGCTCCACGAGCATCTAAAAGGCATGATCAATACCAAAGTCCTCATTTCTGCATTCCTTACGACAGCCGCCCTCGCAACGGCGACTTTTGCCGAAAGCACCTGGACATTGGAGGACTGCCTCAAGCAAGCCAAAAAGGCAAGCCTCAAATTGGAATCCGCAAAGCTCCGGGAACAATCTGCCGACATTTCTATCAAGCAGGCCAAGACGGGAAACTATCCCACCGTGAGCGCAAGCATCCAGAACACGCTCTACGACCATCCCTTTGTCTATAACGAGGACCATTACCGCCTGAACCTCGGTATTTCCGGTTCCTACACCCTTTGGGACGGCGGCGCCACCAGCCTGAACGTGGAGTCCAAGACCCTTACCAAAGAAGCGACGGCCCTTGCCACCCAGCAGACCGAACGCAGCGTGCAAGAAGGCGTCCTGAACGCCTACATGAGCCTCTTGGCCGCCAGCGAAAACCTGCGCACCGCCGACGCCTCGGTGGAACTGGCCCAGGCAGAATTCGAGCATTACAGCAAGCTTTACGAAGCAGGCTCCATTACCAAGAAGGACCTGACCCAGTCCCAGTCCAACGTACTGCAAAAGCAGACATCGCAGCTCACGGCCCAGCTCTCGGTAAGTACAGCCAAAACGACCCTCAGGCAGCTTCTGGAACTGGAAGACAACGCCGAATTCCAGGTGGTCGCTCCCGAAGCCAATATTGAAAGCCCCGAATCCCTTGAACCGCTGCCGACCTATGAACAGCTCAAGGCCGACGCCCAGAACGCCCACCCCGGATTGAAATCCGACAGCGTCTCCGTTCGCGCCGCTCAAAAGAACACGCAGGTAGCCGGCAAGGGAAGCTCCATCACCGTGACCCTGGGTGCCAATTCCAGCACAGGATTGCAGGCCTGGCAGTCCAAGGCATACAAGGACCAGCTCAAGTACGGCTGGCAGAATTCCATTACCTTGGGCATCAACATTCCCATTATCGATGGCGGCGCCACCACAAGTAAAGTCCTGCAGGCACAGGTCAACGAAACCGAATCCCAGGTGAGCCTCAAGGAAGACTTGAAGACCCTCGAAAACAATCTGGAAAAACTTTACCTGAACGCCGTCAGCGCCGACATGCAATGGAAGGCGGCCATTCTCCAGGTGCAGGCCGAAGCCGAAGCCCTCACCGTGGCCGAAGAACAACGCAACGCCGGTGCACTCACCTATACGGATTTCCTGGCCCAGAAGAACAACCTGGAAAAAGCCAAAATCACTCTCACCAACGCCAAGTACACCAGCCTGCTTTCCCGCAAACTGCTGGATCTTTATCAAGGCAAGCTGGATTAATTTTAGTTCCGGTCAAAACGGAATACGTGACGGTTATAGCTGGAAGTCAGCAAATAGCATTTGTCTTCTTGCACCGTCATGAACATGTTCACAAGGTACATGCGCAAATCTGTCACCCGCTGTTCGAAGTCAGTCAAGTCCATCAGGACTCCGTCATCTTTAATGACCACCGTCAAGTTATCGGGTTTCAGGTTCACGTCGATTTCCACAAAAATCTTCTTGCCCTTGTTCCGTTCGTAAATCACCATTCCCAATTCTTCCAGAATCAGCATGGCCTTGATCCGAAGATCCCCACTAACACCGCGACGAGTCAACAGCTTGCTGAACTTGTTGCGATAAGCAATAATGTTCCTGGGGTTAAGTTCCATATCATGCATGTGCCAGAAATTGCCTATGGTAAATTCCTCCAGTTCCAATGGGAAATGTTCCCTGCCATGAATCAGCAGCTGAACACCGGCACTTAAAGCCAGCGCTGCAAAGGGGGCCACCCCGAAACCGATCCACAGGGCGCCATCGCCAAAGAGGACATGGAGACCGACCACACTGAAAAAGGGACAAACGAACATCACCAAAGAAATAAAGAGGAACGAAAGCAAGGGCAGTTCATGTACGTGGTAACAGGCATAAGTCTTGACCACGGCCAGCGGGAAAAGGCCCACGGCACAGGCCCTGATTGCAAACGTTGCCTCACCGGCCAAGGATTCAGATTGGATTCCGAAAAGCTGGGTCATGGCGGGTGCAAAAATCAACAGGAACGCTGTAATCAATACCCCTTCCTTTAAAATCGACCAGTTGACAAACCGCATGGTCTGCAAGATTCCCTTGCCGTTCCTTTCGCCACGGTAAATATTGATAAGGGGTTCTGCGGCAAGCCAAACGCCATTGAAGATAACGCTCACTTCCACGATTTCGTACACAATGGAAAGTACGGTCAGCTTGTCCGTGCCGAAATGATGAACGAAATAGAAATTCAACAGGGTCGCAAGCAACGAGAAATAAAAGTACTCGCAGGCCTCCGCCATGCTAAAACGGAATGTCCACGCCACGTCGGCAATCTTGAAATGCCATACAAATCGCAGGCTGTTGCTCTTCCTGAAAAAATGCACACACAATACGGCAATGCTCAACACTACCGAAAGTAAGGTTCCAAGCGCAATGCCCGACATGCCCATACGGGTGCAGAACAGACACGAAAGCACGACGTTCCCGCCAAGAAGCACAGCGTAAGACGCATTGCAGATTCTCGTATCGCCATCGGCAAAAATCATCTCTTGCAAGACATTGCAAAAGGGCATGAAAAAGGCAATTCCAAGGAACCAGATATAGAATTCATTTACATATTGCAAGAGCTCCGGATCCACGTTCATAAAGCGGAACATGATTCCCTTTCCAAAAGCAAAGAGAATCACCATCAATGTTCCCACCAGGAACGACAACAGAATACTCTGACCGAAGAACCTGTTCGCGCGGTCCCTGTTCATGCGGCCAAGCTCAATCGAATAGCATGCCAGACTCCCCACGGCAACGAGGGCATTCAGGAAAAAGATAAAGGAGAATAGGGGCGAAAAGAACGAAATAGATGCCAGAGCCTTTTCGCCAAGGAACTGGGCGGCAACAATCTTATCCACAAAGACATTGGCGATTTCGGCGCAAACCGAAATCGATGCCGTCATGAGCATGGCGCGGAATCGCTGCCCGGAGAATGTCTTTTTAATGAGCATCTTCACTTAATTTAACAAAAAAAGGCAAATTCCAAAAATAAACACCGGATGTTGCGCCCCTGAAACAGCGGGCGTTTCTTTTTGCATAGCCATAACGTAAAAAGCCCGTTTAGTCCTTAAAGCACCCAAAAACAAAGTTGGCACGCCTTTTGCTATTAAGGGGGTGTAAACAAAAACAGGGCGCCAAGCCGAGGCAAACCGCCAAAGATTGGACCCACATCCAAAGAGGTTAAAATTATGACACAGTTTATTCCGAGCACTTTCTACGGTATCCAGAACTTCCTTGACAACTTGAACGCCTGCAACGCC
>Ga0310695_10005708_pt1 | contig 21402 bp, 22 predicted proteins | sample RumenRJG_04DNA_FD_203882 | JGI IMG/M metagenome (GOLD analysis project Ga0310695, IMG submission 203882) | Bovine rumen microbial communities from Lethbridge, Alberta, Canada - RJG_04 (v2) (version 2) | ecosystem: Host-associated > Mammals > Digestive system > Stomach > Rumen | place: Canada...
TCGGAAAAAGACCAGTAATAAGTGGTTTGAAACTCAGGATAGCATCAGCTATTGGGAGAAAGGATAACCCAGCTATCGGATGTTGCGAAGTCACAAATTGAGTTCTGCTGCTGCACGAAATCGCTCATTACTTCTCAGCCAATCCTTTAAGCTCTATGAAACGGGCCAATGTATTTCTATCCACCTTGCATATCTTCGCTATTTTCCTTTTGGAAGTACCATTCTTTAGAAGTTCTTTGATGAGGACTTCTTTGCCTGACAACTTGTATTTATCGGGGCTACTTTTCTTTCCTCTTGGGCGACCAAGAACAACTCCCTCCGCTTTCTTCCTCGCCAATGCCTCTTTGGTGCGCTGGCTAATAAGATTGCGTTCTATCTCAGCAGACAGTCCGAAAGCAAAAGCAAGGACCTTACTCTGAATATCATCTCCTAAGCGATAGTTGTCCTTGATAGTCCAGACACGACATTCTTTGGTCATGCAGATATTCAATATTTCCATAATCATAAAGAGGTTCCTGCCCAGACGGGACAGTTCACTACAGATGATGATGTCGTCCTTGTGGACTTTACGCAACAGCCTTCCAAGTTGCCGTTTGGTGTAATTCTTTGTACCGCTGATAGTTTCTTCTATCCAATCGTTAATGACAAGGTTTTGTTTTTCACAGAATTTGTTAATCTCAAAGCGTTGGTTCTCTACTGTCTGCTTGTCGCTGCTTACTCTAATGTAACCATAAACCATAATTCTAATAGATTATTGATGAAACATATATATTAATAAGGAGAACGAAAATCCTGATGATATAATTTGTAAATTATGTTGTTCTATATCTCATAAGAGTATCCTAAGTAAGCAAAGCTTACAGAAAAAGCAATAAAACAGCTGTCTCTTGCGTTATAATTATGAAATGAACACAAACAAGGACACAAACAAAACCAATGCAGCTCAGCCGCTTCGACTTCTGCTGAGCTGCTTCTTAGGCATAGCAATGGCTATGGGAGTGCTCACGGCTTGTCAGGACAACGAGTTGTTTACCACCTCCACGGCCAATCTGCTCACCTTCTCCACCGATACTGTGAAGCTCGACACAACCTTTTCTACCGTGCCTACAGCCACCAAGACCTTCTGGGTCTACAATAGGTCGGGGGCTGGAATACGATGCCGGAACGTGAGACTGGAGCAAGGCAATCAAACCGGATACCGAGTGAATGTTGACGGACAGTATCTTGGTGCCACAGAGGGGTTCCAGACAAATGACGTTGAGCTGCGCGAGGGTGACTCGATACGTGTATTCGTTGAGCTGACATCGCCAGTCAACAGCCAGGACAAACCACAGCTGGTAAGCGACAATCTGATATTCACACTCGAAAGCAACGTTCAGCAAAAGGTAAACCTAAGAGCTTTCTCATGGGATGCCGACCTGATAGACAACATGACGGTAAGCAGCGACTACACTATCGACAGCTCGCGGCCTATAATAGTGCGCGGCGGCATCACCGTAGAGGAAGGCGCTACGCTGACTATCAATGCCGGTAACACACTCTACTTCCACAACGATGCCGGCATTAACGTACACGGAACGCTCGTGACGCAAGGCACAACGGAGGAGAACGTGGTGCTGCGCGGCGACCGCATCGACCATATGTTCGACTACCTGCCCTACGACAGGGTGTCAGGACAGTGGCAAGGTGTTCATTTCTACAAGTCTTCATACAACAACCGCCTCGACAACACCGACATTCACAGCACGTTCAACGGCGTTGTGTGTGATTCTTCGCTATGCGACAAGCCCAAGCTCACCATGACAAACAGCACGATACACAACTGTCAAGGCTACGGCCTGCTGGCTCAGCACTCTGTAGTCGATATGCTGAACACGCAGGTGAGCAACACTCTCAAGGACTGTGTGGCCATCTATGGCGGCGTGGTGCGTATGCGCCACTGCACACTGGCACAGTTCTATCCCTTCGACGGAGCACGAGGAATGGCACTGCACTTCAGCAACAAACTCAACGGCTACGACTATAAGCTCTATGAATGTGACATAACCAACACTATCGTCACGGGATATGCTGATGATGTCATATCCGGCGAACTCGACAAAGACGTTGCCGCAAGCTATTTGTTCACTAATTGTCTGCTCCGCACACCGTCGGACACGGGTAATGCCGAGTGCTTCAAGGATGTAATCTTTGAGGATGTGAAAGATACGGAGAGCAGTGGCGACAAAAACTTCGCACTCATCGATACGGACAACCTTATCTACGACTTCCGGCTGTCGGACAAATCGAAAGCTATTGATACAGCAACTAAGCTTGCCGACAGCGACTGCGAGTACGACCGTCTGGGTGTGGCGCGCGGCGAGAAGCCCGACATTGGTGCTTACGAATATGTTGCTCCGCCCGAAGAGGAGTGACTTTCAAAATAAAGTGCTATGAAAGACATTGATTTGAACATTCGCATAAGGCAGTGCGACATGGAAGAACTCAGCCATGACGACAGGCTTCTTGTGGAGTCTGCCATGAAGGCAACAGCCAAATCATACAGCCCATATAGCCATTTCTGCGTGGGTGCAGCCCTGCAGCTTGCCGACGGCAGCGTTGTTACGGGCGCCAATCAGGAAAACGCTGCGTTCCCCTCCGGGCTATGTGCTGAGCGCACAGCAATATTTGCAGCCCAGGCGCAGCATCCCGACCAGCCCGTGAGAGCCATCGCCGTGGCCGCCCGCAGCGAAAGCGGCTACACTGCCAAACCGATAGCCCCGTGTGGAGCCTGTCTGCAAGTGATGCTTGAGGTGGAACATAGATACGGAAGTGCAATACGAGTATTGCTCTATGGTACAGACGGGACATATATCATAGACAGTGTGAAAGATATGCTGCCTATAAACTTCGATGCTATTCCTGACTGACTTTCGGTGTTTCAGCCTCTGTAGCAGTTTCTTTTTGTTGTTCTTTTTCCATCAACTCTTTCTTGCGCAGTTCAGCTTCGCAACCGGCAATCATTCTCTCGAGCTGCGGAAGCCGTGCCTGCTTGTCTTCAGCCACGCCGAGAGAGCGATATATCTGCAAGGATGACTCAAAATCCTGCTTGGCTTCAGCCCATTGGCCAATAGTAAGATGGCAGAAACCAAGCTTATAGTAGACATCAGCCTGCTCTTGAGGATAGCAAACTTGCAACACCTTATTATAATATATAGTGCTTTCCTCGTACTTTCCAAGATTGAAACAGCTCTCAGCCGCAGCAAAATAGTAGACACTGCGCTCGTGCGGTGCCAGTCCTTCAAGTTCGGGAAGCGATTTGGCAAAGTAATCAACAGCTTTCTGGTAGTCCCATTCGTAGTAATAGCACAATGCCATATACGCCCGAAAGCGAGGGTTGAGAGTGTAGTTGCGGTCAAGATAGTCGAACAAGAGCAGAGCCTCATGGTATTTGGCAGACTGGAAATACTCTAAAGCCCTGCCCAACTTGTCGGTATCTTCGTGCCTCTGAGCCGTGGCATCGGCGGCGAACAGCGCAAGAAAGGCTATTACAAGCATACGCATACCAACCGCCGACAACCTTTTTCGGTACCTATAACAGGTAGAGTTATTCACGACAGTCACACTCTTAGCCACTATTCGGTGTAGAATTTAATCAACTTTGTGATGGCATCGCGGCACACAGGACAAAATTCCGGGTTCTCGTTTGTGCGCATCCGGCAATCCATTGCGCCGCGATAGACACCTTTCAGGCTATAGCCGGCACCTTCGTAAACACCAAGACGGTCTTTCTTCTTTGACGGTTCGGTTGGTATCTTGGTACCCTTTGGAAGCATCTTCTTCCACTTGCAGTCGAAATCAACGAGCGTAGTGATGTTAGGTTCCCACGGTTCCACGTCGAAGGGATAGAACGGCAGCGGCTCGTTTTCATAAGCATACTCGTCGGCAAGACCGGCAAACGAATGTCCGAACTCGTGAACGACAACCGGACGGAAAAGCCTGTGATGTGTCATCGACAGGTTATATGAATTGAGAATACCTCCTCCGCCATACTCGGCAGTATTGACCAGGACGATAATATGTTCGTAGGGGATGCCCGCAAGCCAGTCGTGCAGAGTCTTCAAGCGGAGAGTCGTAAGGTAGCGGTTGCTGTAGAAGGTGTCGAAGTGAGAGCCAAGGGCTGTGTTTTTCCATATCCCCTTACGAGGAGTTGACGTGCCGCTCTCCTTTGACGGAGCCTTGACAGCTACCACGCGGAAGCGATTTTTCATTGAGCGGAAGGGCTCATGGGCAAACATTGCCTCGTGGGCAGCCTGCACATCATTGAGGAATACGGGCATCTCTTCTGCCGTATATCCCTCTGCTATATAGGCAATGTTGATGCAACGGGTGGTGTCAGCCGGCTGCTGAACCACGTCGTAAGGTGTGACATCGTGCTCGCCGATATGCCGTATCAATATGTCGGAAGGCACAACCTGATGGGTTAGCGTGGCCATCACCTCGCGGCGATTGTTGCGAAGGTCAACTGTTATGTCGACTGTGTCGCGTGGGAAAGGAACAAGAAAAACATTCTCGAACGACTTTGTCCCTTGGATAGACTCATCATAGGTAAGCCATTCCTGGAACAAGGTGGAGAAAGAGTTGCGATAGATCACGTCGCCCGTTCTGTGGCAGCGAACGGTTATCTGTCCATTACCCTCGATTGGCAGTTCGGCGAGCCTGTTGCGCTTGCCATACCAGCCTGGAACAACGTTCAGCTGGTCGAGAGATATATGCTGACTTTGCCTGCTTCCCGAAAAGATATAGTCAAGACGGAGAGTCTGTTGGGTGAAGAAACTATCGAAGTCCTGAGCCATTACAGAAATGGCAACGACGTGTAAGAATAATAGGAGAAGTGTTCTTTTCATAGTATTACATATTTAATAAGGTATGTAATTGTGTTTTGATATAAGGTCTTTTCCAATCGTCGGGGTGATGTCTTGTGCTTCCGAAGAGCAGTATGTCAAGGTCTATATTGACTATTCCCCTTCTATGGGAATCGCCATCATCCCCAAGCGAGTGCTCGATAAGCCTTAGTTCCTTGGTTAGTTCAGCTTCGCTGAGGGTTGTCAGGCCCTTTACCATAGAATTAAGGAAGTTGTCGGAAACGATGCCAACAGGCACAGTCCAGACAGGAACGGTGAATACAGGTTGCTCAAGCAAAGCCTCCAAAGCTTTCCTGGCAGCACACAGATTATCCACTTGATGTCTGTTGGAGCCTATAGATATGACAACTTCTGTCTTCATTTGATGGCAAAAATAGTAAAAAGATTTTGTTCATGTCTTAATTTAGTGTTATTTTTGCATTACAACAAACAGCAGCAATAATGAAGAAGAGTATATTTGTCTTTGCAGTTAGCCTTTTTGTGTTCTTTTCCCAGGCCACAGCTCAAGTGAAATGGAACGCTGGCTATCAGGCATACATAGACAAATACAAGGACATTGCCATACGCGAGATGCTCAGCTACAACATTCCGGCAAGCATCACCCTCGCTCAAGGACTACTGGAAAGTGGTGCCGGTCGAAGTGACCTTACGCGCAAAGGCAACAACCACTTCGGAATAAAATGCCACGGGTGGACAGGTCGAACAACATATCACGACGACGACGAACAAGGAGAATGTTTCCGTGCCTACGACAGCCCCCTCGAGAGTTTTGAGGACCATAGCAGGTTTCTCGCAACAAGCAAACGCTACCAACATCTGTTCAAGCTCTCGCATACCGATTACAAAGGATGGGCCCACGGATTGAAGAAAGCCGGTTATGCCACAAACCCTAAGTATGCACACAAGCTTATAGAGATTATTGATGTCTACAAGCTGCATCAATACGACAAGGCCAAGGAATACGACAAGACATCGGCATCGGCAACTTCCCAATACACGTCAAGCCAGCCCCTCCACCCTATCTACCTATACAACCACAACTACTATCTCAGGGCACGTAAGGGCGACACATTCCGCTCTATCGGAGAGGAGACCGGCATCAGCTACCGAAAGATTGCACGAGCCAATGAGCGCGACAAGAACGACGTGCTGAAGGAAGGCGAGATCATTTATCTGAAGAAGAAACGCTCAAAGGCCGACAAGCAGTTCCGCAACCATCTGCACACCGTGCGAAGCGGAGAAAGCCTGTATAGCATCTCGCAAATCTACGGCATAAGGCTTAAGAGCCTGTACCGCAAAAATAATTTCGAGAAGACTCACCGCATTGCAGTTGGTGACAAGATAAAGGTATATTAAAGAAAAAGAAACATAACTATCAAGCAATGGAATATATAAAAACAGCCATCGACGGCGTATGGATTATTGAGCCAAAAGTATTTGAAGATGCTCGCGGCTATTTCTTTGAAGCATGGAAACAGGCAGAGTTTGATGCTCACATAGGGCATCATGTGGAGTTTATACAGGACAATGAATCGAAGTCGAGCTATGGCGTACTGCGTGGACTCCACTACCAGAAGGGCGAGTTCTCACAGGCCAAGCTGGTACGGGTTATCAAGGGACGCGTGATAGATGTAGCTGTCGACATACGCCGTTCGTCGCCTACGTTTGGCAAGTATGTTGCTGCGGAACTGAGTGATGAAAACAAGCGACAGCTGTTCATTCCTCGAGGATTTGCCCACGGCTTCCTTGTTCTTAGCGATGAAGCCATCTTCACATATAAAGTGGACAACGTGTATGCTCCCAAGTATGAAGCAAGCATACGCTGGAATGACGAAACAATCGGCATTGACTGGCCTATATCCAAAGAAGATGTCTTGACAAGCGAAAAAGACCTTCGCGCAGCATCGCTTTCAGAAGCTGAAATTTTCGACTGATACCATAGGAACACATTCTGTTTGGGGCATCAAAAGCTTTAGACTGACTGTGTTCTTTACAAACTAAACATAATGAAGAAACTATTAGTGGCTGTCGGGTTTATGGCAGTATTGGCTGCGTGCAACAATAACCACGGCAACAACACTCTTGCCAATCAGGACAAAGAGGCCAAGGAAATGATGCAGGGTTATTGGAGAAATGACGATGCGGGTAACTTCGCCATGCTGGTGAAAGGCGACAGCATCATATTTCCCGACACATCGAGTATGCCCTTACTGTTCTGGATATATCAAGACAGTCTTTACACTCAGGGCAGCCATCTGCAATCATACAAGATTAAAAAGCAGGCTGCTCACCTCTTCAAATTTGTAAATCAACTTGGCGAAGAGGTGAAACTGGTGAAGACTGACAACACTCTTGCAAGAAAAATATTCGCACAAGAGCATCCGTATGCAATGAACATCTTCCGCACAAGTGACATTGACACCACATTCAACTACGGAAACCAACACTACACCTGCAAGATTCATGTAGAAACAACATCGGACAGGGTAATAAAGAGCACACTCACTGATGATGGCATAGAGGTTGACAATATGTATCTCGACAATGTGGCCCAGCTAAAGGTGTGGAAGAATGGGCAAAACTTATATGCACACGACTTCAGAAAGAAAGAATTCGAGCAGATAGTTCCGAAGGAACTTATGTCTGCATCCATTCTCCGTGGCATTGATTTTGCCTATGCCGATTCGTCCGGAGTATTCTTCGATGCTACTATTGGCATACCTGATGCAGCAACAGCTTACATCGTTGAACTGCGAATAGCCAACAATGGCAAACTGACTAAAAAACTGAAATAAAATAATTAGAGTAAAAGAAATCAGTCAAACAAGCTTAACGAAAGGTCGGCTGTCGGTGGCTTGACTGGTTCGGGGACATCTTCAATGAACTGAAGCATCAGCTGACGTGACTCTGCTGAATTTACATTCATGCGATAGGTTCCCCTATCCACCTTTTCTATAATAGAATCAGTAAATCGGCTATTGCGTTTCAGGAACTGAAGTGTGGCTCGATGCACATCATCATAATCAGTTTCAGAAAAAAAAGTATTCGAGGCATTATACACATGTCTTGAAATCTTAGTCGGCGTGAGCCCCTTGCTGCCAGCCTCTGTGAGTATTCTTATGATTTCCCTCTCGTAGTTCATTTTCTGACAAACAAAAATCCCCGTATGCTTATATGCAAACGGGGACTTCTGTATTTTGCATTTCTTGATTTTCAAAATGTAGATTAGGCCAGGGCAATCTTGTTGTCCTCGTCCTTAACCTTGCCCTCCTTGAGAAGCCAGCCAATACCAAGCAGAACCTCATCGTTGGTTATCTTTGCATTCTTTGCAATCTCTGCTACAGTCAGAGCCTTCTCAGCAGCGGCAAGAGCATTGTAAACGTCACCGGCCTTGAAGCCAACGTTCTGTGCATTGATTTCTACCTCAGCTACTTTAGCTACCTTCTTGGGAGCAGCAGCCTTCTTTGTCGTCTCTTTCTTGGCAGCAGTAGCTGCCTTTGTGGTTTTCTTTTCTGCCATACTATTAAGAATTAAAAACGGTTTCTGTTTTGCCAACAGCCCTTGACAGGTTGTTGATTGCGATGCAAAATTAAGAATTATTCAGAAAGCTGTTCGATATTTTCAAAAAAACAGCACGTTTTTCGGTATAATTCTTATAACTTATTGATTTTGCTTGATTTACATCAACAATCTCCGTAAGATTTGTGAGCCAACAGTAACAATCTGTTATTCTTCTTGCAGAACAGCTATCTTGAGTTCATCGAGTTGACTCTGATCTATAGCAGAAGGTGCATCGAGCATGACATCACGACCAGAATTGTTTTTCGGGAAGGCTATGCAATCGCGTATGCTGTCAAGCCCTGCCATGATAGACACGAAACGGTCTAAACCGAAAGCCAAACCAGCATGAGGAGGAGCTCCGTACTTGAAAGCATTGATAAGGAAACCGAACTGAGCCATGGCTCGCTCTGGGGTAAAGCCAAGAATCTGGAACATCTTTTCCTGAAGGCGTCCGTCATGGATACGCAAAGACCCTCCACCAACTTCTATTCCGTTGCAGACGAAGTCGTAAGCCACGGCACGAACTTGTTCCGGATGCGAGTCAAGCAAAGGAATATCGTCTGGATTAGGCAAAGTGAAAGGATGATGAGTAGCCATAAGACGCTGTTCTTCGTCGCTCCACTCAAACAAGGGGAAATCTACTATCCACAGACATTCAAACTTATCTTTGTCACGAAGTCCCAGACGGTCACCCATCTCCAAGCGCAGAGTACACAACTGTGTACGAGTCTTATTGGCTTTGTCGCCACTTAGGATAAGAACAAGGTCGCCATCCTTGGCTTGCATCTTCTCTTTAAGTTGCTGCCACACTTCCGGTGAATAGAACTTATCAATGCTTGACTTAACAGTTCCATCTGCATTAAACTTAACATAAACCAGCCCCTTTGCTCCGACCTGAGGACGACGAACAAAATCGGTAAGCTGGTCGAGCTGCTTGCGGGTATAGTCGGCGCAGCCAGGAACACATATACCACCAATATACTCAGCCTGATCGAATACGGAGAAAGTTCCAGTGCCTTTAAGAACATCCATCAGCTCTACGAATTCCATTCCGAATCTCAAATCGGGCTTGTCGCTTCCGAAGCGGCGCATAGCTTCATGCCAAGTCATACGTTGCAGCTTTGGCAACTCTACGCCACGTATCTCACGGAAGAGATGGCGTGCCATATCTTCGAAAAGTTCAAGCACATCTACCTGATCAACGAACGACATTTCGCAGTCTATCTGTGTGAACTCAGGCTGGCGGTCAGCTCTAAGATCTTCGTCGCGGAAACATTTTGCAATTTGGAAATATCTGTCAAACCCGCTAACCATGAGCAACTGTTTGAGCGTTTGAGGACTTTGAGGAAGAGCATAAAACTGTCCGGGATTCATGCGACTTGGAACAACAAAATCACGAGCACCTTCAGGAGTTGAGCCTATAAGTATAGGCGTTTCTACTTCGATAAAGTTCTTAGAGTCGAGAAAGTTACGTATAAGAATTGTCATACGGTGGCGCAGTTCAAGATTGCTGCGTACAGCTTGACGACGCAGGTCAAGATAGCGGTATTTCATACGAAGATCATCACCACCATCTGTGTCATCTTCAATCTTAAAAGGAGGTGTAAGGCTTTCGCTCAGCACTGTTAATTTATCTGCCAATATCTCAATATCACCTGTTGGCATCTTAGGATTGCGGCTTTGGCGCTCACTAACAGTTCCTTCAACCTGCACACAATACTCGCGACCTAATTTGTTGGCTTTTTCACACAAAGCAGAATCTTTGGCTTCATCAAAAACCAACTGAGTGATACCATAGCGGTCACGCAGATCGACGAAAGTCATTCCACCCATCTTGCGGGTACGCTGCACCCAACCGGCAAGTGTCACGCTCTGCCCGACATTGCCCATACGGAGTTCTCCACACGTATTAGTTCTATACATATTTATATCTTGTATTATTTGATTATGCAAATCAATAAATAAATATGGTGCAAAATTACTAAGAATGACTGAGATAAACGAACCTTTTTACATGAAGATTATAACTTCAACATAAAAAAAACGCATAAATGTTTTGGAGTGTCAAACAAAAAGACTACCTTTGCATCCGCAAAACTGAAAGCAACAACTCTATTATAATAAATAGGAAATTGTTTGCCAGTGAAGCGAAATGCGCTTGTAGCTCAGTTGGTAGAGCATCTGACTCTTAATCAGAGGGTCCAGGGTTCGAACCCCTGCAGGCGTACTAACAACAACTTCAAGTAACGGATGCGCTTGTAGCTCAGTTGGTAGAGCATCTGACTCTTAATCAGAGGGTCCAGGGTTCGAACCCCTGCAGGCGTACTAAGAAAAGAAAGCAATTGTTTATGTTGCTTTCTTTTTTATTTATCTCATAAAATTTGTTTGTTATTAAGATAATAGGTATATTTGCATGAAAAGCTGTTAACAGCCAAAGTCTTATTATAGAAACTTCATTCATATATACTATTACTATGGAAAAACAACATTTTGCTTCTTCTGAACTTATAATAAACAACGACGGCAGCTGCTTTCACCTTCATCTGCGCCCAGAACAATTAGCCGACCGAGTAATCCTTGTTGGCGATCCGGGAAGAGTCAATACTGTGGCTGAATATTTCGACAACATTGAATGTGAGGTGTATAACCGCGAATTTCACAGTATTACCGGCACATACCAAGACAAGCGCATAACGGTGCAAAGCACTGGAATTGGCTGTGACAACATAGACATCGTCATGACAGAACTCGACACATTAGCTAATATAGACTACAAGACACGAACTATTAAGGATAAGCACCGTACCCTTACGCTTGTTCGTATCGGAACATGTGGCGGCCTTCAACCTTTCACGCCTATTGGTACATTCATAGCCTCTGTAAAAAGCATTGGCTTCGACGGTTTGCTCAACTACTATGCAGACCGTAACGATGTCTGCGACCTGGAGATGGAAAATGCGTTCAAGGAACACATGAAATGGAATCCTCTGAAAGGATCACCCTATGTAGCCATTGCTAATCCCGAACTTGTAGACCAGATAGCTTGTGAAGACATGGTGCGCGGCTACACCATTACCTGTGGTGGTTTCTACGGACCACAAGGACGACAGATACGTTTGAGAATTGAAGACCCTGAACAAAATGAGAAAGTTGAATCATTTGTGTATGACGGCCTGCGTGTATGCAACTTTGAGATGGAGTCTTCAGCTCTTGCAGGTCTTGCATCACTGCTCGGACATCGCGCCATGACTTGTTGTATGGTCATAGCCAACCGCTACTCTCAGAATATGAACACCGAGTACAAGAATTCTATAGACTCTCTCATTTCACTTGTTCTTCAAAGAATCTAATGTTTCACTAAAAATCTTGAGATTATGGACTTTTCCTTAATTCTAACCATCACAGTATGCCTGGTCATACTCGTCGTATTTATTTTCATATCATACGTCAAAGCACCACCATCGTATGCCTTCATCATCTCTGGTTTGAGCAAGGAGCCGAGAGTCTTGATTGGCTCTGGTGGTTTCCGTGTACCCTTCTTTGAACGCCTCGACAAAGTCTATTTGGGACAAATAACAGTGGACATCAAGACTGAAGAAAGTGTGCCAACCAATGATTTCATAAACGTGGACGTGGATGCCGTTGCAAAAATCCGCGTAATGCCAACCCCTGAAGGCACCAGACTGGCTGCCAAGAATTTCCTGAACATGACTCCCTTGCAGATTGCCGAGCAATTGCAAGACTCACTACAGGGAAATATGCGTGAAATCATAGGTACACTTGACCTGCGTTCACTCAACACCGACCGAGATGGTTTTTCTGACCAAGTGATGCAAAAGGCTCAACCCGACATGGCTAAGTTGGGTATTGAAATCATATCGTGCAACATTCAAAATGTGACAGACAAGGAGGGATTGATACATGACCTCGGTGCAGACAACACGGCCAAGATAAAGAAAGACGCAAGCATCAACAGGGCTAACGCAGAACGCGACGTTAAGATTCAGGTTGCTCATGCCGACAAGGATGCCAATGATGCTCGCGTGGATGCAGACACAGCTATAGCCGTAAAAAACAATTACTTGGCCCTGCGCAAAGCGGCGCTGAAACGAGAGGCTGACACAGCTCAAGCTGATGCTGATGCTGCATACGCCATACAGCAACAGGAACAGCAGAAGACCATAAACATCAAGACTGTAGAGGCAGAAATCGAAAAGACCAAACGTGAACAAATTCTGTCGAAAGAACAGATTGAAATAAAGCAAAATCAGCTAATTGCTGAAATCGAAAAACGAGCTGATGCTGATAAATATAAGGTGGAGATTGATGCTGCCGCAGACTTGGAGCAACGCAAACGTGTGGCAGAAGCACAGAAATATGAGGCTGAACAACGCGCATTGGCTCAGAATGCGGAATCTGATGCAGCACGTTATCGCCTGGAACAAGAAGCAATGGGTATCAAGGCAAAAGGTGAGGCTGAAGCTTACGCTATACAAAAGAAGGGAGAGGCCGAAGCGCTGGCTATGGATAAGAAAGCAGAGGCTTACAAGAAATATAACAATGCTGCAATTGCACAGATGATGATTGAGATACTCCCACAAATAGTGGAAAACGTGGCAAAACCCATCTCTTCTATTAAGGACGTGAATATTTACAGTTCTGACGGCAACGGCATCAGTGCCATGAGCGGAAATGTGCCAGTGGCAATAAAGCAGGCTTTCGACGTGCTGAAATCCGCAACAGGCGTAGATATGGCTGACATTATGAGGGCTGGTAGCATAGAAGCTGTAACAACCCGTAACGTCAACCTCAACAAAGAAGCATCAGAAGCTCTCGGAAACGTAGTAAATGGGAAAGAAAATAATAAGGACAAGAAATAACATCTCACTTCTATAATAACATTATTTTATCATTAGGCTAATCATGACATCAGACATTATAAATAATGATACTATTTGCGCCCTCGCCACTCCGGCAGGGGGCGCAATTGCCATAATACGTATAAGCGGTCCCGAAGCTCTTACTATAGCGAGTTCTATCTGTAGCGGCATTACCACGACCACGCCTGCAAACACCATACATTTCACACGTATTACAGATGATTCAGAAATAATCGATGAAGCCATGATTTCTGTGTTTAAAACACCACACAGCTATACAGGCGAGGACTCAGCAGAAATATCCTGCCACGGATCTTCATACATTATCCAACAAATATTAAATCTTCTCATTTCCAAAGGTTGCCGCATGGCTAACCCTGGGGAATTTACTTTACGAGCCTATCTAAACGGAAAGATGGACCTTTCGCAAGCTGAAGCTGTAGCCGACCTGATTGCATCGACCAACAAAGCGACACATCACGTGGCAATGAGTCAGCTCAGAGGTCAATTCTCGTCAGAACTTTCTTCTTTGCGCAAACAGTTGCTGAAACTCACTTCTTTGTTAGAACTTGAACTGGACTTCTCTGAACACGAAGATTTGGAATTTGCTGATCGTACACAACTGTTAAGCCTATCGCAAACCATCGAAAAACGCATCACCACATTGGCTCAATCATTCAAAACGGGTCAAGCATTGAAAAACGGTATTCCCGTGACTATCATCGGTAACACCAATGTGGGGAAAAGTACTTTGCTCAATCGCCTCATTCATGACGACAAGGCAATCGTGTCAGATATTCATGGAACCACACGCGACATTATTGAAGATACCACGCAAATCAATGGCCTTACATTCAGGTTTATCGATACGGCTGGACTGCGTGACACGCAAGACGAAATAGAACAAATGGGCATAAAACGTTCATATAAGAAGTTGAAGGAAGCCACCATCGTTATCTGGTTGACAGACAAGAAACCATCTGAGGAAGAAATAAAAAAGATGACTCATCTTACCCAGGGAAAGAAGCTGATTGCAGTTCAGAATAAGATTGACCTTCACACACCAACGAAAAAGGAACAGTGGGTCTCCCCCACTTATTTCATCAGTGCAAAACACGACATCGGTATCAACGCCTTGGAACAAGCCATCTATTCCGCCGCAAACATTCCAGAAATGAAAGAAAATGATGTAATAATCACATCTGCCCGCCATTACGATACTCTCATGCAAGCCAGAGAAAATGCTCAACGTGTAATCAATGGATTAGAATCTCAACTACCATCTGACCTCATTGCAGAAGACCTCCGCCTCGTCCTCTCCAACCTCTCGGAAATCACTGGTGAAGGGCAAATAACATCGCAAGAAACCCTCAATAATATATTTAAGCACTTTTGCGTGGGCAAGTGACCCCTTATAAACAACTCTGAACAACTTGGAGTAATTTGGACTAAGTCCCTCTAAATGAGGGACTTTTTGTATTTTAACACTTCAACTTGCATATTTGTTAGTACCAGTTTTTCGAGCTATTTTTGCACAGTATTTCTACCGCGAGTGTAAAACAGATAATAAAAACGCCCTTAAAAACGCGATATTTGGAACAAAGGTGGAACACCGTGAAACTCATCCAAAACGCTATCGAAGGGACAATGTGGAACACAGTGGGAAAATGCGGAACTGAATGGAACAGAATAGAACAAAAAATAGCAGAGTTAAATCTTCAAAGTGACGGACATTTATGGATATTCAGAAACGCTGCCAGTGGTGCGGGAAACCATTTATCGCGCACAAAATGACGACTCTTTACTGCTCAACAGCATGTATAGACAAGGCTTACAGGGCTAAAAAGAAGCAGAAATTGAAAGAACAAGTTGAAGATGAGCAACAAGTAACGTTGCCCATCGTAGAGAGTATTGGCGATAAGCCATATCTTACCCCCATGGAGGCCGCAAAACTCTTGGGAGTTGGAAAGACTACTATATATAGGTATATGGCACAAGGACAGTTTAAAGCCCTTAGACTCCCAGCAAGGACACTCGTCAGAAGAAGCGATCTGGAGGCAATGTTTGACAACGCTCCGGCTTACGTCAAGCGAAACAATCGAAAGCATAAAATCGATTCGGACTCCTACACCATGAAGGAAATCTGCGAGAAGTTCGAGGTGACCAGAAAGGTTGCCATGAGGCGTATTGAACATTTCGACATTCCCAAGATATATGAAGGCCGGAATGTGTCGTTCTCCAAGACTGCTGTTGACAGGTATTTTTCCCAACTTATTGAGGACTTCAATAAGGAAGACTATTATACCATCGAGCAGATAATGGAGAAATTCGACATGACTTATACGGCAGTCATATCATTTGCCGCAAGGCACAAGATTCCGAGGGAAACGAGGCACCGTGAGGTATTCTATTCTAAACCACATGTGGATAGTCTGAAAGGAAATGGTGAAGCCATCGATCCATTATACTACACATATAAAGAGGTGATGGAAAAATACGGCTTCAGCAAAGACCAGGTTAGCTATTACCTCCACACATACCATATTGACCGATTCAAGCGTGGCTCTCTGACAATGATCAACCGCAAGGACTTTGACAAAATCATATCCGAGCGCATGAACGGAAACCTGAGCATAGCAGACATTAACTTAAAGATTGAAGCTGCACAAGACCTACGTGCAGAAATGGAACAAAGGGAAGCAAGTCCCACATCCGAGAACGTGGAAGTCATCCCCTATCTTGACGATAGCACTTCTGAAGATGATAATAACGACATTGGCAAACCTGCTGGCTACATCAATGCGGAAGAAATCGCAGACAGATACAAGCAAAGTAAGAAATGGGTTCATTACCTCACAAGACAAAAGAAGGTTCCCAGAGTCCAGAAGGCAGGCATCCTGTTCTACGATGAGAAGGTCATAGAAGAATTGTTCAGTAGATATGCTTCTTCAGAAGGTATTACGGAATGGTATACCACAGATGACATAGAAGAGAAATACAACATGACAGCAGTTGCCCGGCGCAGCTTTACTCACCGGCATAACATACCCACCAAGAAGGAATATGGCATCACCTACTATTCCAAGCTGCATGTTGACTTCGCCCGTAATCCTGGGATGCAATATGCCGAGGACTACTATATGGTCGAGCAAATCATGGCCAAATATCATGTAGACAGGGAAACGGTATATGGCATCGTCAGATATAAGAAAATCCCAAGTGTCAAGGACGGTCAGTATAGCCTTTATCTCAAAACGGCCGTCGACAAGTTCTTCGGCACCAAGAACGAGGACAACACATAAGTCAGGCTTATTCCAGCTTATTCCAATATGCAAATCAATTATCTTCAAATGACATATTTCAGTATCAAGTAATTCAAGACATTTGCAACAAATTTAAAAAGTAAAGACTATGCAGTATTGTAAAACAGTAACCCTTCGGACGCGCCCCATTAAGAATGGGATGCTGTCCTACTACCTGGACTTCTACCCAGGCTATCGTGACAAGGTGACGATGAAGACCACACGCCACGAGTCATTAGGAATCTACATCTATGCCGACCCAAAGAACAAACGGGAGAAGGAATTCAATGAGATTATGACGGAGAAAGCTGAAGCTATCCGTTGCAGAAGGTTCGAGAGTGTTGTCAATGAACGTTATGACTTCTTTGACCATTCAAAGATGAGCGGTGACTTCCTTGCCTATTTCAAGAGAGTCCTCAAAAACAAAGACCCGAAGTGGAAGTTCGTTTATGAACACTTTGAGCACTTTGTCGGAGGCAAGTGCAGATGCGAAGAAGTCGATTTCGACCTATGTGACAACTTCCGTAAATATCTGCTTACTGCCAAGAACCTAAGAAACGGCAAGCCCATGTTCATCAACTCCGTGGCCGGTTATTGGTCAACCTTCCGCGGATTTATCAATATCGCTTACCGAGACAAGATGATTCGAACCAATCCTAACGACTATCTGGAGAAGATTCCTACAGTTCCTGTTAACAAGGAGAGTCTTACGCTGGATGAACTACGTAACCTCTACAAAACTCCTTGCGAAATAGATGTTCTTAAACGGGCTTCTATCTTTGCTTGCCTGACTGGAATGCGTCGAAGTGACATCATCAACCTCAAATGGGAAGACATCAGGACATATGCGGATGGAGATAAGTATGTGGAGTTCTACGCCCAAAAGACAAAAGCACGTAATATCATTCCCATTAGCGAAGAAGCCTACAGGTTTATCTCAGAAGGACGAACCTGCATACGTGGAAAAGTATTTGATGGTTTTGAAATCATCATGGCACAGCACCCATTGAAGAGATGGCTTAAGGCCGCAGGCATTACAAAGCGTATCACATTCCACTCTTTCCGGCATACATTCGCCTCATTGCAAGTAGAGCTTGGAACCGATCTCTATACGGTCATGCAGCTGTTGGCACATAAGAGCGTGACAACAACACAGATATATGCTTGTCATGCCGACCCCAAAAGACGAGAAACGGCATCAAGAATCTCATCCAAGGTGCTTGGCAAAGATAAAATGGTCGAATAATGCTCTATATTTTGAGCAAACAAATCTATTATCACCATATTTTCGTCATCGGGACAAAGAAGAACAAGAAGTATATTAAAAATGCCAAAAATATCATAGTATAAAGAGATTATCTTTCAGTAATTCAAAAATTCTCCTTAACTTTGCAGTCCGAAAACTCAATTAAATCAGAGCAAGTATGACTAACAAAATTAAGGAGAATATTATAATATTTTGGGGAGGGCTGGCAATCTGTCTTTATATTGCCAACTCCTTTGAATGGATTGATATAAGCCAGTGGCTCCAACAAGCCATCAATTATGAATGCACCTTTGAAGAGGTCACAAGGAAGTTCATTCCTATATTATTAACCATTTTAGCCCTGATTGGAATCGCTAAGATTATCATCGTTAGCTTTCAGTTGGGACAACTATCCATACCATCAGCACGACACTGCGGAAAGCAGGAGGTAAAACTGCTTCCGTCATTATCCCTTGATGAGCAGCCTTACACAGGTTCACATACAGAGCACATACGCGACAGACATCTGCAAGAGCAGATAGCCTTACGTCAACAAATCTTGAATAGCATTCACGATTATCTTTTCCATATTCTACCACCCTATATGAAGGACGAGGATATTGAATCCCTTTTCCATAACGTAAATCTATGGCAGTATTCCCAAGAGACTCCCCTATCACCAACCATGACGAACGGAAAACTTTCTACGTTGGACCTGCGGCATCTTGCCTGGAATGTCGGAGAGCGTATGAAATGGGCAGGTGAAAAACGAGCACTTTTCATCAAGCAGTCTTTCCCAAACGAGTTTAGAGACTCTGACATCTCTTCCATTCGCAGAAACCTCCGACAGCAAGGAGATTGTATCATTAAGATTGATGTTCCAGATAAACACGATTATCAGTTCCACCAATTTGAGGTATAATCTCGCTTATTATGACTTATTCCAAACTTAACTCGGAATGACGAAATACAGCGTTGAATCAGTCTGTTCCTTTGCACTCAAATTACAAATTGTTTGAGATCATGCAAGAAACATTGACATTCAATGACCTCCCAAAGGTCGTTTCCCAGGTTCTTTCCAAAGTGGAGAGACTGGAAAGAGTACTTGACATCATCAAAGATGAAGTGTGCAAGAAGTCTTCACCATCAGCAGAACACACGCCCATGACCATTGACGAGGCATGTGACTTCCTGAAGATGAAGAAATCCACGATGTATTACCATATTGAGCGCGACAACATTCCTGCCACCAAACGAGGAAAGAACTACATTCTTTTCAAAGATGAGCTTGTTGGCTGGCTGGAGTCTGGTCGTAAATCTCCCGTCGCATTATCGCCGGAAGAAATGAACGCTCAAAAGCTGTCATCCATCAAACGCAAACCGCGTAGGTTCGGAAATTGATGAACCAATGGTATTAGCACGTTCCTCATTCTCATGACTGACCAATGCCATGTGACAGTCATCGGGAGGCTCTGTGATGTATGTACGGGAGAAGGCAAGTCTATTCAGACACACCTTCTCCTTTTCCGTACATATACCACGGAGCCTCTAATCCGACGACATTCAAATGTCACCACAACAGACGAACGAAGCAAGAGCAAAGCCAAGCTTGCTTGTGCTTTGCCTTGCAAGGAGGATGAAGACGATAGTCAACAGATGTTGCTTTGTCAGTCAGGATGCGTCACGGCAGTACCAATGACAACATCATTTCCAACCCAATCACAAAACAAAAATAAACTTAGTATAAGATATGCCATTTTTTCTTGTAGCGATGTAGCGAAGCAGTTGAAAACAGCAAATTTACATTGAGCATCAACACTTTACGTTTCGCTACAGCTCGTGTATCTCGCTATTTTTCGCTACAAGGTTGACAACTAAAAACAGGAATCGCTACCAAGCGACCCCTGCTCCTGTTTAACTTAAATTGTAGTCGTATGAAAAATGAAAAAATCAGTTTGTATTCCTTGTATTACTCATGTTACTGGCATTACTGATATTGCTCCATTCATAGCATCTTCTTGAATTCGTTGCATTTTGGACACACCCAATACTGCTGCTTCGTCTTCTTGCTATAGACCTGGCACAATGGCACACCACATTGAGGACAAAGCTTTACCACTGGCTTCTTTCTGCTATCAGCATAAAAGACAGTCTTTCCAGTTGTCGGATGCACGCAAGACTTCTCCTCACAGACCCAGAAATGCTTTTTAGTCTTGGGAGAATACTTCCGTGCCAACGTCTTACGACGGCAAACAGGACATTCCTCATGAGGAACTTCCTGATCATCCTTACCACCAACGGCTGCTGAAGCCACATAATGAGACGAGCCTTCAGCAAAGGCGATATTCTCCAGAACCATCTTCTGGGTTTCTTCAAGAAAAACGCCCAACCCCATCTTTCCCTCCGCAATAGCAGATAGATTATATTCCATAACAGCAGTCAAGTCGGGCTTGGTCAACGACTCATGAATGCCATCTATCATGGCTGTGCCAAACGCAGTTGGAACAAGTTCCTTACCCTTTTTCTGAATACAGGGAAGAATATCAGACTTACCAGACTTTGTGGCGAGCAAATCTGCAATGATACTGTCGCGAGTGGCAGGGGTACCAATACCCTTACATTCCTTCAGTTTCTCCTTGTTTGGATTATCTGGACTGACGAAACGCCAGATGTTGGTCATGGCTGCCAGCAACGACCCTTCCGTGAAACGCTTTGGCGGGGTTGTCTTCTTTGTGTCTATAATATATATAGGTATAGGGATTATATCACCTGTAGCCAACGTTGGCACTTCCTTTACCTCATCGTCTTTGTCATCTGACATGGATATGCCTCTCCATCCTGGAGAAACAATCGTCTTTCCGCTGCCGGCAAAGACATATCCTTTGGCTGTCAGTTCATATTTCACTACGTCATACCTGCATGGTGGATAGAACTGAATCAAGTATCTCACGGCTATCATGTCATAGACTTTTCGCTCTCGTTCATCAAGCCCCTTCGGGATAACGCCTGTCGGAATGATGGCATGGTGTGCGCTCACCTTACCATCATTAAAACAGCGGCTCTGAATACTTGCGTCTGCATTTGATGCAGCTTCAAGACCATATTCAGCAAGGGCTTTCAGTATGCGCCCAGCGTCGCCATGCTGACTGGTAGGGATATAGTTGCAGTCGGAACGAGGATAGCTCACGAATTTCTTCTCATACAAAGACTGCACCTTGGCAAGCACATCCGATGGCGACATGCCATAGCGTTTATTGGCTTCCACCTGAAGCGTGTCAAGCGAATAAGGCAATGGAGTGCTCTCTGTCTGGCTCTTCCGTTCACTGGAAGTGACACGAGCCGGTTGGTTCTTGACTTCATTCTGAATCTTCTCTACATAGTTACGTTGGATAATGCGCCCCTCGCTATCGAGAGGTGCTTCATCCGAAGGTTTCAAGATTGCCGAGAATGGGATGCCGTTCTTTGAATACTTTCCCGTCAGTTCATAGTACTCCACAGAATGGAAATTT
>Ga0310695_10005710_pt1 | contig 21398 bp, 20 predicted proteins | sample RumenRJG_04DNA_FD_203882 | JGI IMG/M metagenome (GOLD analysis project Ga0310695, IMG submission 203882) | Bovine rumen microbial communities from Lethbridge, Alberta, Canada - RJG_04 (v2) (version 2) | ecosystem: Host-associated > Mammals > Digestive system > Stomach > Rumen | place: Canada...
TTGCTTACTAAAGAACGCCTGAAACCCATCCGTGCTGAAAAGTTCTCGTTGAAGCCTTTTGCTGATTTGTTCCGTAATAAGCCCTGGATTATCCTGACACTCATCGGTGTCTGCATGAATTTCTTCAATGGTTTCCGCTATGCAGTGGCAGGCTATATGTTTGAATACTGCATGAATGGAGAAGTGACTATTAGTGGACTCATCATTAACTATACTGTCTTCATGACCTTTGGTGAGGCTACGTGTATGGTGTTTGGTGGTGTGTCACCTATCTTTACCAAATGGGTGGGCTCTAAGCGCAAGGCCTTTATCTGGGCGGGTGTTATCTGCTTGGTGACCTCGGTGATTTACTTCTTTATCCCCATGAATACTTCTTCTATTTGGTTGATGATTGCCGTCGTCGTTCTGACATCTATTGGTATCGGTATCTACTCTCCGCTGCTGTGGTCGATGTATGCTGATGTGTCTGATTATGCTACTGAGAAGAACGGTACCTCTTCTACGGGCCTGATTTTCTCGTCAGGTACAATGGCTATGAAGTTTGGTACGGCTATTTCTGGTTCATTGGTAGCCCTGTTGTTAGGTATTGCCGGCTTTATCTCTGGTACTGATGCGACGGGACAGACCGTTATCACCATTACCGACGAGGCTTCCGTGCAGTCAATGATTTGGGCACTCTTCTCTATCTTCCCTGCAATCATTGCTGCCATCATGATAGGACTGTTGTATATTTATCCCATTAAGAAATGAACGAGGTTCAGACAATGAAACAAGAAATGCAGGATGTGTTGCAGAACAACATCCTGCGTTTCTGGCTTGATAAGATGCAAGACCAAGAACATGGTGGTTTCTATGGTCGTATCGACGGGACTGGCATCTTGCATCCCGAGGCAGAGAAAGGAGCGATATTGAACGCCCGTATCCTGTGGTCGTTCTCAGCTGCTTATCGTGTTTTGGGAAACCAGGAGTATCTGGAGGCTGCCACTCGTGCCAAGGATTATATCATTGAGCACTTTATTGACCCAGAGTATGGCGGTGTTTATTGGAGTGTTGACTATCAAGGCAATCCGTTGGATACCAAGAAACAGTTCTATGCAATTGGTTTTGCTATCTATGGCCTGACGGAATATGCTCGTGCTACAGACGACCGTGAGGCATTGGACTATGCGTTGCAGCTATTCGACTGTATTGAGGAACATGCCTTTGATCGTGAGCATAATGGCTATATCGAAGCGATGACACGCGATTGGAAACCGATTGCCGATATGCGCCTGTCAGAATTGGATGCCAACTTCCCTAAGTCGCAGAATACCCATTTGCATATCATTGAACCTTATACCAATCTGCTGCGTTGTCTGAAGGAACTGCAAGCCAAGGAGTCGTGCGACTATGTGCCTGCTATCGGTTCCGTTCTTCCTGTAGGCATCAGTGTGCCGATAGAAACCATTCTCTGTGTAGAAGGTGCTTTGCGTAATCTCATTGACATCTTTACCGATAAGATTTTGAACCCGGAGACGCATCATTTAGACCTGTTCTTTGAAATGGACTGGACACGTGGCGCTGGACACCTGGAAAGCTATGGACACGACATCGAGTGTTCATGGCTGATGCATGAGGCTGCATTGGTGCTGGGTGACCAAAAAGTGTTGGACAAGGTGGAGAAGGTCGTTCGTGAGGTTGCTAAAGCCTCAGAGAAAGGTCTGCGTCCCGATGGTTCGATGATTCATGAGGCCAATCTTGATACAGGACATGTGGATGACGACCTCCACTGGTGGGTGCAGGCTGAGAATGTAGTGGGGTGGTATAACCTCTATCAGCATTTCGGCGATGAAGATGCACTGAAGAAAGCTGTGCGTTGCTGGCATTATATCAAGGATAATCTCATTGATTATAAAAACGGCGAGTGGTTCTGGAGTCGTCATCCTGACGGTTCCTTGAATACTGTTGACGATAAAGCCGGCTTTTGGAAATGTCCATACCACAACAGTCGTATGTGTTTGGAAATCATCGAAAGAAACGGATAATTCTACGTTCTATTGGATAGTTGTTGTTATATCTTCAACATTCTGTTGTCAATATCAGAAAAAGTTTGCAATTTTAGTACTTTTGCAAAAAAGAATTCTACAACAATGTGCTGATATATTGAGATATATTTCATACCTTTGCAGGCGAGAAGTACCAAAAGTAAAGAAACTAAATAAGACTGCAAAATGAATATTGGTAAGCACATCGAAGAGATTCTCAGAAAGCAGGGCAGGTCAGCCGCATGGTTGGCTACACAGATACCTTGCGAACGTACAAATGTATATAACATTTTCAAGCGTAAGAGCTTGGATGTTCGGCTACTGATGAGGATCAGTGTCATTTTGGAATACGACTTCTTTAAGGAACTCTCCGAAGAGGCTTTTCCAAAAGGAAAATAATTAAGGCCGTTACCTGTAAAAGGTAGCGGCTTTTTTGTTGTAGAATGAAAAATGTATAAATTTCCAGTGTTGTAGCAAATTTCTCATTTCTCATTTCTCATTTCTCATTTTTTTTATGTACCTTTGCAGTCGCTAAGAAAGCATACAATATTGTAATATATAATTTTTATGAACTTTACTTTGTTAATTACCGTCTTGCTGACGGCTATTACATTGGTGGTGGCGGCTTACGTAGTAGCCAAGCTGATAGGACCAAGGTCCTACGCGAAGGTGAAAGGTGAACCGTATGAGAGTGGTATCCCCACGCGAGGCAGCTCATGGTTACCCGTGTCGGTGGGCTTCTACCTCTTCGCCATCTTGTTCCTCATGTTTGATGTGGAAACGGTGTTTCTGTATCCATGGGCAGTGGTAGTGAAGGAGTTCGGTGCAGCAGCATTGCTGAGTATTGGCTTCTTCTTGGTAGTACTGGTATTAGGCTTGGCGTATGCCTGGCGGAAAGGAGACTTGGAATGGAAGTAAGAAAGCCGCACATCAAGAGTATTCCCTACGAGGAGTGGAACGACAATGCCTCGTTGGAGAAGATTGTTGACGAGCTCCATGAGGGTGGTGTCAATGTGATTACCGGTTCGCTGGACCAGTTGATTAACTGGGGACGCTCTAACTCCCTCTGGTCACTGACCTTCGCCACATCATGCTGTGGTATCGAGTTTATGGCCTGTGGTTGTGCTCGTTACGACTTTGCCCGTTTCGGTTTCGAGGTGACACGTAACTCTCCCCGTCAGGCTGACTTGATTATGTGTGCTGGTACCATTACGCATAAGATGGCTCCAGCCTTGAAGCGTCTGTATGACGAGATGGCTGAACCCAAGTATGTGATTGCTGTCGGTGGCTGTGCCATCAGTGGTGGTCCGTTCAAGTCGAGTTACCATGTTGTGAAGGGTATCGAGGAAATTGTACCTGTAGATGTATTTATTCCTGGTTGTCCTCCACGTCCAGAGGCTATCATGTACGGCATGATGCAGCTGCAGCGTAAGGTGAAGATTGAGAAATTCTTCGGTGGTGCCAACCACAAGCAGACCAAAGAAGAGGCTGCACTGGGTGTTTCAAATGAGGAACTGACATTCCGCTCCAAGCTTGGCGACCATCGCCGTGAGCCCATCGTGGTAACGGAAGTACCTAAGGAATTTACAGAAGAGCTAAAGGCTAACAGCCAACAGCCATCAGCTAATCAAGAGGAGGAGAAGGCATGAAGTTAGAGTTTTTATCATTTGATTTCGACAAGTTCGCACAGGAGATGCAGAACTTGAAGGACAAGAAGGGCTTTGACTATCTTGTCACTATTGTCGGCGAGGACTTCGGTAGTGAAGAAGGCCTTGGCTGTGTATATATCCTTGAGAATACGAAGACACACGAGCGCTGCTCAGTGAAGCAGATTGCCAAGAAGCAAGTCTGTGGCGACGGCATGCAGAGTAATGGCGTTAGCGCTATGGAGGGTCAGATGGTTGCTTACATCCCAACTGTATCTAACATTTGGAAAGTTGCTGATTTGTTGGAGCGCGAGGTTTACGATTTCTATGGTATCGTGTTCCTGGGCCATCCCGATATGCGTCGTCTGTTCCTGCGTTCAGACTTCAAGGGCTATCCTTTCCGTAAGGACTGGCAGTTCAACGACAAGTACACCTTGGAGGATGATGTAGAACCCGACTACGGTCTGGAGTTCTATCTCGACAAGGATGGTGTTCTGCAGTCAAAGCAGAACAAGCTGTTTACCAGCGATGACTATGTTATCAATATCGGTCCTCAGCACCCCGCCACCCACGGTGTGCTCCGCTTGCAGACCGTTCTCGACGGTGAGACCGTCAAGCGCATCTATCCGCACCTGGGCTATATCCACCGTGCTATTGAGAAGATGTGGGAGGGCATGACCTATCCTCAGACACTGGCTCTGACCGACCGTTTGAACTATCTGGGTGCCATGCAGCATCGCCATGCGCTGGTTGGTGTTATCGAGGAGGCTATGGAGGTCGAACTGACAGACCGCATCAAGTACATCCGTACCATTATGGATGAGTTGCAGCGTCTCGACAGTCACCTGCTTTACACCTCATGTGTCGCTCAGGACCTGGGTGCACTGACCGGTATGCTCTATGGCATGCGTGACCGTGAGCACGTGCTCAATGTCATGGAGGAAACCACGGGTGGCCGCCTGATTCAGAACTACTACCGTATTGGTGGTCTGCAGGATGACATCGATCCTAACTTCGTCAAGAACTGTAAGGACCTCGTGAAGTATCTGCGTCCAACCATCCAGGAGTATATGGATATCTTCGGTGACAATATCATTACCCACAACCGTTTGGAGAACTGTGGCCCGATGAGTCTTGAGGATTGTATCAACTACGCCGTGACGGGTCCTGCCGGTCGTGCTTCTGGTTGGAAGAACGACGTGCGCAAGAACCATCCGTACGACATGTACGACAAGGTGGAGTGGGAGCAGTGCACGCTGACAGGCTGCGACTCTATGGACCGCTACCTCGTACACATCAACGAGATGTACCAGAGTCTGAACATCATCGAACAGCTCATTGACAATATCCCTGAGGGCGACTTCTACGTGAAGCAGAAGCCTATCATCAAGGTTCCTGAGGGACAGTGGTACTACTCTGTTGAGGGTGTAGCCGGTGAGTTTGGTGTATATCTTGATAGCCGTGGCGACAAGAGTCCATACCGCATGAAGATGCGTCCGATGGGTCTCTCGCTGGTAGGTGCCTTCGACCCGATGCTGCGTGGTCAGAAGATTGCCGACCTCATCGCTACGTGTGCCGCTATTGACGTAGTAATTCCAGATATTGACAGATAGTCGAAGAATAAAAGAATATAATAATAAAAGAATAAACATATGTTCGACTTTTCTATATTTACCCAATGGTTCGACCAACTGCTGCAGGTAACTTTGGGTTGTCCTGAATGGTTGGCGATATTGATTGAGTGCGTGCTGGTCGGCACAGGCATCCTGCTGGGATATGCGCTGATAGCCATCGTACTGATTTTTATGGAGCGTAAGGTCTGCGCCTACTTCCAGTGCCGTCTGGGCCCGATGCGAGTAGGTTATTGGGGCTTGCTGCAGGTGTTTGCCGACGTCTTCAAGATGCTCGTTAAGGAGATCTTCATCGTCGACCGTGCCGACAAGGTGCTCTACCTTGTTGCTCCGCTTCTGGTGATTATTGGTTCTGTAGGTGCCTTCTCGTTCCTGCCTTGGAACAATGGTGCCACCATCCTCGACTTCAACGTCGGCGTGTTCCTGCTCACCGCCATCTCTTCGATTGGCGTGGTAGGTATCTTCCTGGCCGGTTGGGGTTCAAACAATAAGTACTCGGTGGTTTCTGCCATGCGTGGTGCTGTGCAGATGATTTCTTATGAGATGTCTCTCTGCCTCTGTCTGATTACCGCCGTCATCCTGACTGGTACCATGCAGATGTCGGGCATCGTTGAGGCACAGACCGGTCCTTGGAAGTGGCTCATCTTCCAGGGTCATATCCCCGCCATCATCGCCTTCTTCGTATTCCTCATCGCAGGTAATGCTGAGGCTAACCGTGGTCCGTTCGATATGGCTGAGGCTGAGAGTGAGTTGACCGCCGGTCACCATACTGAGTATTCAGGTATGGGCTTCGGCTTCTTCTACCTCGCTGAGTTCCTGAACCTCTTTATCATCGCAGGTATTGCCGCTACCGTATTCCTTGGTGGCTGGGCTCCTGTGAACATTGGCATTGCCGCTTTCGACCAGGTGATGAACTACATCCCCGGTATCGTATGGTTCATGGGTAAGGCCTTCTTCCTGGTGTGGATTCTGATGTGGATTAAGTGGACGTTCCCCCGTCTGCGTATCGACCAGATCCTGAAGCTGGAGTGGAAGTACCTCATGCCGCTGGCTCTCCTCAACCTCGTGATCATGACTGTTGTTGTGGCCCTCGGCCTATATATTAAATAAGGTATAGCAATGGAAGATAACAAAACATATTTTGGAGAAATCGGGCACGGCTTGAAGACGCTGGCTACCGGTATGAAGACCTCTTGGAAGGAATACTTCAAGGACTTCTTCACCAACAAGTCAACCGAGCAGTATCCCGAAAACCGCAAGACTACACTGCACGTGTCTAAGCGTCACCGTGGTCGTCTCGTCTTCAAGCGCGACGAGAATGGCAACTACAAGTGTACTGCCTGCACGCTGTGTGAGAAGTCATGTCCCAATGGAACTATCAAGATTCTGAGCCACATGACTGAGGATCCTGAGACGGGAAAGAAGAAGAAGGTGCTTGACGACTATCAGTACGACTTGGGCGACTGCATGTTCTGCCAGCTCTGTACCAACGCCTGCAACTTTGACGCCATCGAGTTCACAAATGACTTTGAGAATGCCGTCTTCGACCGCTCTAAGCTGGTGCTGCACCTCGACAAGGAGGTTTATGCCGGTGGTTCGCTGCCCAACCTCATCGAGGGTGGTGCCGAGTGGCAGGTCGGTAAGTTTAATACTAAAACGAAGTAACGCGCTATGGGAAATACAATAATGTTTATCATTCTCGCGGTGATCATCCTCGGCTCTGCGCTGTTGTGTGTGACCACCACGCGAATCATGCGAGCCGCAACATACATGTTGTTCGTGCTCTTCGGTGTGGCAGGCATCTATTTCCTGCTCGACTACACCTTCCTGGGCGCTGCTCAGATCTCAGTATATGCCGGAGGTGTTACGATGATCTATGTCTTCGCCATCCAGTTGGTGAGCAAGCGCACCCTTCAGGGCTTGGAGGAGCGTGTGAAGTCCAGTAAGATGATTGGTGGCGGCCTGGCAGCATTGGCTGGCCTGGTTGTCGTCGCCCTGATTCTGCTGAAGACTGGCTTCTACACCATTGCTCCCTCTAATGTGGAGGTTCCTATGAAAGAGATTGGTACAGCCCTCGTGGGTGCTGGCAAGTATCAGTATGTACTCGCTTTCGAGTTCATCTCGCTGTTCCTGCTGGCCTGCATCATCGGTGGCTTGGTTGTTGCACGTAAAGAAAAGAAGGAGGAGTAAGCTATGATACCAGTAGAATGTTATTTCGCACTGAGTGCGCTGTTGTTCTTTATCGGCGTCTATGGCTTTGTGACGCGTCGCAACCTGATTGCCATGCTCATCTCTATCGAGCTTGTGCTCAACGCCGTTGACATCAATTTTGCCGCCATCAACCGTTTGCTCTATCCCCACGGCATGGAGGGTATGTTCATGACGCTCTTCATCATCGGTGTGGCAGCTGCTGAGTCGGCTGTGGCTATTGCTATTATCATCAATGTCTACCGCAACTTCCACAGCGATAGCGTTGACAGTATCAAGAACATGAAATGGTAAATGGTTATGGAAATATATAGTTATTCATTTCTGATCCTTCTGCTGCCCGCGCTGTCCTTCGTGATTCTTGCGCTCGCTGGCATGAAGATGTCGCATAAGACCGCTGGTCTTATCGGCACTACATCCTTGGGACTGGTTACCGTGCTCTCATACCTGACGGCTTTCGCCTATTTCACGGCAGACCGTACGGCTGACGGCACCTACGCCACCATCGTTCCTTATAACTTCACATGGCTGCCCTTGGGCAATCTGCATTTCGACATGGGTATTCTCTTAGATCCTATTTCGGTCATGATGCTGATTGTTATCTCGACAGTCTCGCTGATGGTACACATCTACTCCTTCGGCTACATGCACGGTGAGAAGGGCTTCCAGCGTTACTACGCCTTCCTGAGCCTGTTCACCATGTCTATGCTCGGATTGGTTGTTGCCACCAACATCTTCCAGATGTACACCTTCTGGGAGTTGGTGGGTGTATCATCCTACCTGCTGATTGGATTCTACTATCCGTTGAAGCCCGCTATCGCAGCCTCTAAGAAGGCTTTCATCGTGACGCGCTTTGCCGATATGTTCTTCCTCATCGGTATCCTGCTGTTCGGCTACTACACCGATTCGTTCAGCTTCTCGTTTGCTGGCGACATCGTGATGGGCGAGGGAACCACTCCCTTCATTGCCGGCAATGCTGCCAAGGCAATGGCTGCCGGAGCATTCATCCTGCCTACCGCCCTGGTGCTGATGTTCATCGGTGGTGCAGGTAAGAGTGCTATGTTCCCATTGCACATTTGGTTGCCCGATGCCATGGAGGGTCCGACGCCTGTTTCTGCACTCATCCATGCTGCTACCATGGTTGTAGCTGGTGTGTTCCAGATTGCTCGTATGTTCCCTCTCTGGATTAACTATGCTCCAGAGTCGTTGAGCATCGTTGTCTGGGTTGGCGTCTTCACAGCTTTCTATGCTGCAGCTGTGGCATGTGCCCAGAGTGACATCAAGCGTGTGCTGGCCTTCTCAACCATCTCTCAGATTGCCTTCATGATGGTAGCATTGGGAGTATGTCTGCCTGGTCATCATGGTGCTGCGCTCGACAATCACGCACAGCTTGGTTTCATGGCTAGTATGTTCCACTTGTTCACCCATGCTATGTTCAAGGCCTGCTTGTTCCTCGGTGCTGGTTGTATCATCCATGCCGTCCACAGTAACGAGATGGCTATGATGGGTGGCCTGCGCAAATACATGCCGATTACCAATATCACCTTCCTCATCAGCTGTTTCGCTATTGCAGGTATTCCTTTCTTCTCAGGCTTCAGCTCGAAGGATGAGATTATCACCGCCTGCTTTGCATACAGCCCTGTGGTTGGCTGGATTATGACGGGTATTGCTGCCATGACCGCTTTCTATATGTTCCGTCTATACTACGGTATTTTCTGGGGTACAGAGAATGTGGAGGCTCATACGCATCATACACCTCATGAGGCTCCTGCTACGATGACCATTCCTCTCATTGTGCTTTGCGTTATTACAATGGGTGTTGGTATCTACTCAACCATCGCAGGTTTTGCAGGGTGGGGTGGCAGCTTCGGTCAGTTTGTCAATGCCGAGGGTACCAACTATACCATCCACTTCGACACGCAGATTGCTGCTACTTCAACGATTATTGCTATCTTGAGTATCTGTCTCGCTACCTATATCTATAAAGGTGAGAGCCAGCCCATTGCCGACCGCCTGTATAAGACGTTCCCCAAGCTGCACCGTGCAGCCTACAAGCGCTTCTATCAGGACGAAATCTGGCAGTATGTCACGCATCGCATCATCTTCCGTTGCATCTCTACGCCTATTGCCTGGTTCGATCGCCACGTTGTTGACGGCACGTTCAACTTCATGGCATGGGGTGCTAACGAGGCCGGAGAGTCTTTGCGTCCCTGGCAGAGTGGCGATGTCCGCCAGTATGCTGTCTGGTTCCTTACTGGTACCGTTGCATTAACATTAATCCTGCTTGCAATCTAAAAACGAAAGTACAATTATGAGTATATTAACATTATTCGTAGTAATCCCCGCCCTGATGCTGCTCGGCCTTTGGCTGGCCAAGTCGCTCAATCAGGTGCGTGGTGTGATGGTGGCTGGCGCCTCGTGTCTGCTGGCCCTGTCCGTATGGCTGACCATCTACTTTGTTCAGCAGCGTGCAGCAGGTAACACCGATGTAATGCTGTTGACGGCTTCTACGCCTTGGTTCAAGCCACTTAATATTGCCTACAGTGTTGGTGTCGATGGTATCTCTGTCGTGATGCTGCTCCTGTCGAGCATCATCGTGTTCACTGGTACCTTTGCCTCATGGCAGCTGAAGCCTCTCACCAAGGAGTATTTCCTTTGGTTCACCCTCCTTTCTACGGGTGTTTACGGCTTCTTCATCTGCACCGACATGTTCACCATGTTCATGTTCTACGAGGTAGCGCTGATTCCCATGTACCTCTTGATTGGTGTATGGGGTTCCGGCAACAAGGAGTATGCTGCCATGAAGCTGACGCTGATGCTGATGGGAGGTTCTGCCCTTCTGATTATCGGTCTGCTGGGCATCTACTACTTCAGCGGTGCTACCACGATGAACGTCAACGAGATTGCTGCCATGCATAACATTCCCGTTCATATTCAGAAGATGTTCTTCCCGTTCATTTTCATTGGTTTCGGTGTGCTGGGCGCGCTGTTCCCCTTCCACACATGGTCACCCGACGGTCATGCTTCTGCCCCCACGGCAGTATCTATGCTCCACGCTGGTGTGCTGATGAAGCTGGGAGGCTACGGCTGCTTCCGCGTGGCTATGTATCTGTTGCCCGATGCAGCCAATGAGCTGGCGTGGATATTCCTGATTCTCACCACCATCTCAGTAGTCTATGGTGCCTTCTCAGCATGTGTGCAGACCGACCTGAAGTACATCAATGCTTACTCGTCAGTGTCACACTGTGGTCTGGTGCTCTTCGCTCTGTTGATGATGACCAAGACTTCTTGCACGGGTGCTATCCTGCAGATGCTGTCACACGGTTTGATGACGGCCCTCTTCTTCGCATTGATTGGTATGATCTACGGTCGTACTCACACTCGCGATATCCGCTATCTGGATGGCTTGATGAAGATTATGCCTTTCCTTGCTGTGGGTTACGTCATTGCGGGTTTGGCTAACCTCGGTCTGCCGGGCTTCTCAGGCTTCATTGCCGAGATGACCATCTTCGTTGGTTCGTTTGAGAATGCCGATACCTTCCATCGTGTGGCTACCATCATCGCTTGTACGTCGATTGTCGTCACGGCAGTCTACATCCTGCGTGTTGTTGGCAAGATTCTGTATGGTGAGGTGAAGAACAAACATTATCTGGAGCTCACTGATGCTACATGGGACGAGCGCGTCGCTGTTATCTGCCTTATCGCATGTGTCGCTGGCCTCGGCCTGTTCCCACTCTGGGCAAGCAATGTCATCTCTGACGCCGTAGGACCAATTCTCGAAAATATCATCTAATATAGGAGGACGAAAGATATGAATTACGGACAATTCCTAAATATGATTCCCGAGTTTTACCTCGTGCTCACTTTGTTAGCAGTCTTTGTGGTAGACTTCATCATGCATCGCAGCGAAAAGAAACTCGATGTGTTGTTCTCTGTCACTGCTGCATTGTTGATAGTATTACCTGTACGTATTGCCTTGCTCGCTGAACCCGCTGAGGCATTCGGTGGCATGTATGTGGCTTCACAGGCTGCCAACGTGATGAAGATTATCCTCACAATTGGTGCGCTTATCGTGGTTATCATGGCTCAGCCCTGGTTGAAAAATGAGGCATCAAAATATGCTGGAGAGTTCTATCTGCTGATACTCTCTACACTGCTTGGTATGTATGTCATGATGTCCAGCGGCTCGTTCCTGCTGTTCTTCCTTGGACTGGAGACTGCTTCAGTACCTATGGCCTGCTTAGTGGCTTTCGACAAGTATAAGAAAAAGAGCGCTGAGGCTGCTGCCAAGTATATCCTCGTGGCAACTTTCTCAAGTGGTGTCATGCTATATGGCATCTCATTCGTCTATGCTGCCACCGGCACACTCTATTTCAACGATGTGGCCGACGGCATCTATGGCGCTAATCCGCTCTACGAGGGTGTCACCCCCCTGACCATCATGGGTCTGGTGTTCTTCTTCAGCGGACTTGCCTTCAAGCTGTCGCTCGTGCCTTTCCATTTCTGGACGGCCGACACCTATGAGGGCGCTCCTACACCTATCACCGGTTACCTCTCTGTCTGCTCTAAGGGTGCTGCAGCCTTCGCTGCCATGGTCATTCTGGTCAAGGCTTTCGCCCCGCTGGTAGAGTATTGGGAATACATGCTCTATGTACTCATCGTGCTATCTATCACTATCGCTAACTTATTTGCTATCCGTCAGAGCGAGCTCAAGCGCTTCATGGCCTTCAGCTCTATCTCACAGGCTGGCTACATCATGTTGGCAGTCATCGGCGCCTCGCAGACAGGTATGGCTTCGCTCATGTACTACGTGCTTGTTTATGTCGTTGCCAATATGGCTGTTTTCACCGTTATCTCAGCTGTAGAGCAGAATAATGGTGGCGCTACCAAGATGAGTGCTTACGATGGTTTGTATCAGACCAACCCCAAGCTGGCGTTCCTCATGACGCTCGCCTTGTTCTCGCTGGCTGGTATTCCTCCGTTTGCAGGTATGTTCTCTAAGTTCTTCGTGTTCATGGCTGCTGCCGAGCAAGGCTCCTTCTGGGCTTACTTCGTGGTATTTATCGCCTTGGTCAACACGGTTGTGAGTTTGTACTACTATCTGCTCATCGTCAAGGCTATGTACATCAAGCAGACTGATACACCACTGCCAACGTTCAAGAGTGATGTTAATACCAAGCTTGCTTTGACAGTTTGCACTGCAGGTATCGTCCTTTTCGGTGTCTGCTCATGCATCTATCAGTGGCTCTTTACCGCTTCTGCTATGTAAGCATTAGAACAAGTAGTTATACAACGATTGATACAAAAGAAAATCGGGCAAATGCTTTGTGCTTTGCCCGATTTTTTGTACCTTTGCACCGTTTTTCGGAAATTATAATTTCATTGCAATGAATATATCTTATAAATGGTTGAAAGAATACGTTGATTTCGACCTGACACCACAGGAGGTGTGCGATGCTTTGACATCGACAGGTCTGGAGGTTGACGCACTCGAAGAAGTACAAAGTATTAAGGGCGGTCTGAAGGGACTTTACGTAGGTAAAGTGCTGACGTGCGAAATGCACCCAGACTCAGACCACCTGCACGTAACAACAGTAGATTTAGGTAAGGGCGAGCCCCAGCAGATTGTCTGTGGTGCTCCCAACGTAGCAGCAGGCCAGAAGGTCATCGTGGCCGATTTGGGCTGTGTGCTCTACGATGGTGACAAGGAGTTTGTTATCAAGAAGTCGAAGCTGCGTGGCGTAGAGTCAATGGGTATGATTTGTGCCGAGGACGAGATTGGCATCGGTACCGACCATGCTGGCATCATTGTACTCCCTGAAGATGCAGTTGTCGGTACCCCCGCCGCAGAATACTATCATCTGGAGAGTGATTGGCTCATCGAGGTGGATATCACCGCCAACCGTGCCGATGCCCTTTCTCACTGGGGTGTAGCTCGAGACCTGTATGCCTGGCTGAAGCAGAATGGCTACAAGACCGCTACCCACAAACCCGTTGTCAGCGATTTTGTCGTTGACAACAACAGTCTCCCCATCGATGTTGTTATCGAGAACACAGAGGCCTGCAAGCGCTATGCCTGTGTCAGCGTTACTGGCTGTGAGGTCAAGGAGAGCCCCGAGTGGCTGAAGAACAAGCTCAGCGTAATTGGTCTGCGTCCTATCAACAATATTGTCGACATCACCAACTACGTGATGATGGCACTGGGTCAGCCCTTGCACTGCTTCGATGCTGACATGGTGAAGGGTCACAAGATTGTCGTTAAGACGATGCCCGAGGGCACACCCTTCCAGACACTCGATGGCGAGGAGCACAAGTTGAGCGACCGCGACCTGGCTATCTGCAATGCTGAGGAGCCTATGTGTATCGCTGGTGTCTTCGGTGGAAAGGGTAGTGGTACCTACGAGACCACCAAGAATGTGGTTCTTGAGAGCGCTTATTTCCATCCCACATGGATTCGTAAGTCAGCTCGTCGTCACGGACTCAGCACCGATGCTTCGTTCCGTTTCGAACGTGGCGTAGATCCCAATGGCACCATCGACGCACTGAAGTATGCTGCCCAGCTCTGCAAGGAGTTGGCAGGCGGCAAGGTGTCTATGGATATCAAGGACGTCTATCCCGAAAAGATGGAGAATGCCGTTGTCGACCTCAACTTCGACTACGTACACTCACTCATCGGTAAGGAGATTCCCGTAGAGACCATCAAGAGCATCTGCGAGAGCCTGGAGATGAAAGTGCTCAGCGAGAGCGCTGAGGCACTGAAACTCGAGATTCCAGCCTACCGTGTGGACGTACAGCGTCCTTGCGACGTGGTGGAGGACATCCTGCGCATCTATGGATATAACAATGTAGAGATTCCTACTCAGCTGAAGTCAAGTCTCGTCATCAAGGGCGACGAAGACCAGAAGCACAAGCTGGCTAACCTCGTTAGCGAACAGCTGGTGGGCGCTGGCTTCAACGAGATTCTGAACAACTCGCTGACCAAGGCCGCCTACTATGCTGAAGAGCAGCAGGCTCAGCTGGTAAAGATTATGAATCCGCTGTCTAGCGACCTCAACGTGATGCGTGGCACCCTGCTGTATGGCGGTCTGGAGAGTATCGAACACAATGCCAAGCGTAAGAACGGCAATTGCCGCTTCTTCGAGTTCGGCAACGTCTATAGCTTCGACCCTGAGAAAGAGAATCAGGACGACCCCATGCAGGCCTATAAGGAGCAGAACCACATGGCGCTGTGGCTGACAGGTAAGCGTGTCGAGGGCTCTTGGGCTCACGCCAACGAGGATACCTCGTATGCTGAGCTCGATGCCTATGTGCAGAACATTCTGGCACGCATCGGTGTACAGCCTGGCATGCTGGTTCGCAAGAAGTCTGACAACGCTATCTTCTCTGCTGGACTCACCATCGAGAACCGTGGTGGCAAGAAGCTCATCGAGATGGGTGTGCTGACCAAGAAGCTGCAGAAGCAGTTCGACATCGACACTACCGTTTACTATGCTGAGCTCAACTGGACAGCACTGATGAAGGTCATTCGCAAGCAGAAGGTGCTCTACACAGAGATTGCCAAGTATCCTGCTGTTAGCCGCGACCTCGCCCTGCTCATCGACAAGAACGTCGAGTTCGCCCAGATTGAGCAGATAGCTCGTCAGACTGAGAAGAAGTTCCTGAAGAAGGTCGAGCTCTTCGACGTCTATGAGGGCAAGAACCTGCCTGCTGGCAAGAAGTCGTATGCCGTCAACTTCATCCTCCAGGATGCCGAGAAGACGATGGGCGACAAACAGATTGAAGCAATCATGGGCAAGTTGATTCAGAACCTGAAGAAACAGCTTAATGCCGAGCTTCGTTAATTATGCATTATGAATTATTAATTATGAATTAAATTATATGGGAAGAGCATTTGAATATCGTAAAGCTACGAAACTGAAGAGATGGGGCCACATGGCCAAGACATTCACCAAGATTGGCAAGCAGATTGCCATTGCCGTAAAGGCTGGCGGTCCAGAGCCCGACATGAACCCCGCACTGCGCGCCTGCATTGCCAACGCCAAGCGCGAGAACATGCCGAAGGACAACATCGAGCGTGCTATCAAGAATGCAATGGGTAAGGACCAGAGCGACTACAAGGAAGTAACCTACGAGGGATATGGACCTCACGGAGTAGCCATCTTCGTTGACACCCTGACCGACAACACCACGCGTACCGTGGGTGACGTCCGCTCAGTATTCAACAAGTTCAATGGTAACCTGGGTACTCAGGGCTCTCTGTCGTTCCTGTTCGACCATAAGTGTGTGTTCACCTTCAAGAAGAAAGACGGTCTGGATATGGACGAGATGATTCTCGACCTCATCGACTACGGCGTAGAGGATGAGTATGACGAGGACGAAGAGGAGAACAGTATCACCATCTATGGCGATCCCTCCAGCTTCGGTGCCATTCAGAAGCACCTGGAGGAGAACGGTTTCGAGGTAACGGGTGCTGAGTTCACCCGCATTCCTAACGACCTCAAGGACGTTACTCCCGAGGAGCGTGAGACCATCGACAAGATGATTGAGAAACTCGAGGACTTCGACGATGTACAGACCGTGTACACCAACATGAAGCCCGAGGGCATCGAGGAATAATCATCAGTATCGTCGTTGATTCCGTCAACGACAATCACCGATAATCATTTTCACGGAACGTAGCTTCAAAGAGCTTCGTTCCGCTATCTTTTTCTGAGTGGTAGGTGTATCGGAACGAGTAGCCAGCATCCTTGTACAGCTTCAGGTTCGTTGAATTCTTCACTTCCAGGAGTAATGCCTCACTAAATTGAGCGCTGTCCACCCTCAACGGATTGTCCAGCGAGCCCTGCAAGGTATAGCAGTAGCCGATGGTATGACTATCCTTGTCGAACGTCATGCTGTCCAACACTATCTCCGTGTCTATATGGCGCGGACAATTCTTCTGTGTATACTCCTTGGCCTCACGTGCACAGCGCTCTTCCAGCGACTCCTGACATGCAACTAACAGTATGCCAGCTACTATCATAATGATTGTCTTCTTCATTGTCTTCTTTATTTCTGCGTTGCAAAGGTAGAAACTTTTTTTGTAACTTCCAAGTGCGAGACCGTCGTTTTCTTCCATTTTTCTTGCTTGATTTGCAAAAATCAGCATACAAATGATACAACTTTCAATTTTATTTCTTATCTTTGCCAATGAAATGAACAAAAAGAACTTAGACATCGGCTATTTCTTGTCCTTTTGTATCGAGCAATACAAAGAGGCCAAACATTTGTCTGGAGCTGAAGTTGCAAGGATTTTCGGACAATATGGTGTCCTGGAATATCTCGAAGAGCACTTTGAGCCACTTCACTCGCAAAGCAGACAGTGGATTTTGGAAGACATAGACGAGTTTATCAGTTTAAGGAAAGGGGAGGTCGCATGAAACTATATCATGGCAGTATAGAGCAGGTCGATAAGCCTGAGATTCGTAATGCTCTGAATCTAAATGTGACACAAGACAATCTGTATCTTTTCCTTCCTTCTAAGATCAGTTGGATGGCAGATATGCTTTCTGAGGACAAGCATGTCAGCATAGCTGATGCAGTTAAAGAAATATATGCATCTGACACATACCGCCATTTAGAAAATGAGGAAACAAAATATTGGCATTTAGGTCCTGTCGCACTATATGAAAATCTAAAATAGGTAAATCCTAATAATTTTGCAAAATGGAAGAAATGGTCGGCCTATTTCTTCCATTTTTCTTGTTTGTTTCGTACATTTGCCTGCGATATACGTATTGAACGAATGATTACAAGACTGTAAATGATGAAAAAGAGAATGAGAAGTAGCCGATTGTCATGATTTTTTTGCATACCATTTAAAAAATCAGCATGCAAATGATACAACTTTCAATTTTTCTTCTTATCTTTGCATCTGAAACATAATTGAAGATGCCTAAGATACTATTATATATTACTGCCAAAGTTATTTGGCAATTCCTGTTCTGGAATACGGACTATAATGAAAATAGGGCTCATGTCCACGTAGGCAAACGAAGCACTGAGCATCTGTGCAAGATATGGCTTGAGCCAAATGTCGAATTGGACAAGCAAGGTGATCTTACAGACGCACAGGTTCGCGAAATATTAGCAATAGCACAAGAGTATAAAGACAAACTGTTACAACAGTGGAATTTATTCAAGGAGGGTAAGAGAATTAGAATTATAACGGTAAAGAAGAAAAAGAATTAGCTATGTATAAGAAAGAAGGATATTGGGATGTGACACCAAAGATTAAGCGGTTGTCATTTCCGAAGCGAGGTAAGTTTCAGGTTGACCTGCAGGACGGACGTTCTGTAGTAATGCCCGTTTCTGCATTCCCATCGCTGAAAAAGGTTCCCGTCAAGGAACGCGAGAATTGGTATCTGATAGGTGGTGGTGTCACTTGGGATTCCTGCCCTGAAGTCATCCATATCGAACAGATATTAGGCAACTATCAGAACTATGCCCATGAAATGGCATAACAAATAATATAATGTATAACCCTTAAAACCACAGATGCCTATGGGCTGAAATAAAGATATAACATAAGACATAAGGACAAATTGACATATAGGGTGTCATCGACCTTCGGGTCGCTTTGCACCTTCAGGTCAAAGAATATCCACTTTTAGATTCTTGTATTCTGACAATTGGGGAATTGAAAGATACGTAGCAAGAACAGAAGTAGATAGTTCACGCCGTTGGGCGTGGGCATTTACTCGTTTAAGCTACATAGGTTATCCCCAATACCTCAGAATACGTAGACGAAGTAAATTGTCCACGTTTTCTTTTTTGTGTGTATATCAAATAAATGAATATGTCGAAGATTTTCCACTACACTACAATAGATACATTAGCATTGATCATGTTGAATAAGACAATTCGTTTTAATCGGCTTGATAATGTTGATGACACAGAAGAGTCGAAATATGGTTCAGGGTCTTATAATACAATATTAAATAAATATGTCTTTGTATCTTGTTGGACAAAGAACCCAGCAGAAAATATTGACTTATGGAAAAGATATGCCAATGAAGGTAAAGGTATCCGTATAGCAATGGACGAAGACATGTTTGTATCATATCAGAATTATAGTGTACTGGGGAGTAAATTCAAGTCTTACTTCCCTAATAAGTTTTATGTAACTGGGGATTGCTTATTCGTAGATGTGAATAACGAAATTATGCTTTATGATGTCGAGTATGTAGAAAATGTAGAAATGCATACAAAGAAACTTATTGAGCAAAATAGGGACTACATAAACTATTATATACCCAAAGTCGGTATTTACAAAAATAGAGATAAATGGGAACAACAAGGAGAAAGTCGCTTTAGAATCTTTGCCTTTCCCCTAACAATAAAGGAAGCAAAGAATTTGAATATGGAGAATGTAAACGATGTATGTAAGGCATTTGACATTGCCCAATATCTCTTAACAAATAATCACCCTATCAATCTTACGCATTATGATATGTCCATAAAAAAAGAAGCAATTGACTCGATTGAGATAATGATGGGACCAAATACAACAGCTGAAGACAAAGCAAAAGTTCAGCTGATACTATACCCCTGTTATATAAACCGATTCTTTTCTAAAAGAAAAATTACCGATAGTAGTATAAAGATAACCAAATAACTAACAAATAACTAAAAACAATATGACTATGAAGAAACTATTACTTTTAATAGTTATGATGCTGCCATTGGTGGCAAGTGCTGACCCTGTAGAGATGGATGGCATATATTACAATTTTGACAGGACTGCGATGACTGCAGAAGTGACTTCTCTTTATTATCAAAGTGGAGATGAATATTCGGGCGCAGTAATTATCCCCACTAGCATTAACTATAATGGAGAGTCATATTCTGTGACGAGCATAGGAAACTCCGCGTTCTATTATTGCAGAAGCCTAACTTCCATCACAATTCCCAACAGTGTGAAGAGCATAGAGCCCTATGCTTTTGAAGGATGCAGCGCTTTAACCGCTGTGCATATATCGGATTTAGCCGCATGGTGCAAAATATCATTTTCATCAAGTGTTTCAAATCCACTTATCTATGCCCACCATCTTTATCTTGAAGAAGATGAAATCACAGATTTGGTTATCCCCAACAACGTAACGAGTATTAGTAATCGTGCTTTCTGTGGCTGCGACGGCCTTATTTCTGTTACAATTCCGAATGGCGTGACAAGTATAGGTAGTTCAGCGTTTTCAGATTGCAGAGGCCTAACCTCTATCAACGTCCCGAGTAGCGTAAAAAGCATCGGGGAGCATGCTTTCTATGGCTGCTGTAGCTTAACCTCTGTAACAATTCCTAACGGTGTGACAAGCATAGAATTTTATACATTCGCAGGCTGCAGTAGCTTGACCTCCATAGTTCTCCCGAACAGTTTAACGAGCATAGAAAATAGCGCCTTCGAGGGCTGCAATAGCTTAGTTTACGCTACTATACCCAACGATGTGACAAGAATAGGAAGTTGTGCTTTCGCTCATTGTAGTAGCCTTGCCTTCATTACCATGCCTAACGGCCTGACTAAAATAGAGCAGGGGACCTTTGCTGGTTGTAAAAGTTTGTCTACTATTACAATTCCGAATAATGTAACAACTATAGAAAAAGGTGGTTATAGCAGAGGTGATTATTATGGCGCTTTCTCCGGCTGTAGTAGTCTAACCTCAGTCACGATTCCCCCAAGTGTTACAAGTATCGGGCAGTATGCATTCATAGGATGCAATGCTCTAAGTGCTGTGTATATATCAGATCTGGCCGCATGGTGTGATATTAAGTTCGAAGATTCATACGCCAATCCACTATATTATGCCCACCATCTTTATCTTGAAGAAAATGAAATCACAGATTTGGTTATTCCCAACAATGTGACGGCTATTGGAGACTATGCTTTCAATGGTTGTAGTAGTATGGCAACCGTAACAATTCCGAATAGTGTGACGACCATTGGAATTGCCGCATTCTCTCGATGCAGCGAACTAACTTCCGTAATAATCCCTAACAGTGTAACCAGCATAGGAGATTATACCTTTGATCTTTGCGGTAGCCTTCTCTCCATAATAATTCCAAACAAAGTATCTCGTATTGGTCAATATACATTTCGTTCTTGTTGTAGTCTATCTTCCGTAACAATCCCTAATAGCGTGACAAATATAGGATATTGTGCATTCGTGGATTGCAGCAGTCTATCTTCCGTAACAATCCCTAACAGCGTGACAAACATTGATGAGCAAGCGTTTCAGGATTGTAATAAAATGACCATACTAAATTTGCCCAACAAACTGAAGATCATAAAGAAGAATACATTCTATGGCTGTAACAGTTTGAAGGCAGTCACCATCCCCGCCAGCGTAGAATTCATATACCAAGAAGCCTTTGCAAACTGTGACGCCCTGGAGAGTGTGAAGGCCAAACCAGGCACACCTCCTTTCCTCTATGATAATTCTTTCTCTAATTACTCAGTACCTCTTGAAGTGCCTAAGGGATGCAAGGAGGAGTATCAAACTGCACAAGGATGGAAAAATTTTACAAATATCAGCGAATCGGATAAAGGTTATTATATGTTGATTTATCTAATTGATAATGAAAAGTATAAATCATACAAAATTGAAGAAGGCACTGCCATTACACCTGAACCAGCTCCAACTAAGGATGGTTATACTTTCTCGGGATGGAGTGAGATACCAGAAACGATGCCTGCTCATGATGTAACCGTTACAGGCTCATTCAGTATTAACAAGTACAAGTTGACATACGTTGTTGACGGTGTAGAATACAAGTCATACAATATTGAATACGGTGCTACATTAACTCCTGAAGCGGAACCTACCAAGGAAGGTTACACCTTCTCTGGATGGAGC
>Ga0310695_10005711_pt1 | contig 21396 bp, 20 predicted proteins | sample RumenRJG_04DNA_FD_203882 | JGI IMG/M metagenome (GOLD analysis project Ga0310695, IMG submission 203882) | Bovine rumen microbial communities from Lethbridge, Alberta, Canada - RJG_04 (v2) (version 2) | ecosystem: Host-associated > Mammals > Digestive system > Stomach > Rumen | place: Canada...
TGTTATATCAGAAAACAAATCCCAGTCCCATAAAGAATCCTTCCAGATTGCCGTATCCGGCACGCATGGAACAGGCGTAGAATGGCCTTACCGTACGGCTTATTACTATATCGGCAAAGACATTGTAACTGAAAGCAACTCCGTCAAACTGTTTGCGGTAGTAAAGTGTTCCAGGTTCAAAATAGCTGTCATTATGCTCCAGGCTGCGGCAGTTGCGTATTGTGTTACGGAACCCCATTCCGATTGTTGTTCCCAATGTAAGCCATTTCCAGCTCAAGCCGCCTACGGCTGCAAGCCTGAATATGTTATAGGTCTCTTCGGTCAGGATCTCGTCAGGATACCAGTCCCATCCCACAAGGGTTATAGGTTGGCCGGTTTCCTGGTCATATGTGATGGATTCATAGCCGTTCTGGTTGACAGTGGGGCAAAAGCCTAAGGATAATCCGGCAAAGAAACTGTCAGTAAAGTAATAGCCTGCATCAGCAAAAAACAACTGTTCAAAGCCGTAAGAGAGTCCCATTGTGATATCGCCCTTACAGTGGAACTGCTCCCGTTTTTCATGGTTTTCCTGGTATGCGTAATACTGTGGCTCCTGTTGGGTGGTTTCTTCCTGATAGTTGATTGGATGGCTGAACTGGTCATTCTCAAAATAACCTTTTATCAGGACACCTGTCGGGGCATCGAACAGGATTCCAATTCCATCTTTTTTGTCATTTTTCCAAGAGCCGGAGTAGGTGCTTCCGTTGGCATACTCCATTGTGCCTGCACCGTTGAACATGCTGTGCTCCCAATAGCCGTTATACGTGTCGCCATTGGCGTAGATGTATGTGCCAAGACCGCAGAATTCATGATTCAGGAACTGGCCGTTGTAACTGTCGCCGTCAGGGTATGAAAGTTTTCCCTTGCCGTTCCAAAGCCCTTTAAGCCATTCACCCTCATAGACCATTCCGTCAGGATAGACCATCTTTCCGTATCCGTTGAACAGCGAATCGGCAATACCTCCTACGTACCATGAGCCGTCGTCAAACCGTATGGTATCGGTTGCGGCAAACGTGTTGTTTACGGCAAAGGCATGAGCCAAAAGCGTTTGCAGAAACAATAATGTGACTATGAGAAAGTGTTTGATTGTCATATCGATGTAAAGGTATAGAAAAATCATTAACTTTGCGAATTCATAACGGATAATAGGTTATTGTCATGAATGAAAAACAGGATCTGGTATGTGTTTTTAAAGGCCAGCCCTTTGAAGCCGAGGTAGTAAGAGGCCGTCTGGAATCGGATGGCATCCAGGCTATGATTATGAACAACTCCATGAGTGCCATATTTTCAACATATACCATAACAGCCGGTCCGGTGAGCGTGCTTGTGAACCCTCAGGACAGGGATCGTGCTTTACAATTGCTTAACGAACAATGAAACAGCCCAAAAGAATAGCTGTCAAGGTAGGCAGCAACGTCCTTACCCGTGCTGACGGTCGTCTGGACATATCGCGTATGGCGGCACTGGTTGACCAGATTGCCGAACTGCGTCACAGAGGAATTGAGGTGCTTCTTATTTCATCGGGTGCCGTTGCATCAGGGCGTGGAGCCCTGCCCGGCATAAAGGATGAAAGCGTGACCGGCCGCCAGCTTTTTGCCGCTGTGGGCCAGGCCAAGCTTATTGAACACTACTATGACCTTTTCCAGGAGTACGGCATAACCGTAGGACAGATTCTTACCACAAAGGAGAATTTTGTGAATGACAAGCTGCTGGCCAACCAGAAACGTTGTATGAAAGCCATGCTTGACAACGGCGTAGTGCCTGTCATTAATGAGAACGATACCGTATCGGTCGATGAACTTATGTTTACCGATAATGATGAACTGTCAGGTCTGGTGGCCCGTATGATGAAAGCCCAACTGCTTATCATATTGAGCAATGTGGATGGCGTGTTTACCGGAAACCCCGATGAACCCGGATCGGAGCTCATACACGATGTATATCCCGATGATGACTATTCCGGCTATGTTAGCGGTACAAAGTCAAAATACGGCCGTGGCGGTATGATGACCAAGATGAAGACCGCACTTGGCGTGGCAGCCGACGGTATTGAGGTGCGCATAGCCAACGGCCGCCGTCAGGATGTGCTGCTTGATGTGCTTTCGGACCCTGAGAATGCCCGTTGCACCCGTTTTCATGCATCAAAAAAGTAAACCATGATAGAGAATACGTTACAACTGCTCAAGAATGCGTCATACTCGCTTCCGTTGCTTGAGGAGGATAAGGTGAATGACGTCCTGCTGTCGGTGGCCGATGCCATTGAGAGCAATACAGATACATTGCTTAAGGCTAATGCTGAGGATCTGGCCCGTATGGACAAGGCTAATCCTATGTATGACCGCCTTATGCTTACCAAGGAACGCCTGGCCGGCATAGCATCCGATATGCGCAGTGTGGCCGGACTTACCAATCCGGTAGGCAAGGTAATCAGTGAGACCGTGCGTCCCAACGGAATGAAGCTTACCCGTGTGCGTGTTCCGTTTGGCGTGATAGGCGTAATATATGAGGCTCGTCCTAACGTAAGTTTTGACGTGTTCTCGCTCTGCCTTAAGACACGTAACGCCTGCGCCCTTAAGGGTGGCAGCGATGCTTACAGTTCCAACTGCGCTATAGTTGAACTGATACACAGCGTGCTTAAGGAGAAGGGGGTCGATCCTCATGCCGTTGAACTGCTTCCCGCAGGCCATGAGGCAGCCAATGAGCTTATGCGTGCAGTGGGCATGGTTGACCTGCTCATTCCGCGTGGCAGTGCCCGTCTTATCAAGTCGGTCCGCGAGCAGGCTCAGGTTCCCGTCATTGAGACCGGCGCCGGCGTATGCCACACATACTTTGACTCTGAGGGTGACCTTAAGAAAGGTGCCGACATAATATTCAATGCCAAGACCCGCCGCGTGAGCGTATGCAACGCGCTGGATTCACTCATTATCCATAAGGACCGCCTTAAGGACCTGCCCGAACTGTGCATCCGCATGGCAGCCAAGAACGTAGTCATTGAGGCCGATGATGAGGCTTACGCCGCATTGGAGGGCAAGTATCCCGCAGAGTTGCTGGAGCATGCCACCGATGAGAGCTTCGGTAAGGAGTTCCTGGCATACCGCATGTCAATAAAGACTGTAAACTCATTTGATGAGGCTGTACTTCATGTACGCAAGTACACATCGCATCACAGCGAGTGCATAGTAACAGAGAATGCCGAAAAAGCGCGTCTGTTCCAGCAGTACACCGATGCAGCATGCGTATATGTGAACGTATCCACCGCATTTACCGATGGCGGTCAGTTTGGCTTGGGAGCCGAGATAGGTATAAGCACCCAGAAAATGCATGCCCGCGGACCTATGGCCCTTGAGGAGATAACAACATACAAATGGCTGATAAACGGTGACGGCCAGACAAGAAGTTAATTTAAAAGATATGAGACATTTTACAAGTGTAAAGGATCTGGGTGACCTGCATCAGGCTTTGCAGGAGGCCCTTGAAATAAAGAGAGACCGTTATAAATACGTAGAGTTGGGCCGTAACAAGACCCTGCTCATGGTGTTCTTCAACTCAAGTCTGCGTACCCGTTTGAGTACCCAGAAGGCAGGTCTTAACCTGGGCATGAATGTAATAGTTCTGGATGTAAACCAAGGTGCCTGGAAGCTGGAGACCGAGCGTGGCGTCATTATGGACGGTGACAAGTCAGAGCATCTGCTTGAGGCTATTCCTGTAATGGGTTGCTACTGCGATGTTATAGGAGTACGTTCATTTGCCCGTTTTGAGAGCCGAGAGGATGATTATGAGGAGAAGATACTGAACCAGTTTATACAGTATTCAGGCCGTCCCGTATTCTCCATGGAGGCTGCTACAGGACATCCGCTGCAGAGTTTTGCTGACTGGATCACCATCGAGGAGCACAAGACCGTAGAGCGTCCCAAGGTGGTCATGAGTTGGGCTCCGCATCCCAAGGCTCTGCCGCAGGCTGTTCCAAACTCATTCGCACAGTGGATGGTAGCCGCCGGATATGAGGTGGTAATAACACATCCCCACGGCTATGAACTTGACCCCAAGTTCACCGCAGGAGCCACTATAGAATATGACCAGATGAAGGCATTTGAAGGTGCACACTTTGTATATGGCAAGAACTGGTCATGTGCCAGCCCCGAGCATTACGGCGAGGTGTTGAGCAAGGACCGCAGCTGGACAATCAGTGACCGTCAGATGGCAGTTACTGACAATGCCTTCTTTATGCACTGCCTGCCTGTACGCCGCAACATGATTGTGACCGATGACGTGATTGAGGGACCCCGCTCTCTGGTAATACCCGAGGCCGCCAACCGTGAGATATCGGCCACGGTAGTATTAAAAAAGATACTTGAAGGCTTGAAATAAGCTTATTTGTATACAATCTTACGGACACAGTCTCCTTCAAAGCTCTTGTAGCTAAAGTAGACTGTGTCATTTTTATGCAGGTGGTAGCTGGACAGAGGAATGGACAGATAAAGGTTCTGGGTATATATGGGATCGTCATTATGAGCGTCATGATATAACTGGAGCCTTAGTTTTTTTGTGTCACTGATCCTTGAATATAAAATGTCATGATTGGTGGTTTCGTTCTTGACCTTTATGCCCAGATGAATGTTAAGATGTCCGCCGCCAATATAGATGCTCTTTAAAATGACCGGATCCTGAACCTTTTTGCCGTTTGGAATAAGCTGGTCTCTGACAGGTGTCTCGGATATTGGGAATGTCTTGCTGTATATGACGGTATCGGCACCCTGGGCCTGAATGGAGGCTACCACGCGTATTGTGGTGTCAGGCGTAAGCAGTTTGGAATCTTCCCTTACGTTATATACCTTGCCCATATCATCGGTAAGCCTGAAGATATGGCCGTTCGCATTGGTTCGGGCCGTAAAGAATCCGCTGGTGGTAAACGGAACCGAAGGGTTGTCATCATTGGAACATGCCTGCCAGAAAAGAGCAGATACAGCCAGCAAAAACAGTATGTAGAGGGGTCTCCTTTTCATAATCACAAAACACTTAACTGGTTTATAAGAGGGTTGGCATACATGGTAAGAATCCTCTCCTTAAGGTATTCCCAGTCTGGGTTGGGTATTTTTATCTTGCCAAGCTGGCCGTCCAGATATTCCTGGAATTCCTTTTTGTCCTGTTCCGTGTAATATGCCGACTGTGAATTGTCACCGTTCAGCATATCAAGGGCAATACGGTTGCAGGGATATATCCTGTAACCCTTGAATATGTGCTTGTCTATGATGGCTGCTACCTGGTCAAGGAACTGGTTGCGCGGAACCGATTCGTCAAGGGCTGCAATCTCATTGTCAATAGGTTGTGCCACCTGATAGTGCATATGGCCCTTGTATCCCCAAATACCGGTTTTCATGTTGGTCAGGTCATCCTGTTTGCTCTTTTTGAACCCGGGGTTGTCACGTTTCATCTGGAACTCGGCGGCTTTGAGCCAGTCACAGGGGTCATACTCGTAGCTTATTGTAAGCGGGCATATATGGAGTGACTGGAGTCTTTGGGATATTGACATGTCGTCAGGACCTGACATGGCCAGCATCTTGAGCACGCTCTTTTGCGTGCGGTCATTGGAATCCTTGGCACGTCCCTCGCGCTGAGCCAGCCATACGGGTCTCTTTTGGTCTTCAATTACAAAGCGTATGTATCTGGAGAGTTGCTGAGATGATTCCAGCAGTTCTGCGGCTGTGGCCGAACGGTTAACCACAAAACTGCGGTTAAGACGTACAAGTGTCTCAATCCAGGGGTGAATGAGCAGATTGTTGCCTATTCCTATCTCTACTGAATACTTATTGTCAAGCAAAAGGACATAATCCAGAAAAGCCGAATCCAGGACTATGTCCCTATGGTTGGACAGATATATAAAATCTTCACGTCCCTTGGGCAGTGCATCAAAATCGGCACTGAAACCGGTGGTGGCGGTTCTTAGTATCTTTTTGAGTATGGGATAAATCATACCTGTCTGGAAACCGTTTACCGTATTGAAACGCATGGTATACAGTTTGAGAGCCCAGATGGGAACGCCTTTCACCATCTTGCGCACAATCTTTACAAACGACGGGTCGTTAAGAAGCGTTTTAATGGCACCGCGCACCTCAGAGTCCTGAAATGAGCGCATGTTCTCAAATTCGGCAGGTATGTTCATGATCCTTTCTGTTTAAAAACTGTCTTCGATTATCTCGGTAAAGACATCGGTCAGGTTCATCCCGGCGGCCCTTATCTGCTGCGGAATAAAGCTGGTGGCTGTCATGCCCGGAGTGGTGTTTACCTCAAGCAGGTTTATCTTGTCGCCATCGGTAATTATATAGTCGTTACGGATTATGCCGTGACAACCTATCAGGTCGTATATTTTGGCTGTAAGGTCCTGAATCCTGTCGCGCAGTTCGTCAGGTATGCGGGCGGGGGTTATCTCTTCGACCTTGCCGTTGTATTTGGCATCGTAGTCAAAGAACTCACTTTTGGGTACAACCTCGGTTACGGGCAGTTTTACCTCACGCTTGCGGGTCTTGTAATAGCCGTTGGTCACCTCAATGCCCTGCATGAATGACTCTATCATAATCTCGCTGTTCTCCTTGAAAGCCTCCTCAACGGCAGGGATTATCTGCTCACGTGTCTTGACCTTTGTGGTGCCAAAACTGGAACCGCCGTCGGTGGGTTTTATAAAGCAGGGCAGACCAACCTTGCTGATGATCTTGTCAGGGTCTATGGCATCACCTCTGCGCAGGCGTCTTGAATTGGCCACATTCACCTTGCAGCTCTTCATGGTCTTGTTAAGCACAAACTTGTTGAAAGTAAGGGCCGATGCCAGCACGTCGCAGGTAGAGAAGGGGATGCGCATAAGACGCAGATAACCTTCAAACACTCCGTTCTCGCCGGGAGTACCGTGAATGGTTATGTATGCGTAGTCAAATACCTTTTTTGTACCGTTAAAGGTAAAACTGAAATCGTTCCTGTCAACCGGAGCGGTTACCCCGTCACTCACGTGAACCTGCCAGCTCTTTCCCTCAATCTCTACGATATATGGCTCATACCTGTTCTTGTCCATGTGTTCAAGTATGGTGGCTGCGCTCCTGAGTGATACCGGATTCTCACTTGAATCTCCTCCGGCTACTATTGCTATAATACGTTTGCTCATATGTTGTTATTTTTCAAAATCTCTTGATTTAACGTAATCACGCCATTTTTCAATAAGCGTTGTCATATCCTGCGGCAGTTGGGAGTTAAAGAACATCTCCTTTCCTGTTACAGGGTGTACAAATCCCAGCGTTTTTGCGTGCAGTGCCTGACGCGGGCATATGTCAAAGCAGTTCTGTACAAACTGACGGTAACGGCTGTACGTGGTACCTTTAAGAATCTGGTTGCCGCCGTAACGCTCGTCGCTGAACAAAGGGTGTCCCAGGTGTTTCATGTGAACCCTAATCTGGTGAGTACGGCCTGTTTCAAGCCGGCACTCCACAAGTGACGTATAACCGAACCGTTCCAAAACGGTGTAGTGGGTAACGGCATGTTTGCCCACCTCGGGGTCAAATGATACGGTCATCTGAAGACGGTCCTTGGGGTTACGGGTTATCTGGCTATCAACAGTACCTTCGGCCGGTTCGGGAACGCCCCATACCAATGCCTGGTATGCACGTTTTGTGGTTTTGTCAAAGAACTGCTTGCCAAGGCAGGTCTTGGCATCGGGAGTCTTGGCAACAACCAAAAGGCCCGATGTATCCTTGTCAATGCGGTGAACCAGTCCTACCTGAGGACTGTTGGGGTCATAGTCGGGGTTGTCACGCAAATGCCATGCAACGGCATTGACCAGGGTTCCGTGAAAGTTGCCGCATCCGGGATGTACCACCAGGCCTGCAGGCTTGTTTACCACCAACAGGCTGTCGTCCTCATAGACTATATCCAATGGGATATCCTCGGGTTCTATGTCGCTGCTGTAACGCGGACGGTCCATCATGACCGTTATCACATCCAGCGGCTTTACCTTGTAGTTGCTCTTTACCGGACGGCCGTTAGCCATAACCATACCGGCATCGGCTGCCTTTTGGATACGGTTTCGGGACGAGTGCTCCAGATGGTCAAACAGGAATTTGTCTACACGTAGCAGACTTTGCCCCTTGTCGGCCACAACACGGAAGTGCTCAAACAGCTCTACCGCATCGGGGGTGGGTTCCAGGTCATCAAGTGACTCCTCAATCTCGTCCTCCAGATCAATCATGCTCAAACAGGTGCTTTAATCAAAAAAAGTCCGAATCAATGATTGTTGAAGAATCGACCTCCTCAATCTGTTCCACGGGATTTCCGTTTCCTGCCACGATTGTCAGGGTGGAGCCTTCGGGGATCTGTTGACCGGCTTGGACTTTGTTGCCCTGGTACTTTATCTCATAAACCCAATCCAGGTCGCCGTCAATATACTCGGTTTCGTCCAGTTTAAATCCCGCTGCACGCAGTTGTGATTCGGCTGCACGCAGGGAACTGTTGTCGGCCAGGTCAGGGACGGCTTTTTGTGGTTCCTTGCCAGTGTTGATGGTCAGATATATTATGCGCTGGTCCTTGACATTGGCTCCTGCGGCAGGTTTCTGTTCAATGACAGCTCCGGCAACAAGGGTCTTGTCAAACTTATAATCCAGTATTTCATATCTCAGGCCGGCTTTTGACAATGCCTGGGCGGCCTCTTCCTCATACATGCCTTTAATGTCCGGGACCTTTATGTATTGTCCGTGCAGAGTGTAAGACTCCATCCATTTAAAGGTTCCTATAAGTAACAGCACACTGACAATAATCATAACCAATATGTTGATGAGTATTATTAGAATGCCGCGTTCCTTTTTGACTTGACTTTTTTCCATTACCGTAAATGCGTTTCAACCTACAAAAGTAAATTATAATGATGAGTATCCGGTATTCAGTGTTCTTTTTTTGTTTTCCTTTTGCAAAAAAAATCGCAGTAGTTTTATAATTTTTATACCTTGTTTATATCTTTGTAAAAATAAGTCAAATTCTAAACATATAACTGAATATTATGTCTATGAGAAAAATCCTCTTATTGATGACTGCTGTTTTGAGCGCGGGACTGGCCTTTGCTCAGAATGTGCAAGTTTCAGGTATTGCCACTTCGGCCGAAGACGGAGAACCCATGCCGGCTGTGGCTGTGGCGATTCAAGGTACCGGTAGGGGTACTACTACTGACCTGAACGGAGCGTACTCCATTTCGGTGCCATCGGATGGCACATTGGTGTTCTCTTTCATGGGTTATAATGATGCCGTTGTTCCTGTAAACGGAAGGAAGGTAATCAACGTAGAACTTCAACCAGGAGAAATAATGATTGAGGACGTTGTTATTACTGCTATGGGTATCAGCCGTGAAAAGAAGGCTCTGGGTTATTCGGTCCAGGATATCAAGAGCGATGAACTTGTCAATGCAGCCAATACCTCGCTGGGTTCCGCCCTTCAAGGTAAGGTGTCAGGTATTGACATTACTCCTTCATCGGGTATGCCCGGTGCTTCGTCAAAGATAGTTATCCGCGGTGCCCGTTCATTTGACGGCAACAACACTCCGCTCTATGTGGTTGACGGTATGCCAATTGCATCTACCCCCGATGTTGATACCGATGAATCCGTTTCAGGTTCCGACTACTCAAGCCGTGCACTCGATATAGATCCCAATGACATTGAGAGCGTAAACATCCTTAAGGGACAGGCTGCATCGGCCCTTTACGGTATGCGCGCCAGCAATGGTGTCATCATCATTACCACTAAGAAAGGAAAGCATGACAGCAAGGCAATGGTGACTGTCAACTCAAGCATATCGGCCGACAGGATTTCGGTACTGCCAAAATTCCAGACTACATATGCCCAAGGTTACTATGATGATGATCTGGGTCAGTTGGTATATGATCCTAATGCATCATTATCGTGGGGACCCATAATCTCGGATCTTCCTAATGATCCCGGATATGGTGGCAACACAGATAATGAATACACCCAGACATATGGAAAGCAGCCGGGTAAATATTATGTTCCCCAACTTGATGCTGCCGGTCTGGATCCTTGGGTTGAACCCGGTTCGTACAACAATGCCAAGAACTTTTTCAGGATTGGTTGGACCCAGTCCAATTCGGTTACAGTCACAAAGGGCATTGATGGCGGCAGTTTTGCCTTGTCTTTGGGCAATACCAAGTCCGAAGGTATTGTTCCAGGTACAGGATATGAGCGTTACAATGCCAGAATGTCGGCCGATACAAAACTGTCTAATGCGTTCACCGCAGGCTTTTCGGGTAACTTTGTGGCATCAAAGCTGAAAAAGTCAACCGGTGCGAATGACGGTATTGTGGCAACCGTATATGGCTGTCCTCCCAGTTATGACCTGGTGAACATGCCCACGCATGAGTTGGATAACCCTTATGCACAGGTTAACTATCGTGGTACAGGAACGTTTGACAATGCAATCTGGGCCGGCGACAACAATGAACATTCCGAGAGGACACAGCGTTTCTTTGGAAATGCCTTTGTACAGTATGAAAACAAGTTCAATTCCGCAAACAAGAAACTTACACTCAAGTATCAGCTTGGTGAGGATGCCTACTCTACGACATACGCCGATATATGGGGATACGGACATGCCAATTCAAAGGGTGAAGCCGATGAATATTCATATCAGATTAACGAAACCAACTCCCTGTTTACCGCCAATTTTGACTGGAAGATAAACAAAGACATCAATCTTAATGCCTTATATGGTAATGAGATTGTGTTCAAAACAACTAAGAAAATCAGGTCATTCGGTTCGGCAGGTTTTAATTTCAAGGGTTGGAATCATGTAAACAACCTTTCTTCATATAAGGGAGAGACGTTATTCAAACGTTCTCTTACCTTTGGTAATTTTGCAAGTCTGTCAGCCGATTTCTACGAAATGCTTTTCCTGAATGTGACAGGCCGTATTGACAGGGTTTCGACCATGCCTAACGGTAGCCGCACATATTTCTATCCTTCTGTATCGGCCGGTTTTGTATTTACCGAACTTGAGCCGTTCAGGAATGATGTCCTTACATTCGGAAAAATCCGTGGCTCATACGCCGAGGTAGGTGCTTCGGGTGAATATATGCCTTCATATTATGCTGTACCCGAATATAACACCGGATTCTCCAGTGGCATTCCGGTTGCATATCCTATTAACGGAACGGTTGCCTTTACAAGCTATAAAACCCTTTATGACGAGAACTTAAAGCCGCAGAACACAATGTCATATGAGTTTGGACTTGACCTTGGTTTCTTGGACGGCAGGATCTCGCTGAGTTATACATATTCACGCCAGAATGTAAAGGATCAGATATTCAGTGTTCCTATGCCGTCATCGACCGGTTATCTTGAGAAGGTTACCAATGCGGGTAAGATTCATACCAATGCCCATGAGGCAACCATTAGCTTTATTCCTATCCAGAAGAAAAACTTTGAGTGGAACATTGACGTTAACTTTACAAAGATTGACAACTATGTTGATGAGCTTGCCGAAGGTGTTGAGTCCATATACCTGGGCGGTTTTACCGAGCCTCAGATTCGTGCCGGCATAGGTGACAAGTTCCCTGTAATTTACGGTGTTTCATACCTGCGTAATGAGAACGGTGACATTGTAGTTGATGAGGATGGTATGCCTCAGGCCGGTGAGGAGAAAGTCCTTGGACAGGTTTCGCCTGATTTCCAGATGGGATTCAGCACAGGTATTACCTGGAAGAGACTGTCATTCAATGCGGTTCTTGACTGGAAGCAGGGCGGTTACATGTACTGCGGTACAGATTTTACCCTTGATTATTACGGCACTACTCAGCGTTCGGCAGACCTGCGTGAAAAGGATTATTTCCTGTTTGAGGAGCCCGCTGTCAAAGAGGTGTTTGACGACGATGGCAATGTAACAGGCTATGCTCCTAATGACATAATGATTGCAGGTTCGGATGCATCTGCATATCTGGATGCCATGTGCAACATATCCGAGGCTGCAATACGCGAGACCTCATATCTCAAGGTCCGTGAGTTGTCTCTGTCATACAAACTCATACAAAAGCCCAAGATTTCACTCTCAGTAAATGCATTTGCACGCAATCTGATACTGTGGAGTGCCCTTAAGGGATACGATCCCGAGGCTTCGCAGGGTAACAACAATATGGCTGGAGGATTTGAAAGATTCTCACTTCCGGGTACATCAAGCTTTGGTGGTGGTCTCACGTTGAACTTTTAATACAGAACAATTATGAAATCAATATTTAGAAAGACTGGAACAATCCTTTTTGGAACTATCGCTGCTTTGTCATTTGCAGCATGTTCAGAGTCATTTATGGATGACATAAACAAGGATGTCAATAATCCTGCCGATGTTGATTCCAAGTTCATTATTCCTGAACTTGTACTTCAGACTGCCCATGTTAATGTTGGTGGAGACTGCAATACATATTTTGGCGTTTACGTGGAACATTGGACAGGAACTCATAACCAACTTTGGCTGGCAGAGGTCAGGAATGGAATAGAAAGAGTTGCGTCAACATTAAATGACAATTGGGGGAGTGTATATAATGCTATCAGAAACGCCAAGACCGTAATCAATAAAACCAATGAAGGTGCGGTCGAGGATGACAATGTTCTGGCCAGGGCTGTTGCCGAAATAATGCTTGCGTACAATGCCGCCCTTGCTACCGACATGTTCGGTGACACTCCGTATGAGCAGGCGGGAGACTACATTCATTTTGTGACTCCCAAAATAGACAAGCAGGAGGACATCTATAAGGATGTAATGAGACTTTTGGATGATGCAATCACTCTGCTTGGAGATGATACCGAGTGGGCTGCCAATACATTGAACAGTTATGATCTGATGTATAATGGCAATGCCGAAAAATGGCAGAAGTTTGCTTACGGTCTTAAGGCACGCTATACAATGAGGCTCATAAACCGTTCAACAGACAAGGCTGCCGATTATCAGAAAATACTTGATTACATAAGCAAATCATTTGCTGACGCCACAGAGCAGGCTTCGGTCAATGTATATGATGGTACCAACCAGAATCCGTTGTTTGATTTTGAATGGAGCCGTGACGGTATCTCATCAAGCAAAAGCCTTTATGAGAAACTTATGGCACGGAGTGATCCTCGTGTAAACAGGGCTTATTTCCATTCCGGCGGATGGAATTATCTTGACTCTGCTGATGTGCGTGATTATCTTCCGCAAAATGGTTCCATAGCAGAATCCCAGTATAAGTTTGCCTATGACTACAGCATGTTGTCCGAGATTTCGGGTGTACATCTTTTGAGTTATCATGAGTTGCTGTTCCTCAAGGCCGAAGCTCTTGTAAATCTTAATAAGGTCGATTCTGCCAAGACCATTCTGAAAGATGCCATTGTGGCAAGTATGGCTAATTTTGAAACCAATCTTGCCGGAACACTCAACTCACCGTCGTTAATGGAGTATGGTGGTGTTGAAGGACCTACTGACGAAACAATTCCGTTTGAGGAGATAGATTCCTGCTTTACAAATTTTGTTGCTCCTCTCTTTGACGCCGATCCTTTAAAGGAGGTTATGATACAGAAATACATTGCTTTCTGGGGTTCAAACGGCGAGTCAACTGAATGCTACAACGATGTCCGCAGAATGAAGGCAATGGGTCACGATTTTTATGGCCTGGCCAATCCTAAACCGGAAAAGTTCCCGCTCAGAGCGCCTTATGGCACCGATGATACCACTGCAAACCCGGAAGTCAAGGCTGCTTACGGTGACGGTATGTACGTTTATACTGAAAATGTATGGTGGGCCGGTGGTACCAGATAACCATTACCTGATACAAAATAAAGAGGACCGGACGAAATGCCCGGTCCTCTTTGTTTTATACCTTATATCAATAAGGAATTACTTTTTGTTACCGCAGTACTCATCAGATACGGTGAGTTTCTTGCGGCCTTTTGCTCTACGTGATGCAAGTACTCTGCGGCCATTGGCTGAGGCCATTCTCTCACGGAAACCGTGCTTGTTCTTTCTCTTCCTGTTGGAAGGCTGAAATGTTCTTTTCATCGTTATATATTTTTATTGTTTTCTGTCTGTTTGGGAAATCGGAGGGCAAAGGTAGTTTCTTTTTTCTTAATATGCAAATTGCATCTCTTTTTTTGTCTAAAGTTTTGTCTATTTGTCTCATTGCACTACTTTTGCAGTCTGGAAAGTATTTTATTAATTATAGAACAAACAGACATTTATGATTCTTTGTCAAGACATCAAGATTGGCACCTGCATCAACCTGGAGGGCCAGCTCTATTTCTGCATTGATTTCCTTCATGTAAAGCCCGGTAAGGGAAACACATTTGTACGTACCAAGCTTAAGAACGTGGTAAACGGCCGCGTGCTGGAGCGTACATTCCAGATTGGTTTCAAGTTGGAGGATGTCCGTGTGGAGCGTCGTCCCTACCAGTATCTGTACCAGGATGACATGGGTTACATTTTCATGAACCAGGAAAACTTTGAGCAGGTAACAATCATCAAGGACCTTATCAACGGAGTTGATTACCTTAAGGAAGGCGAGGTTGTTGACGTGGTTACAAACGCCAATACTGGTGAAATCCTTTTTGCAGACCTGCCTGTTAAGGTTGTACTTAAAGTTGTTTACACAGAACCCGGCCTTAAGGGTGATACGGCTACCAACGCCACCAAGCCCGCCAAGGTTGAGACCGGTTGCGAGGTTCGCGTTCCTCTGTTCATCAACGAGGGTGAACTCATTGAGGTTGATACCCGCGACGGATCATACCAGGGCCGCATAAAGGCATAATATATGAATGCATAAGCCGGACAAGCTGAATCTTAAGCAGTGGGCCTTAGAGGATCGCCCCCGTGAAAAGATGAAGCAAAAGGGCGCAAGCGCGCTTACAAACGCTGAGTTATTGGCGATTCTGATACACACTGGAAACACTGAAGATTCGGTGGTGGCTTTGACACAAAAAGTGATGGCTTCCTGCCGCAACAGTCTTTCCGAACTGGGAAAACTTAGCGTCGGGGAGCTATGCTCTTTCAAAGGGATAGGTGAGGCCAAGGCAATTACAATCCTGGCCGCATGTGAATTGGGCAGACGCCGTAAGGAGGAAGAACCTGAGCGTAAGCCTGTTATCAGGACATCGCGTGACATCTATGACTGGTTTTATCCGGTCTTGGCCGACAAGCAGATTGAGGAATGTCACGTATTGCTGCTCAATCAGGCCGGTAGGGTGGTTGACAGCATACTGGTCAGTCAGGGAGGACTGTCCAGTGCATCGGTCGATGTCCGCCTGATAGTTCGTGAAGCGATTTTACACAGAGCTACAGCAGTGGTTCTGTGCCATAATCACCCTTCGGGCAATCTTATACCCAGTCATCAGGATGACGGGTTGACAACGGCTGTCCGTCAGGCGTGCTACACGATGGATATATCGTTACTGGATCATGTGATATTCACTGATCGGGGCTATTACAGTTATGCCGACCATGGCCGGCTTTGATTTTGGAATGACGCAAAAGTTTGATATAGAAGAGAAAGTGGTGGAGGTACTCAAGACCGTTTATGATCCTGAGATACCGGTTGACATCTATAACCTGGGCCTTATATATAAGGTGGATGTTGATGACGATGCAAATGTTGCCATTGACATGACACTTACTGCACCCGGCTGTTCTCTGGCGGATTTTATTGTTGAGGATGTACGCTTACGCGTTGAAGGCCTGGAATGCGTCAAGTCTGCTACGGTAAATCTTGTATTTGAACCGGAGTGGAACAAGGATATGATGACCGAGGAGGCCAAACTTGATTTAGGACTGGAATGAAAAACGTATACTTTATTTCGGATGCCCACCTGGGCTCATGGGCTATAGAGCACAGACGCATGCAGGAGCGCAGGCTGGTGCGTTTCCTTGATGACATTAAGGATAAGGCTCAGGCTGTCTATATGCTTGGCGACATGTTTGACTATTGGTACGAGTACAAATATGTGGTGCCCAAAGGCTATACCCGTTTTCTGGGAAAGGTTTCTGAACTCACTGACAATGGGGTAGAGGTGCACTATTTTATAGGTAACCATGACATTTGGATGTACGGTTATCTGGAACGCGAATGCGGTGTGATACTCCATAAGGAGCCTGTAACGTTGGAGATTATGGGCAAGGAGTTCTTTCTGGCTCACGGCGACGGACTTGGCGATCCCAGCCGTTCGTTCCGTTTTATGCGTTGTATATTCCGCAACAGGCTGTGCCAGTTCCTGTTCTCGCTTTTGCCTACATGCTGGAGCATGCCTCTTGGCATGTCATGGGCTAAAAAGAGTATGGAAGACCATCGTCTTTCCGGAGTGGACAAATATTTGGGCGAAGACGAGGAGTTTCAGGTTGTTTATGCCAAAGAATACCTTAAGTCACATCCAGACATAAACTACTTTATTTTTGGTCACCGGCATATTGAGCTGGACCTGATGCTTTCACATAGCAGCCGGTTGCTGATTATTGGTGATTGGATAAGTCAGTACACCTACGTGGTGTTTGACGGCAAGAGCCTGACTATGCATAACTACCTTGAAGGAGGAGACAACAAATAAGAAAAGCTGCCCGAGGGCAGCTTTCTTATTTGTTTACATTGGCTATTAGCTATTAGCTGTTGGCTTCCATCCGGAGCGTTACGGGCCAATGGCCCAAAATTACTCAACTAGTGATTTTGTGTCATTAGCAATCATCAGCTCCTCATCAGTAGGAAGTACCACAACCTTGACTTTTGAGTCCGGAGTGCTTATTATTCCGTCCTTGCCGAACATGATCTTTGCGTTCTGCTCCTTGTCAAGCTTTATGCCCAGGAACTCCATGTTCTCGCATACGGCCTCACGAACCTCATGACGGTTCTCGCCAACGCCGCCGGTAAATACAACTACGTCAACGCCTCCCATTGCGGCTGCAAATGCGCCTATGTATTTCTTTATGCGGTATGCATACATCTTCTTGGCCAGTGCGGCACGCTCGTTGCCGGCCTCCATTGATGCTGTAACCTCACGCATATCGCTCGATGCGCCCGATATACCCAGCAAACCTGACTTCTTGTTGAGCAGGTTTGACATGCCGGTGCTGTCCAGTCCCTCTTTCTCCATAAGGAAAGTAACTGCACCTGCATCAATGTCACCGCTGCGGGTACCCATCATTATGCCCTCCAGAGGAGTAAGGCCCATTGTGGTGTCAACGCTCTTGCCGTCCTTTACAGCGGTTATTGAACCGCCGTTTCCAATGTGGCAGGTTATTATCTTGGAGCCCTCAGGCTTAATTCCAAGGTATTTGCAAATCTCGCCCGATACAAAGCGGTGTGATGTTCCGTGGAATCCGTAACGGCGAACGCCATACTTCTGATACAGTTCGTAAGGAATTGCATACAGGTATGCGTAATCGGGCATGGTCTGATGGAATGCTGTATCAAACACGCCTACCTGCGGAACGTTGGGAAGCAGCTCGCTTACTGCGTTCACACCCTTAAGGTTTGCAGGGTTGTGCAGCGGAGCCAGGTCGTTGCAGGCTGCAAATGCCTCAAGTACATCAGGGGTAAGGATAACGCTCTTGTTGAACTTCTCGCCTCCGTGTACCATGCGGTGACCTACGGCGTTGATTTCGCTGAGCGACTTGATAACACCGTACTGGCTGCCGGTAAGTATCTCAAATATGAACTTTACGCCTACGGTATGCTCGGGGATCTCCTTCTCAATTACAACCTTGTTGCCGTCCTTGTCGGTCAGCTTAAGGAAAGAGCCCTTCATGCCTATTTTCTCTATACCACCCTGTGCAATGACATCATTGCTGTCCATGTCAAACAGCTTGTACTTGATTGACGAGCTGCCGCAGTTAAGAACCAGAATCTTCATATTATTTGTTATGCTTTCTTGGCAGCCATGGCCTGGTTGGCGGTAACTGCTATCATTTTATATACATCGTCTACTGAGCAGCCGCGTGAAAGGTCGTTCACGGGACGTGCAATACCCTGAAGGATAGGTCCTATGGCCTGGGCGTTGCCTATGCGCTGAACCAGCTTGTAAGCAATGTTGCCTACCTCAAGGTTGGGGAATACAAGTACGTTGGCCTTACCTGCAATCTCTGATCCGGGAGCCTTGCTTGCTCCTACTGACGGTACTATTGCGGCATCGGCCTGGAGTTCACCGTCAATCTTGAGGTTGGGTGCCAGCTCCTTAGCCTTGGCAAGAGCAGTAGTTACCTTGTCAACAACCTCATGCTTGGCAGATCCCTTGGTTGAGAAGCTGAGCATTGCTACGCGGGGCTCTGCGAATCCTGCTACTGCAGTAGCGGTTCCGGCCGATGCCACGGCAATCTGAGCCAGCTGGTCTGCATCGGGCACCGGAGTTACGGCACAGTCAGCAAATACCATAATGCCGTTCTCACCGTACTGAGGTGTCTTGGTGAGCATGATGAATGCACCCGATACCACTGATATGCCGGGAGCGGTCTTTATTATCTGGAGTGCAGGGCGCAGAACGTTGCCTGTGGTGTTGCGTGCACCGGCCAGCTGGCCGTCGGCATCGCCGCTCTTTATGATGAGGCATCCCAGGTAGAGTGGGTCAAGCACCTTTTTCTGTGCCTCCTCAATGGTCATACCCTTGTTCTTGCGCAGTTCAAACAGCAGGTTTGCGTATTCATCTTTCTTGGGGTTATTGTCCGGGTCAATGATAGTGGCCTTTGCAATGTTCTTGAGGCCCCACTGTGCGGCAAGTCCCTCAATCTCCTGCTTGTTACCCAATATGATAAGGTCTGCCACACCGTCGGCCAGAACCTTGTTGGCTGCCTTGAGTGTACGCTCCTCGGTACCCTCGGGCAACACAATGCGCTGCTTGTTCTCTTTGGCACGCGCAATAATCTGCTCCATTAATTCCATAGATATATTGTATTGAATTGTAAACTCCACTTAGCAAAAACACCGCAAAATTACACTTTTTCCCAAGAATTACTACCTTAATTAATAATAAATGATTATTGGGATATTGGCTGTTGGCTATTAGCTGTTAGCTGTTAGCTATTGGCTTTTGGCTCAAATGGTTTGCACCTGCGTAAATAACATGAATGTCTATCCGTACGCATGTATATACGTATTGGGGCGAAGCGAGTATGCGAGCGAGAGCGGCCGGGTAGGCCGCCCATTTGCGAAGCAAATTAAAAAAAGGTAGGAGGGGGCTTTAGCCCCCGGTCCCCGGTTCAATCCCGGGTCCCGCTACAACGAAAAAGAGAGGTCATTGACCTCTCTCGTTGTAGCGGGACCCGGGATTGAACCGGGGACCTCATGATTATGAATCATGCGCTCTAACCAGCTGAGCTATCCCGCCATCGCTTAATAAGCGGGTGCAAAGGTAATGCCGTTTTTTGATACATGCAACATTTTGACTGCATATTTTTGTTAGAAAAATAATCGTTTTTCATTTGGAAAATAGGCGATTTTAATATTTCTTTGCAATTAGAACCTCGGTGGAAATTGAATGTGATACCTGGTTTCCGCCGGCATTGAAAACCTATATGAGTACAGATAAATCAATCCCATCCAAGGCCAAGGTTGTTTTGGAATATGAATTAAGCACGCAGTCTATACCTATGATTTGGGAAGCTATAGCTACTGCTCCCGGATTGGCTTCGTGGTTTGCCGATGATGTGCAGCTTAAAGGCAAGAACTATCAGTTCCAATGGGGAAAACATGAATCGCGTGAGGCAGAACTTGTAAACTGCCGTCAGAATACATATGTGCGTTTTCATTGGCTTGATGAAGAGCCGGGCACATTTTTTGAGATCAGGATTCTCAAGAATGACCTGACTTCAAATTATGCACTCGAAATTACTGATTTTGCCGATCCCGACGATGAGGAGGATGTCCGTAATCTTTGGGATACATCAATGGATGCCTTGCATCGCTGCGGTCTTTAGATACCTCAAAAAAATACAAACAGGCCAATAATCCAGCTTTTTTTCCTAACTTCGCGGGTTGGAATTAAAGGTACGTCCTGATGAGGCCCAAAAAACTGGATATATTCATATTAAAGAGCTTTTTGCTGCTGTTTGCGGCAACCTTCTTTATATGCCTGTTTGTGCTTCTCATGAACATTCTGTGGCGTTATGCCGAGGATATCATCGGTAAGGGTCTTGACCTGCCGTTCCTTTTAAGGTTTTTCTATGAGTTCAGCCTGACTCTGGTGCCCGAGGCACTGCCTCTGGCCGTTCTTATGGCATCGCTTATAACATTCGGCAACTTGGGTGAACGTCTGGAGCTGCTGGCCATGAAGACATCGGGTATTCCGCTTTTAAGGATAATGCGTCCGCTTATCCTGTTCTCAATCTTTCTGGCGGGTGTATCTTTTTATTTCCAGAACATTACGGTTCCTCATGCTACCCAAAGGCTTTATTCCATTCTTTATACAATTGACTCCAAGAACCCTGAGCTTGAGATACCTGAGGGCGTTTTCTGCAATAAGGTGGAGGGCTTTAACATGTATGTAAAGCATAAGGATTTCAATACCGGACAGTTGTATGACGTTACCATTTACGACCATAGGGACGGTTATGAGAACCTTAGCGTGATAGTATCGGACTCCGCCTATCTGGAATCCACAGCCGATAAAAAGCATATGTATCTGCATCTGTTCAGCGGAGAACAGTTCTGCCAGGAAAAGGATCTGGACCGTAAGGGCAAGCCGTACCGTCGTGAATCTTTCAGGGAAAAACATATCCTTCTTGATTTTGATTCCGAAATGAAAAGTGCTCCCGAAGGTTTTATGACCAATTCGGCAGGAAGCAAGAATATGGTGGATATACGCCATTCAATAGATTCCATATCGCGTAAACAGGACAGTCTGGGCTTGGGTAACATGAGTGAATACAGGCATGCCGCCTTGTCAACTTACCGTTTGCAAAAGGCCGATTCGGCCGCATACAATGCTCTGGGTGTAACCAGGATCAATGTGGACAGTATGTTTACTGTGGCTAGCCGTAGCCGCCAGATTGAGGTCCAAAGCACTATGCGTTCGCTTATGCAGTCTCAGGCCAATGACCTGGCTATTAAGGGCTCCAGCATGTTTTACGGCGACAGGCAAATCAGGCTGCATTGGATTGAGTGGATGAAAAAGATAACCAACGCGCTATCTATCCTTATTTTCTTCTTTATAGGTGCTCCGTTGGGCGCTATCATCAGGAAAGGAGGCTTGGGTGTCCCGGTAATCATTTCGGTACTTACATTCATCCTATTCTACATTACCAATGTATCGGGTAACAAGATGTTCCGTGAAGGCGAATGGAGTATAGTGGGCTGTTGGTTCAGCTCCATAGTGCTGGCTCCGTTA
>Ga0310695_10005712_pt1 | contig 21393 bp, 17 predicted proteins | sample RumenRJG_04DNA_FD_203882 | JGI IMG/M metagenome (GOLD analysis project Ga0310695, IMG submission 203882) | Bovine rumen microbial communities from Lethbridge, Alberta, Canada - RJG_04 (v2) (version 2) | ecosystem: Host-associated > Mammals > Digestive system > Stomach > Rumen | place: Canada...
GCCAGAGAGACGCTCAATCTCCTTGATGATAGGCTGGAATACGTCTGTATCATAGTTAGAATGCTTGCCTTGAAGAGCACGAACAAGACGCTCGAAGCCCATACCAGTATCGATTACGTTCATGCCAAGTGGCTCGAGGTGACCGTCAGCCTTACGCTCGAATTGCATGAATACGATGTTCCAGATCTCGATAACCTGTGGATCGTCCTTATTGACGAGCTCACGTCCAGGAACCTTTGCCTTCTCCTCTGGAGTACGAGAGTCGAGGTGAATCTCAGAGCAAGGACCGCAAGGACCTGTATCGCCCATTTCCCAGAAATTATCGTGCTTGTTACCATTGATGATGTGGTCAGCAGGAACGTGCTTGAGCCAGTAGCCGTAAGCCTCCTCATCACGTGCAAGACCTTCGCTGTCGTCACCCTCGAAGATAGTAACGTAGAGGTCAGCAGGATTGAGTTTGAGTACATCAACGAGATACTCCCATGCCATATCAATGGCACCTTCCTTGAAGTAGTCACCGAAAGACCAGTTGCCGAGCATCTCGAACATGGTGTGGTGATATGTATCGTGTCCTACCTCTTCGAGGTCGTTGTGCTTACCACTAACACGGAGACACTTCTGAGAGTCTGCACGGCGGCGTGGCTCTGGGTCGCGTGTACCGAGGATCACATCCTTCCACTGGTTCATACCAGCGTTGGTAAACATAAGTGTTGGGTCATCTTTAATCACCATTGGTGCACTTGGCACGATGGCATGTCCTTTCTGTTCAAAGAATTTCTTGAACGAGTCGCGGATTTCGTTTGCTGTCATCATTGAAATTTACTATTTTGCTTTTTACTATTTTACAATTTTATGAATTTGAGATGCAAAATTAGCAAATAATCCTGACTTTACAAAATAAAATCCTTAATTTCCTAATATTTATAATATTAAAGTCCGATTTTTGACATAAATATAGTAACTTTGCAGCCTCTATCACCCAACATTCAAACAAATGCATCGTAAAATTATAAATCTCGCATTTCCTTCAATTGTTTCGAACATTACCGTGCCTCTTTTGGGACTTGTAGATACCGCTATCACAGGTCACATGGGGGAGGCTCGATATATTGGTGCTATTGCGGTTGGTTCTATGTTCTTCAACATAATGTACTGGCTATTCGCTTTTCTCAGAATGGGAACAGGTGGAATGACTGCCCAGGCATATGGAAGAAAAGACTTTTGCGAGGCTGATTTGACCGGACTAAGAGCTATAAGCATATCATTACTTATAGGATTGACTATCATCTTGTTGCAATATCCGTTGTTGCATCTTGCAATGTGGTTTATTGCACCTGATGAAAATGTCATGAAACTTGTATATTCGTACTGTTACATTTGTATCTGGGGAGCACCTGCAGGTCTCGGACTCTTTGCCTTGAACGGCTGGTTTGTGGGTATGCAGAATACGAAGATTCCGATGGTTATTTCCATTACTCAGAATGTGGTGAACATACTTGTTTCATTGCTGTTGGTTTATTGCCTCGGAATGAAGATTGAAGGAGTTGCTACTGGTACTTTGATAGCACAATGGGCTGGTTTCTTAATGGGTAGTTTCTTCTTTGTCAAGAAGAGAAGAAAGATATATCCAAATGGCAATTCACGAGTGTCATTATCACATATTTTTGAGTCATCGTCAATGAAGTCTTTCTTCATGGTGAATAGGGATATTTTTCTTCGTACAGTATTCCTTGTCTCTGTGAATCTGTATTTTGTCGCAGCTGGAGCTAAAGGAGGAGAAATCGTATTGGCTGTCAATACGTTGCTGATGCAATTGTTCATTCTCTATTCTTATATAATGGACGGATTTGCCTATGCTGCTGAGGCTCTTTGCGGACGTTTCTATGGAGCTAAGGATGAAATTTCACTCAAGGAAACGATAAGGAAGGTTTTCTATTGGAGCATAGGCTTGACGGCTATCTATTCCGTTGTATATGGTGTTGGTGGTCTTGACTTTCTCCGTCTTCTCACAAATGAAGAAAATGTCATTGCAGCTTCTGAGGAGTATATCTTCTGGGCGATGTTGATACCTATAGCAGGAATGGTTGCATTCGTATGGGATGGTGTGTTTATAGGCATGACAATGACGAGGGGAATGCTATCAGGAACATTCGTTGCTGCTATTGTGTTCTTCACTACATATTTCTCTTTTGAAACGACATTAAACAATCACGCCCTGTGGCTCGCCTTTATTCTTTACCTTATGGCAAGAGGCGTGACACAGAGCGTATATTGGAAAATGAAGAAATGAAAAATTATAAAATGAAAAATACAAGTTACTATTTGTCGTGAACATTTTCAACAAATGTTACCAACCTGTATTTTTCATTTTATAATTTTTTCATTTTCACTTATTTACTCCGTCTCCGGAACAATAAGCTTATATCCCTTACCGTGGATGTTGATAATCTCAATCTGCTTGTCATCCTTGAGATGCTTACGAAGCTTTGTGATATATACATCCATAGAACGGGCGTTGAAGTAGTTATCGTCAATCCAGATAGTCTTCAGGGCGAAGTCACGCTGGAGAATCTCATTGGCATGGCTGCAAAGGAGAGAGAGAAGTTCGTTCTCCTTAGTCGTAAGCTTAACCATCTTATCACCATTGGTGAGAAGCTGCTTCTGAGTGTCGAATACAAAGCGGCCAAGCTGATATACAGTGCTTTCCTTTGTCTTCTTTCCACGAACGCGACGAAGAATTGCCTCTATACGGAATACAAGCTCTTCCATTGAGAAAGGCTTTGTGATATAGTCGTCTGCACCAATCTTGAAACCTTCAAGAATGTCTTCCTTCAACTGCTTAGCAGTCAGGAAGATGATTGGAATTTCAAGGTTGCTCTGGCGAATGTCAGAAGCAAGTGTGAAACCGTCTTTCTTTGGCATCATTACGTCAAGGACGCAGATATCAAATTTCTCGCGCTGGAAAGCACGGAAACCAGCCTCTCCATCAGGACAAAGTTCTGTTGTAAAACCTTTAGCCTGAAGATATTCACGAAGCAACATACCGAGGTTCTCATCATCCTCGCAAAGCAGAATTTTTACATTTTCTTCCATAATAGTAATTATATTTTTTTGTTTTTGTTTTTTCCTTTTCTATAGAATCTAGATGTTCTGGAATTTCTTGTAAATCTTACTAACTAGCACAATGGCAACTTTATGATGAACTTTGTCCCCTTGCCAATCTCAGACTCGGCATGTATTGTTCCCTTGTGGAGATCAACAATTTGCTTTACGTATGCAAGACCAAGTCCGAAGCCTTTGACATCATGGCGGTTACCTGTGTGAACGCGATAGAATTTCTCGAAGATTTTCTTCAGGTTCTCCTTCTTGATACCTATTCCGTTGTCGGCAATAGAGAGATAGACGTGTGTGGAATCATTCCATGTACGAACATTAAGATGAATATCCACATCTTCTTTCTTGTACTTCACCGCATTGTCCATAAGGTTGAACACCACATTTGTAAGGTGCATCTCATCAACATATACCTTCGAACTCGTTGCAGCCAGACTACTGTCTATCTTTCCTCCAGAAGCTTCAACCTTTAGGTTGAATGTGTTGATAACGCCATCTACAAGCTCGTTAAGCTCAAGTTCACGTTTCTTGAATGTCACCTTCTTATGGTCGAACATAGACATCTGCAAGACCTTTTCAACCTGGAAACGCAAACGCTTTGTCTCGTCAACAATGACGCCAGAGAGATGCGAGAGCATGGTTGGCGACTTGGTAATGGTATCATCTTTTAGCATCTGAGCAGCAAGAGATATACTTGAGATAGGAGTCTTGAACTCATGCGTCATGTTGTTGATGAAATCATTACGCATCTCAGAGAGTCTCTTCTGACGGAAGATAACCACAATGGTGAAGATGAAAGTGAGAAGCAGCACACCTGTGAAGATGAGGGCTGGTATCATGAACTTCACGCTTGAGAAGATATATCCCGACATGTCTGGGAAGTGAATGTTCACAACACCCATCTTTGATTGAGGGTCATTGCGGAAAAGCACTCGTGTATATACCTTATCCGCACCTTCATCCGTATAGTCTGGACAACGATATACCTCTCGGCCATCACTCGTATTTACCGTAAAGTGATATGGGATGGAGATTCCGTTATTGAGAAGTTCCGCACGGATGTTCTGATCAAGCTGCTTGAAGTTGATTCTTTCCTTCAAAGGTTTGTCTGATGCCGTATAGAGGATGCTATATACAACCTCATCAAGCAGCTCCTTCTGATACACATATCTGTTTCGGATTATCTCCTGCATCGACTTTGCAGCCTCCGAGATCGAGTTCTTGTCCGAGTGAAGAATCATCGCCTTGGGCACTTTTGGCGGTCTTAGGGTTATGGTCTTCAACTCGTATGAAGAGTATATTGTACCATCTTCTCCTGCGACAGCATACTGATGCGAATGCTGAATGCCATTGCCAAGCTTACCTCCTACATTCGATACGGAATCAAGCCTGAAGGCGCGACGCTCCGTGGCATTGATATCCTTCTCCAGGTATCTGGCAGTCTGATCAATCTCCAGATTTCGGGAAACCTGATCCAAGGCTCGATTGACAGATTCATCAAATTGCTCTCGCTTCATCTTGGTCATCTCCTCAATATATGAAATCTGCAAGTAAAGCAGACCTATGAAAGAGAGTCCCATGACTACGGCTACGAGCCATATCGTTGATTTTTTCATCTATTTTCTGTTTTTTGAAGGCTAAAGTCTAAAGGCTTTTGCCATTAGCCTTTTGTCCTTTGCCTGATTAACGAATGCAAAGATATTAAGTTTTTGGGAATGTAAGCATGAAATGTTAAATGTTTTCCTCTATTTTTACTATATTTAACGTAAATATATTATTATAATTATTTATGTTTAATTATAAATTTGCTATAATAACAAAAAATAAACCTCCTCGCCAAAATATGCGAGGAGGCATCATAAACAAAAATTATTTTCAGTTTTTACTTTCCGAGTTTATTTCTTCTTTTTTGCCAGCCAAGAGTTTAGCCATTATAGTTGGCAAATCGTTAGCCAAAGAAAGATTTGCTTTTTTATAGCTCTCAAAGAAAGGCTTGTTCTCAATAGCATTAAGAGTCTGTAAATCTTTCAACCCAACCTTTTCAACCATTGCCATCAATAGAAGCGCAGTTGCATTATCTCCCATATACGACAACAAGCCCGTTACCTCCGGTGAAAGCATTATTTTCTCATTATCCGAAGCATTGGGATATTTCTGCTTAACGCTTACATCGACAACATCCTTACACATAGCTGTCAAAGCCTCTACCGAACAATTATTCTCCATCCAACGAAGAAGTTCCTTTTTCAGCCGAGGATCACAATTGGGCTCTTTAAGAGGATCAGGAGTTCCTCCAAATAATAGAATCACCATCTTTTGCGCCAACTGTTCTCCCACTTTCTTGTCTTCTCGGGCTGCATTAACTGCAGAAACCACTTTCTTCTGAGCGCTCAAGACATCTGGCTGCATAAAAAAAGAAACCATATCCTCAAAATCCTTCTCTGGCATATTCTTGTGATAGTGTTCTGCCAACCATTCAATAGCATCTGTCTTAAACGCACCTTTAACATAGTCAGCATCCACACCAAAAGCCTTAGCCAATTGTTCAAACACATTAATGTCGCAATTTGCTACGACCTCATTATTCATAAGTTTCGCAAGTCCATCGGTATAGTTGTCTGCACTAACGGTTGTGAACTGCATCAAGAGAACGGCGATGATCGATAGGATAATTCTTGGTTTCATCTTTTCTGGTTTAGTTCTTCTTCATGCCAGCCATTACCTTTTTCATGAAGGTCGAAATGTCGCCTGCCACAGATAGGTTCGCCTTTTTGTAGCTTTCAAAGAATGGCTTGTTCTCTACAGCATTAAGTACCTGCATATCCTTCAAATCTACTTTTCCTACCATTGCGGTCAAAACAATAGTGCTAAGATTATTTTCCATGAAAGTGAACATTCCGTCCATCATCTTTGTCATCATGGCTTTCTGTTCTTCAGGCATGTTGCCAGCCATATCTGGAATAAGAGACTTGACTGCGTTCATAGAAGCCTTCAAACCTTCAGTTGTGCCATTGATTTCCATCCAACGAAGGAGTTCCTTCTTTAACTGAGGATCGCAATCAGGCTCTTTCAGGTTCTCTGGTGTTCCGCCCATCATGAGAGCCTGCACCTGAGGCGTTAATGACTGCATAAGCTCCTGACCTTGACTTGAAGATGCTGCCGTGACTACTTTCTTCTGAACATTCATCACCTCTGGCTGCATGAAGAAAGAAATCATATCATTAAAGTCCTTCTCTGACATATTCTTGCGATAATGGCCTGCAAGCCATTCCACAGCATCTGTCTTGAACTGATCCTTTAGATAATCGGCATTCACGTTTGGTGACTTTGGAGCCTGCTCCAGCATTTTTGCGTTGACAATAGCAAGTACCTCATTATTCATGAGTTTCATAAGTCCGTCAGTATAATTGTCTGCACTAACGGTTGTGAACTGCATAAAGAGAGCAGCGATAAATGATAGGATGATTCTTGTTTTCATCTTTTTTAGGTTTTTGTTTTTAGTGTATAAAAGTTGATTAAAAATTATTCTTCGGAATCTTTCTTTTTCTTCTTTTTCATACGGCCAGACTTCTTCAAGGCCTCAGAGATAATCCACTGAAGCTGACCATTGGTAGAGCGGAACTCATCAGCCGCCCATGCCTCAATGGCATTCATCATCTCCTCGTCAAGTCGGAGAATAAAGTTCTTGGTCTTTGCCATGAAAAGAATTTCTAATTTCGAATTTAAAAAGTTACTTATTCTTTGCCCAAGTTAGTTGAAGGACAACGATAATGGCTGCAATGAAAATAAACACGCCGCCAAAAATCTGAAGAAGTTTTACGTTTTGCATAAAGATTGTGAACGAGACGAAACACAGAGCGCCAGAAAACATCATGAGAGCGTGTAGCAATCGTACTCGTTGCACGTTAAACCTTTCAGCACCAGGTCTGTTCAGGGGCTTGACAAAACGGTCTCCTTTGCCAATGAGAATGATGATTCCCACGACAATAAATATTACGGCTGCTATAATAGGAAATGCTAATTCCATATCAAAATCAATTAATTATGTTTTACCAAAGTCCTGTTAAGAGTGAACAGAACGACAAGAGACAGAATGACAAAACCAAACGTAAAGTAAGCAACCATCCTGTTGTCATTTGTGAAAGCTATAATCACAAAACCAGTAGCCCACACAAAGTTCCGCAAGGCCTTTATTAAGCGCGCACGCTTCACATTATACTGCTCAGCACCTGGTTTGTTCAAACAAATGATAAGGTCATCCCCTTTTCCCGTGAGTGTCAATATCCCTTCCACCAAGAAAAGCAGGGCAGCAATAAGATCAATTACAATTCCCATAATGATTCACCATCATTCACAGAAATAATAGATTGCCGCCACCATTGCAGGAACCACGACAGAATCGCTAAGAAGAACTATTCCAATTATCTTTCGTTGTAGTGCAATATTTACGTTAGTTCCATTCTTGGCTGCATTTTTCAAGAAATAGTTGTCGAACTTTCCGAGCAGAACAAGGGTTCCTGCAACAAGAGACGTTACTGAGATGAACACAATTAAGAAAATCAATATTGTAGGCATGATATCAAAAATGATTTGGTTTAATGATTCAGAGTACCACTATTAATAACAGGCTGAGCTGGTTCGTCAGCACAAAGAACCACGAGCAGGTTACTAACCATAGCTGCTTTCTTTTCCTCGTCAAGATCCACGATGTCCTCATCAGCAAGCTTGTCAAGAGCAAGCTTTACCATACTAACAGCACCATCGACAATCTTTTCACGAGCGGTAATGATAGCAGCAGCCTGTTGACGACGAAGCATTACTGCCGCAATCTCAGGAGCGTATGCAAGATAGTTAATACGAGCCTCAATCACCTCAAGACCAGCCATTTGAAGTCTTTCATTGAGCTTAGCGGTCAAGACCTCATTAACCTCGTTGCTACCATCACGAAGAGTTACTTCCTGAGAGTTAGGATTTTCATCATCATAGGCATACATTCCAGCAACCTCACGAAGGGCAGAATCACTCTGAACAGCCACGAAATGCTCAAACTTAACCATACGAGCACCAGCAGCATTGCCTATCTGAGCGTTTGCTGAAACATCTGTGTCAATATCGAAAATAGCCTTGTAGGTATCCTTTAGTCTCCAAACGAGAACAAGTCCGATGAGCACAGGATTACCAGCCTTGTCATTTACCTTAATAGGGTCGGCGTTAAGGTTGCGAGCACGAAGGCTAACCTTCTTTGAACTCATAAGAGGATTAATCCAATAGAAACCGTTCTTGCGGAAAGTACCGACATACTTGCCGAAGAATGTCATTACCTTAGCCTCATTTGGCTCAAGCATAGTAAAACCACAGGAGCAAAGAACAGCGGCTATGACAAGTGTCGCAAATGCTACGAAATTAATGACGCAAGGTTTGTCTGCATCGGCAGCAATAACACCAGAAACCAAACTGTACACCGCACATCCCCAGAGGGTTAGCGCGATGAAACACATCAAGAAACCATTGAGCGAGCCTCCATAGAACTCAAACTCTTTTGTCTTGTTTTCTTCCATAATAGTAATCTAATTTTTATAGTTGTAATATGATATCACTTTGATATCACTTTGCAAAGGTATTTATTTTATATTAAATCACCAAATTTTAGTAAGAATATTAACAGTCATTAACCAACATCTTTGTTTTGGCAAGGCTATTCTTCCGTCTTTATTCCGAACCAAACTCGATGAACCTCCGCTTTTCCTTCGCTATAGAATGGGAGGTTCATCGAGTTTGGTTCGGAGGAAGAGCGAAGGAACAACGGACTTGCAACGGAACTGCAACCTGCTATCACGACAGACACAAGGCTTGATTTTTCTAAAGACATCACAAGTTTTTCACACTTCTTTACATTAAATAATGTGGAAAATGCAGTAATGTCATTTTTTTTTAGTAATTTTGCACCCGATTTTTCAAGATTGTAAATGAACAACGAGATATTTATGACTGGAGGCAATCAGGGAGCAGGATTTCAGATGGTTGCCGATTTTGATGGAGACATTGATTCTCTATTTGAGATAAGCAGCGATGGCGAAATGCCAATCATAGCTACACGCAACATCGTGTTGCACCCTGGTGTGTTGATTCCGATCATGGTGACAAGGGAATCAACATTGGCTCTGGTAAAGAAACTCAAGAAGAAGCCAGACCTTGCCTTTGCCGTTATCTGCCAGAGAGACCCGAATGTAGATGAGCCTGATATTGAGGACTTGTACGAGTATGGCGTATTCGGCAAACTGGTGAAGATTTTCGATCTTCCGGGTATGGGTAGCAACGTGACTATCGTGGTACAGGCTCTTTCAAGATGCCATCTTGAGAGCATTACGAAGAAAAGTCCGTTCCTTATGGGTATGCTCACCACAGCCAAGGAGCAGATGCCCGACAAGAACGATACGGAATACACTATGGCTCTTCAGGATGTGAAGAAGAGGGCTTTGCAATATGTTCAGAACAACGACGAACTGCCTAATGAGGCTCAGTTTGCTATGACGAACATTTCAAACGAGATTCTCTTCATCAACTTCATGTGTACCAATCTGCCTTTTGCCATTGAGGAAAAAGCAACGCTTCTCGGTATGCCATCCATGAAGTTGCGTATCTTCCAGTTGCTTGGCTTGCTCAATCGTGAATTGCAGTTGCTTGAGCTGAAGAACAGCATCCGTCATCGCACAGAGGAGAAGATCAACGAGGAACAGAAGGAGTACTTCCTTCGTCAGCAGATCAAGAATATACGCAAGGAACTTGGTGGCGACAACCAGAGTGCTGAGCGCAAGAAACTGATGCGTCAGGCTGCGGAGAAGGTTTGGAGCAAAGAGACCGAGATTGCCTTTCAGGAAGAGTTGAACAAGCTTGATGCAATTCAGCCTCAGAGTCCAGACTATAACATTCAGCTGACTTATCTTCAGCAGATTCTCGCCTTGCCTTGGGATTACCGAACAGAGGACAATCTCAATCTTACCCGTGCCGAGAAGAAGCTCGATCAGGATCACTATGGCATGGAGAAGGTCAAGGAGCGCATACTTGAATACATATCAGTACTGAAGCTCAGAGGTAATCTGAAATCACCAATACTTTGTCTCTACGGCCCTCCGGGAGTTGGTAAGACAAGTCTTGGAAAGAGCATAGCCGATTCACTTCAGCGTAAGTATGTCAGGATTTCGCTTGGCGGCCTGCATGACGAGTCGGAGATTCGCGGTCATCGAAAGACATACATTGGCGCTATGCCTGGTCGTATTATTAAGGGCATACAGAAGGCTGGCAGTTCAAATCCCGTGTTCATTCTCGATGAGATTGACAAGGTGACTCAGAACACTCATCAGGGAGATCCTGCATCTGCCTTGCTTGAGGTTCTTGACCCAGAGCAGAACAACGCCTTCCACGACAACTACCTTGACATGGACTATGACCTCTCCAACGTGATGTTCATAGCAACAGCCAACGACATCAGTAACATTCCGGGGCCTTTGCGCGACCGTATGGAAATGATAGAGGTTAGTGGCTACATCACAGAGGAAAAGATAGAGATTGCGAAGCGTCATCTTATCAAGAAGGAGATTGAGGCAAACGGTCTGCCAAAGGGTTCTCTGAAGATAAAGAAGTCGGCAATAGAGATGATCATTGAGCGCTACACACGCGAGAGTGGTGTACGTCAACTGGAAAAGCAGATTGGCAAGCTCATGCGAAAGATTGCCTATCGCTATGCTAAGGATGAGACATATCCAATGGGACAGATTGACGAGGAGAAAGTTGTGGAATTGCTTGGAAATCCACCTTTCTATCGTGACATCTATCAGGGAAACGACTACGCAGGTGTTGTTACAGGTCTGGCTTGGACAAGCGTTGGCGGTGAGATTCTCTTCATAGAAACATCCCTTTCAAAAGGCAAGGGCAGCAAACTGACTCTTACGGGAAATCTCGGAGACGTGATGAAGGAGAGTGCCACCATAGCACTTGAGTATGTCAAGGCTCATGCTGATACCTTGAACATAGACTATCGTATCTTCGATAACTGGAATATCCACATCCACGTTCCAGAGGGCGCAACTCCAAAGGATGGCCCTTCGGCAGGTATCACAATTGCTACTTCCATAGCCTCTGCCCTTACCCAGCGTAAGGTTCGCAAGAACATAGCTATGACTGGCGAGATCACGCTTCGCGGAAAGGTGTTGCCTGTTGGTGGTATCAAGGAAAAGATTCTTGCAGCAAAGCGTGCGGGCATTACCGACATCATGCTCTGCGAGGCTAACGAGAAGGATATCAACGAGATTCCAGAGATTTATCGCAAGGGTGTTAACTTCCACTATGTCAAGGATGTTCAGGATGTATGGAACTATGCCTTGACGGAGGAGAAAGTAAAGGATGCGATAGAACTTGAGGTAAATGAAAAATGAAAAATTATAAAATGAAAAATCATTTCATGTACAATTTACCATTTACAATGTACATTTGTAACTTGTATTTTTCATTTTTCACTTTTCATTTTATAATTTAAAATTTAATGACATTCGAATTACAACATACAGACCCTTGTTCTGATGCACGAGCAGGTGTCATCACAACCGACCACGGACAGATTAAGACTCCGATCTTTATGCCTGTGGGAACTGTCGGTTCTGTGAAGGCAGTTCATTTTGAGGAACTTCGCAAACAAGTTCTTGCCCAGATCATTCTTGGCAATACATACCACTTGTATCTTCGTCCGGGACTTGATATTCTCAAGAAGGCAGGGGGGCTTCATAAGTTCATCGGTTGGGAACGCCCTATCCTCACAGATAGCGGAGGCTTTCAGGTGTTCTCACTCACAGGCATCCGCAAACTCAAGGAGGAAGGCTGCGAGTTCCGTTCGCATATTGACGGTAGCAAGCATTTCTTTACACCTGAGAATGTGATGGACACAGAGCGCGTGATTGGTGCTGACATCATGATGGCATTCGACGAATGTGCTCCTGGTGAGGCAGATTTCAATTATGCCAAGAAATCTATGCAGATGACACATAGATGGCTTGACCGTTGTTGGAAACGCTTCAACGAAACAGAACCACTCTATGGATATAACCAGACCTTGATGCCTATCGTTCAGGGATGTAAATATCCAGAGCTTCGCAGGGAGTCTGCCAAATACATAGCCGACAAGGGAGCTGATGCAAATGCCATTGGTGGTCTTGCCGTTGGTGAACCTACAGAGGTTATGTACGAGATGATTGAGGTGGTAAATGAGATTCTTCCGAAGGATAAGCCTCGCTACCTTATGGGTGTAGGTACTCCTTGGAACATCCTTGAGGCTATTGAACGTGGCGTGGATATGTTCGACTGCGTTATGCCAACGCGCAACGGTCGTAATGCCCTTCTCTTTACTTACGAAGGCACTATGAATATGCGCAACAAGAAATGGGAGGACGACTTTACACCTATTGATACAGAGGGCTGTGACATAGATGTCGTAACCACAAAGGCATATCTCCACCATCTCTTCAAGGCACAGGAATATCTTGCTCTCCAGATTGCCAGCATACATAATCTGGCATTCTATCTGCGTCTCGTGACAGATGCGAGAAAGCATATCGAACAGGGTGATTTCGTTCAATGGAAAAACTCTGTGGTTGAGAATATGATGAGAAGAAGGTAAATGGCAAAGCTTAGTTTAAGAAGGATAAAGCGAAAGGTAAAAAGCTCAAGGATAGTCCGTTGGATGAAGATTCTCATCCATTGGATAAAGATGCTTTGGCACTATATCAAGTGGCCTTTTGCCTGGCTCAAGGAATATGCGACCGTCAAGCATCCTAAGATATGGTATAGTATTGCAAGGATGCTCCCTGGACGACTTGACCGGTATATAATCGGTAAGTTTATCGGCACATACTTCTTCGCTATTCTGCTTATCATATCAATATCGATAGTTTTCGATGTCAATGAGAATCTATCGAAATTTACCGAGTATCATGCACCTCTGAAGGCTATCGTATTCGATTACTATGCTAACTTCGTGCCATACTTTGCCAATCTTTTCTCGCCTCTGTTCGTATTCATTGCCGTGATATTCTTTACTTCAAAGATGGCAGGCAATTCGGAAATCATCGCCATAATGGCGGCGGGAGTCAGTTTTAAGCGATTGATGCGTCCGTATATGTTTTCCTGCGTGCTGATTTCGATAATGTCATACTATCTAAGTGCGTATGTCATTCCTCATGGAACGGTGATTAGGCAGAACTTCGAGTCGCTCTACAAGAATAACAAGAAGAATACATCGGCTGAGAATGTTCAGTTGCAGGTAAGTCCAGGTGTGATAGCTTACATTCAGCACTACGACAATAAGATGAAGCGTGGGTATGGTTTCTGTCTTGATAAGTTTGATAACAAGAAACTTATCTCTCATATGACCGCTCTGGAAATTCAGTATGATACCATTGCTGATGAGAAATATCACTGGAAGGCGTTTTCCTGGAAGATTCGCGAGATGCGAGGCATGAGGGAAAAGATAACAAGTGGAATGAATCTTGATACGCTCATAACGATGGAGCCTACTGATCTTGTGTATAGCAAGGGACAGCAAGAGACTTTTACATCACCAGAACTGAAGGAATATATTTCAAAGCAGATAGACAGAGGTTCGGCAAACGTGGTACGCTATCAGGTGGAGTATCATAAACGTATAGCATCCTCCTTTGCGTCGTTCATCTTGACGATAATAGGAGTGAGTCTTTCCTCACGAAAACGCAAAGGTGGCATGGGTATGTATCTGGGTATAGGTCTGGCCCTGAGTTTTATCTATATCATGCTCCAAACCGTATCTTCATCATTTGCAATCAATGCCGGTACGCCTGCACCATTGGCAGCCTGGGCTCCAAATATAATATTCGCCTTTGTGGCATATCTATGCTATCGCAAGGCACCAAACTAAAAAGTAAAATAGTACATTGTACATGATAAATTGTACATAGAATTATGTATTTCGACGAAACAGAATTAAACGACAACATTCTTGATGCCCTGTATGACATGCACTTTGACGAGTGTACGCCTATACAGGAACAGACCATATCTCCTATTCTTCAGGGACGTGACATCCTTGGAGTGGCTCAGACAGGTACAGGAAAGACGGCAGCGTATCTGTTGCCTGTTCTCTCTCTTCTGGACGATGGTCTTGATTCACATGATAATCCATTCCCGGAGGATTCCATCAATTGTCTTATCATGAGCCCTACACGTGAGCTGGCTCAGCAAATAGATCAGGCAATGGAAGGATTCAGCTATTATCTTGAAGGTATTTCAAGTGTAGCTGTATATGGAGGAAATGATGGCAATAGGTACGATCAGGAACTGAAATCGCTCAAACAGGGAGCATCTGTTGTAATAGCAACACCAGGACGATTCATATCCCACATGCAAATGGGTAATGTGGATCTTTCACGAGTGTCATTCTTCATCCTTGATGAGGCTGACAGAATGCTCGATATGGGTTTCTCTGATGATATTATTACTATCGCCAAGGAACTCCCACCTACCGTACAGACCATTATGTTTTCTGCTACAATGCCAGAGAAGATAGAGACTCTGGCGAAGACACTCCTCAAGAATCCTGTTCAGGTAAAGATTGCGGTAAGCAAACCTGCAGAGAAGATTCAGCAGTCGGCATATGTTTGCTATAAGCCTCAGAAAGATGCTATTCTTAAGTCTATTTTCAAGGCTGGTAATCTGAAGCGTGTCATCATATTCTCAGGCAAGAAGCAGAGGGTAAAGGAGATATTCCATGCTTTGAAGCAGATGCAAGTAAGTTGTGGAGCCATGCACTCTGACCTTACTCAGGCAGAACGCGATGATGTAATGTATAGGTTCAAGACGGGGGAACTCGATGTTCTTGTTGCAACAGACATTGTTGCTCGTGGAATTGACATAGATGACATTCAGATGGTCATCAACTATGACGTGCCTCGCGATGTTGAGGACTATGTTCATCGTATTGGGCGTACAGCGCGTGCAGATCGTGACGGTGTAGCATATACCTTGGTTAGCGATGATGAGATGTGGCTTTTCAAGAAGATTGAGGACTTCCTTGAAAAGGACATTACAAAGAATGCACTTCCTGAAGGTATAGGCGAAGGTCCTGAATATAAGGTGGTAGCTAAGCCTGTAAGAAAAGGCAGGAAGAATTACAGATATTCGCAGAAACCTGGTAGTAAAGGCAAACCATATACCAAAAGAAGTAACAATAGGAAGACGGAAGCCACCACGACTGCTCCGAAGCAGGACAGAAGACGTAAACCACAGACAAAGAAAGAGCCAAGTCACAGTAAGAACGTTGGATGAAAATCCAACGTTTCTACATATTTTCATCACTAAACTTATAAAAAAGATTAATTCTTTTGGGTTTCCATCATTTTTTCATTAATTTTGCAAAAAATACACCTAAATGCTAAAGAGAATAATAAATAAAGTCAGATACTGGTACTTGTCAAAAAGTGCACTACCATATTGGAGCGTAATCTCAGCTGATTTCCTAATCATCGTTATAGCCGCATTGTTAAGTACCTACATTTGCGAAGGTCCCCGAACATTGATATTTCACTTCTGGGATCGTGTCTTAATGTGGGGGTGCTTATTGGTGTTCTTCTTCATAGGTATGCGAATATTCCATACCTATAATGGAGTCATAAGATATTTACGCTCAATGGATTTGTTTAGGGTGTTGTACGCGCAGATAGTAGGTTTTGCCCTCATTCTCTGCATACGCCCTTTTTTCGACGATGATCATATCATTGCAAGTACAGGTTTAAAGACATACGCTACAGCTTTCTGCCTAAGTGTTGCAGGTCAATGGGCTGTAAGGGTACTGATGAAGACTATATATGAGTCTTCATTCGACGATGGTGTCAAGCGTGCATTTATATTTGGTGTTCAGAGAGGTGCAGAGGTAATTGCAAGTACCATACAGGCGAGTCCTCAGAAACAATATTCCATTGTAGGTTTCGTTAGTCCAAATGGTGATTTGGACGAGAAATATATGTTCGGAGTCAAGGTTCGCAGAATGGGACCAAACCTCATTGCACACATGAAGAAGGCTCGTGCAAACGTGATGATTGTAAGTCCATTGCAGGCAGAAACCTTCAGAAACAATACTGAATTAGTACAGGATCTCATAAAGAATAAGATTCATATTCTGATGCTTTCTGAGGCCGAGGTCTGGGATCCAGAAAAGGGTATTAAGCAAGAACAACTTCATGAGGTTGAGATTGAGGACTTGCTTCCTCGCGATAAAATTGAGGTTGATCTTGATGCTATCGGTGCACTACTGAAAGACAAACGCATCCTTATTACAGGAGCTGCTGGTTCTATTGGTTCTGAAATGGTAAATCAGGTGGCGAAGTCTAATCCTGCAGAGATGATTCTCATTGACCAGGCAGAGACTCCTATGCACGATGTGCGTCTGAAAATGGCGCGCAAATACCCTCACATTAAGGCATGGACTATTGTAAGTAGCATCAGCAACCCTACTCACATGGAAGAGATATTCCGTGACCACAAGCCAGAATACGTATTCCATGCTGCTGCATACAAACACGTTCCTATGATGGAGGATAATCCGGCAATGGCTATCCAGAACAATATTTACGGAACACGAGTGATTGCAGACTTGGCGGTTAAGTACGGCACAAAGAAGTTCGTTATGATTTCTACAGACAAGGCCGTGAACCCAACAAACGTGATGGGATGTTCAAAGAGAATCTGTGAGATCTATTGCCAGAGTCTCAATAAGGCTTTGCAAGATTTAAAGAATGGTGTCAAGCCTGAGAACTACGAAAACATCAAGGACAAATTGATGCAAGCAGACGGAACTCCGGGCGTAACCCAGTTTATTACAACCCGTTTCGGTAATGTTCTTGGTTCTAATGGTTCGGTTATTCCGATCTTTAAGGAACAGATCAAGAATGGTGGTCCACTTACTGTAACACATCCTGACATCATTCGTTTCTTCATGCTTATTCCTGAAGCTTGTCAGTTAGTGCTCGAAGCTGGAACTATGGGTAATGGAGGTGAGATCTTCGTCTTTGATATGGGAAAACCAGTTCGCATTGCTGACCTCGCACAACGTATGATTGATCTCTCAGGCGCAAAGAATGTGGAAATCAAGTTCACAGGTCTTCGTGACGGTGAGAAACTCTTTGAAGAGGTACTTACTGATACCGAACAGACAAAGCCTACCATCCATCCAAAGATCAAGATAGCTTCAGTACGTGAATATCAGTTTGATGAAGCATTGAAAAATGAGGAGGAACTTCTGCGTCTCAGCTTCACATACGATGATATGGAGATTGTAAGGAAGATGAAGGAAATCGTTCCTGAATATAAGAGCAGACAGTCGAAGTACGAGGCGCTTGATAAATGAAAGATGAAAAGTGAAAAATGAAAAATTCAAGTTACAAATTGTACATTGTAAATGGTAAATTGTACATGAGATAATTTTTCATTTTTCACTTTTCATTTTTCATTTACCCTTCGGGACAGTAGATTAGTAAACTCATGATTCTTCAATCCCCAGCGAGGTGCAATGAGCAATCCCGCTGGGGATTGACTCGTAAATCGTTCTATGACTATGTCGTCACGAAGACGAGGAATATACTCCACAAGCAAATCTATGTATTCTTCGGGAGTGAACAAGGTACATTGATCTATTAAATCTGGACGATGCTCAAGGATTGTGCCTTTCGTTATCTGTAGCTGATGAAGTTTCAGAATATCAATAGGCAAGGAGTTAATGATATCAATTTGACGAAGTATTTCTTCCCTGTCCTCTCCTGGAAGTCCAAGAATAAGATGTGCACAAACCGTGATTCCTCGCGCGTGCGTATTCCTTATAATATTAATACTGCACTCAGAGCTGTGCCCACGATTTATTATACGAAGTGTATCGTCATTTAAAGATTCCACCCCATACTCCATTGTTAAAAATGTGTGATGCGAGAGTTCTTCGAGATAATCAAGTAATTCGTCCGACACGCAATCTGGACGTGTGGCAATTGAAATGCCAATGACATCCTCAACCGAGAGAGCAGCCTCATAAAGTCGTTTCAAAGCCTCTATGTCGCCGTAGGTGTTGGTATAAGACTGAAAATACGCGATGTATTTCATCTCAGGATATTTCCTTGAAAAGAACTCCTTTCCAGTCTCCAATTGTCGTCGGATGTTATCAGCAGAGAGATTGAGACGTTCTTCCTGAGAAATTCTTCCTGCTGTATCGGTACAATATTCTGGGTTGAAAGTGGCATTATTGCAATATATGCAACCGCCTCTTCCAATCGTTCCGTCGCGGTTAGGACATGAAAAACCAGCATCAATTGAGATTTTTTGTACCTTACATCCGAAACGTTTTCTTATCCAATCACCATATTTATTATAGCAAATCATGCGAAATTAAAGAAAAATGTCATTATTTTTGATGATTTTATAACTTTTTGTATTTATTTGGTTGCAAATTTACGAAAAAAATATTATCTTTGCACCAAAATTAGTAGAAAACTGTCAAATGAAGAAATTTTTTATTATGTGCTCACTCATTCTTGCCACAACTGTAGGTGTTGTGGCTCAAGGAAAGATTAGCATTCAAGATATCAACTCTGGCGCTTTCGCTGCAAAGAGAGTTGGTGGAATGAGGGCTTTGCCTGATGGTGAGACATATTCAAGAATTTCGGATGACCGTACAAAAATCATATCTTGTTATTACAAGAACGGTCAGCAAGCAAGCGTTCTTTTCGATGTAAACAATACCGTAGGAGAAAAGGTTAAGGCATTCGATGATTACATCATCTCACCTGACGGCACAAAGATGCTCATCAAGACTGAGACGAAGAAAGTCTATCGTAGGTCTTCCAAGGCTCGTTACTATGTGTATAACATTGCAAACAAGCGTCTGCGCCTGCTTAGTGACAACTCTGACGTGCAGAATCCTGTATGGAGCAACGACGGCAATCAGATTGCCTTTGTTCGCAACAACAATATCTGGGTGAGCAAGCTCCTTTTTGATGGTGCAGAAAGCCAGATTACTAAGGATGGTGAGTTGAATAAGGTAATCAACGGAATACCTGACTGGGTGAACGAAGAGGAATTTTCAACTTCTGGGAGTTTGTGCTTCAATGCTGACGGCACAATGATATGCTGGATAAAATATGAGGAAGCTAACGTAAAGGAATATTCCTTGCAGTTGTTTAAAGGACAGTCGCCTTCATACGATGCCTTTGGCTCATATCCAGGAGCATATACCTATAAATATCCGAAGGCTGGCGAGGATAACTCAAAGGTAAGTGCTTGGAGTTACGACATCAAGAGCCACGTTGCCCGTAAGATTGAACTCCCATTGGATGCAGAAGGATATATTCCGAGAATAATCCCTACGGCAGATGCTAACAGCATATTGCTCGTGACACTCAACCGACATCAGGATGATATGCGCATCTACTCTGCAAATCCTCGCAGTAGCGTATGCCAGATGATTGTCGAGAATAAGTCAAGCAAGTACGTCAAGGAAGAGTCTTATAGCGACATGAAGGTGAAGGATGGCTACATTCTCATTCCTTGTGACAAAGGCGAGAACATCACCCTCAACGTACATACCATAGCAGGAACGCTGAAGAGAACAATCTCTCTTGCTGGTAAGGATATCACAAAAGCATACGGCATTGATCCAAAGACTGGCGATGTCTATTTTCAGGCAGCCTCTCCTACACCAAAGGATCGTCAGGTCTTCGTTTCAAGAGCAAACGGAAAGATTGAATGCCTTACTCCTGAAAATGGAACAGCCGCAGCTCAGTTCTCTGACAGCTACAAATACTTCCTCAAGACATGGAGTAATGCTGATACACCTTATAAGTTCTCTGTTTGCAACAGTCAGGGCAAGGATATAAAGGTGATGGAGGATAATGCAAGCCTGAAGTCAAAGCTTAGGAATTATCCTGTAACGAAGAAGGAATTCTTCACTTTCAAGACATCAGAAGGCATACAGTTGGAAGGCTGGATGATAAAGCCGGCAAACTTCGATGCCTCAAAGAAATATCCAGTCATAATGCACCAGTACTCAGGACCTGGTAGCCAACAGGTAGTGAACAGTTGGGATATTGGTTCTATGGGATATGGTGGTATGTATGACTACCTCCTTGCGGAGAAAGGCTTCATCGTCGTTACTGTTGACGGACGTGGTACTGGCTATCGCGGAACAGCCTTCGAAAAATGCATCTACCAGAGAATGGGCGACCTTGAGTCAAAGGATCAGGTAGAGACTGCAATATGGCTCGGTCAGCAGTCATACGTTGATAAGAATCGTATAGCAATCTGGGGATGGAGTTTCGGTGGATTCAATACATTGATGGCTATGTCAGAAGGCAGACCGGTATTCTGTTGTGGTGTTGCAGTTGCACCTCCAACCGACTGGCGTTTCTATGACTCAATCTATACCGAGCGTTATATGAGAACTCCAAAGGAGAATAACGCAGGTTATGACATCAACCCAAAGAATAGGGTGAACAACCTACACGGAGCACTCCTTCTCGTACATGGTCTTGCAGACGACAATGTTCACATACAGAATACTTTCGAGTATAGCGAGGCAATGGTTCAGGCAGATAAGGACTTCAAGGAACTTATCTATACTAACCGCGATCATGGTATTCACGGTGGAAACACGAGGAATCACCTGCTAAGACAGGTAACCAACTGGTTCGTGGAGCACATGATGAAGTAGAAAAATGACAAATGACGAATTACAAATTACCTAGTTAGCACTAATAAAGTAAACAGGTAATTCGTCATTATAAATTAGTAATTAATCATTATTTTTTTAACCAATAAAAGTAAAACAAAAAATGAACGCACAGCAAGTCGTTGAGAATCTCAAGCAGAGATTTCCTAATGAGCCTGAGTACATCCAGGCAGTAAGTCAGGTACTTCCTACTATCGAGGAAGAGTACAACAAGCACCCAGAGTTTGAGCGCGCTAACCTCATTGAGCGTCTCTGTATTCCAGATCGCGTAATCGAGTTCCGCGTATCTTGGGTTGACGATAAGGGCAACGTACAGACAAACATGGGCTACCGTATCCAGCACAACAACGTGATTGGTCCTTACAAGGGCGGTATCCGTTTCCACCGTTCTGTAAACCTCGGTATCCTGAAGTTCCTTGCTTTCGAGCAGACATTCAAGAACTCTCTCACAACTCTCCCAATGGGTGGTGCAAAGGGTGGTTCTGACTTCTCTC
>Ga0310695_10005713_pt1 | contig 21391 bp, 19 predicted proteins | sample RumenRJG_04DNA_FD_203882 | JGI IMG/M metagenome (GOLD analysis project Ga0310695, IMG submission 203882) | Bovine rumen microbial communities from Lethbridge, Alberta, Canada - RJG_04 (v2) (version 2) | ecosystem: Host-associated > Mammals > Digestive system > Stomach > Rumen | place: Canada...
CAAGATATTCCTTATATTCCTCATTTCTTCCAGTCAAGACCTGGTTCCATGCATATCTGGCAGAGCCGCAGAGCTGAAGTAATCTTCTCTGCTGTGCGCCATTAGGTCTTAACCTATATTTGTATGCCTGTTTCCAGTTGATATTCATTTACGATGAAAGGACTCTAACAGATTATTAACAATTGAGGATGATAGTATATGAAAAAAACAGAATTTTTGCACGGCCGACATTGTGTTTACAATTTGCATGTCCATCTGGTTTTTGTGATTAAATACAGACGTAAAGTATTAACAGCAGCTATCTTAGGAGAACACAGAAATATCTTTTCGTTAGTATGTGTCAGATTTGAATCAAAACTATTATAATTTGATGGAGAGGCTGACCATGTTCATCTGCTAGTCTGTTATCCTCCAAAAGTTGCAATCTCAAAACAGGTTCAAGATCTCAAAAGCTATTCGAGTCTAATTATCAGAAAAAAGAATTATCCCTCTATACAAAAAAATCTTTGGGGGAAAGCTCTTTGGACGCCATCCTATTTTGCTTGCAGTTGTGGAGGAGCCTCAATTTCTATCATCAGACAATATATAGAACAACAGAAAACTCCTGATTAGAAAATATCCATTTTCTAATCGGCACGCTTCATCCCCGCAGTAAACTGCGTGGTTTTAGCGTGCCTATTACTTGATAATAGGGAGACAAGAGCAAGACTTAACAACGATATGGAATTGCATTTCTTCGAAATCAACAAATTCCAGAAGAAACCAATAGAAGAAATGACCAGAATCGAACGCTGGCTTGCGTATTTCTCAAATAAGCTTAGCGCAAAAGAGCTGGAGGAACTAGGAATGAAGGACTCAGGAATTCAAGGCGCCTTAGAAGCATCAGATATATTTATGGCAAACAAAGAAGAGCGCAATGCCTACATTAGACGAGAAATGGCAATTATGGACCAAGTTTCCGACAGAGAAGGCTTCATCCAGGAAGGTTTTGAAAAGGGGCGTGCGGAAGGTCTAGCTGAAGGTTTTGAAAAAGGGCTCGCCGAAGGAAAGGAAGATAAGAATCGAGAGATTGCAAAAATTCTCACTAGTATGATTCAAGCCGGACTTGACGATAGTCAGATCTCAAAATTCACCAACCAGTCTTTAGAAAAAATTCAACAAATTAGAGAAAATTTGAAGAAAGCTAAATAATAATCATTTGAAAAGCCTACTGATTTGTTTCAGTTGGCTTTAATAATCTTTTTTTTTCCAATAAAAATGAATAATCCTCAAAATCAGAATGCACCAGATGCATCAGATATATTTATGGCAAACAAAGAAGAGCGCAATGCCTACATTAGACGAGAAATGGCAATTATGGACCAAGTTTCCGACAGAGAAGGCTTCATCCAGGAAGGTTTTGAAAAAGGATTCGCTGAAGGATTGAAAAAAATGGATCAAGCGGTTAACAGAATCATCACTAATATGATTCAAGCCGGACTTGACGATGATCAAATCGCAAAAATCACCAACCAGTCTTTAGAAACAATTCAACAAATTAGAGAAAATTTGAATAAAGCTAAATAATAATCATTTGAAAAGCCTTCTGATTTGTTTCAGTTGGCTTTAATAATCTTTTTTGCAATAAAAATGAATAATCCACAAAATCAGAATGCACCAGATGCATCAGATATATTTCTGGCAAACAAAGAAGAGCGCAATGCCTACATTAGACGAGAAATGGCAATTATGGACCAAGTTTCCGACAGAGAAGGCTTCATCCAGGAAGGTTTTGAAAAAGGATTCGATCAAGCGGTTAACAGAATCATCACAAATATGATTCAAGCCGGACTTGACGATAGTCAGATCGCAAAATTCACCAACCAGTCTTTAGAAACAATTCAACAAGTTAGAGAAGCGTTGAGAAAAGAGAAATAATAATCATTTGAAAAGCCTTCTGATTTGTTTCAGTTGGCTTTATACATCCTTTCCAAAAAGCTAATTCCGTGCAATTTTTTCTGTAAGATTTACTCCATTTTCGCTCCTAAAATACCTCTATCATTTTCTGTAGATTAAACGTGAGACGATCATGGAAAATATAAGTGTAAACGGAAAAAACTACTCCATTACAAAACTATTAGGTCATGGCAAAGGCGGTTATTCCTACCTTGCAGAGGACAGTGAGCATCAGCAGTTTGTCCTAAAGCAGATACATCACGAGCCATGCGACTACTACACCTTCGGCAACAAGATTGAAGCTGAAAAAAAAGACTATGAGCGTTTAAAAAATGCAGGCATCAGAATTCCTCGCATGATCGATGTAGACACAGAAAACGAACGCATCGTTAAAGAATACATTGAAGGTGAGACTATATACGATCTGGTAAAAAAGGATCTCAGTGTAGAAGCCTATCTGCCGCAGATTAGGGAAATGGCTGACAAGGCCCATAACAGCGGCCTTAATATTGACTATTTTCCAACCAACTTTGTGGTAAGAAACGGCCTCATATACTACGTGGACTATGAGTGCAACTCCTATATGGAGGAGTGGAATTTTGAAAACTGGGGCATAAAATACTGGTCAAGAACACCTGAATTTGAAAACTATCTGAAAAAACATCCTTAATAATCTCTATTCAGGCCTTTTCTGCTGGTATACAGGCCAGCAGCTTTTGTATTAATTCTTCCTCAAATGTAACATACCGACTCTAATCTGCTAGGATCACACAAAGACAGTACACAAAAGCAGGTGCCTTATCATGGAGCTGGAAAGCAAAATCTTTGAGAGAAAAACGGTAATTGAGTCCGCGCTCATACCATACGGTTTTCAAAAGACCAATAAAGGCTACCTCTATACCAAAGATTTTCTTAAAGGAGCCTTTAAGGCGCAGGTTATAATCACTTCAGGCGGAATAGTGTCAGGCAAGGTTATCGATAACGGAACTGATGAGGAATATATCCTGCTCCATGTGGAAAATCAGAGCGGCGCCTATGTAGCAAAAGTAAGAAAAGCCTATACCTTAATTCTTAAAGATATTGCCGCAGCCTGCTTTCGAACCAATCCTTTCCTCAAGCCTCAGTCCAATCGTCTAACACTCAGTATTGAGTGTCAATATCAGGAGAAACCAGACTATCCTTTTGCAAAACTTCCAACCTATGGAGTCTTCAGATATCCTGCAAACAGAAAGTGGTATGCTCTGATCATGAATCTTAAGCGCGCTCTGGTAGACAAAGAGTGTACCGGCAGACAGAAAGACGAAATCGTTGAAGTGCTTAACCTTAAGATTGAAGAGAACTCAGAGCAGGATCTTCTGAAGATAAGAGGCATATATCCTGGGTATCACATGAACCGCGCTCACTGGATCAGTATTATTCTCGATGATTCCTTAGAGGATGAGTTCATTCTCACCCTTATCGACAAAAGCCGTACCTTTGCAGTTGGCGGCAAAGCCAGAGCTAAAGGAAAGAAAGAGCACTGGATTATTCCTGCAAATCCAGAGTTCTTCAATGTGATTGAGTATTTTTCCTCCAGCAGTGAAGTAGTCTGGAAACAGAGCTCAAGACTCACCACAGGTGATATAGCCTACATATATGTTACTAGTCCTCACTCTGAAATCCGCTTTGTGTGTGAGGTGCTGCAGACTGATATTCCTTACGAGTATCAGGATCAGAACCTGACTATGAAAAAGGCGGTGAAACTTAAGGTTCTAAAGGAAATTCCTCATGGCTTATGCCCCATCAGCAAGATGCGCGAGCTAGGTGTAAAAGCAGTTCGCGGACAGCGTACCGCATCGGCGGAACTTACAGCATATCTAAAAGAGAGGAGTTCTCTCTAAGTCGCCTTTTGCCTCCATTAAAGGCCTCTGCTCATAACAGCCTGCCGGCATGTTACAATAACATCTCGAATAACAGGTTAATCTTATGACATCTAAAATAATAATTGGGCACCTATATGCCATTTTCATCATCGTTGTATGGGGACTTACCTTTGTCAGCAGCAAGATTCTGCTCAGAGACTTTACTCCGGTAGAGATCCTGTTTGACAGATTCTTACTTGCAACCCTAGCACTGTTTGTGGTGTGCCCTAAGTCGCTGAAGTTCATTTCCTGGAAAGTGGAGCTTTATTCTGCTCTGGTGGGCTTCTTTGGCATCACCCTTTATTTTGTCTTTGAAAACAACGCGCTCATATACACAAACGCAGCCAATGCCAGTCTGATTGTCTCAACCTCTCCATTCTTTGTGGGGCTTTTGAACTATTTTCTGGATAAGGACAAACCAAACTTAAACTTCTTCATCGGCTTTGTGGTAGCTATTATTGGCATCTTCTTCCTGTCATTCGGCTCAATGTCCATGAATATCAATCCAATAGGAGATCTGATGGCAATCGGCAGTGCCGTGGTTTGGGGTTTTTACAACTTATTTGTTGTCAAACTGCAGAGAATGCACATCTCAAGCTTTACCATTACCGCAAAATCCTTCTTCTACTCGGTTGTACTGACCTTACCTTTAATGTTTGAAGATTACAGCATCAAGGCAGACCAACTTATAGAGCCGATTAATCTTATAAATTACGGTTTCCTTGCCCTCCTGGCCTCATCTTTAAGCTTCTTTCTGTGGTCAAAATCCATTGAATACATAGGTTCTATGAAAACCAACGTTTATATCTACGGTATTCCGGTGGTAACTGCTATTGGCGCAGTCTTTATTCTGGATGAGAAATTCAATATCTACAGTGCCATCGGTATGACACTGGCTATTGGGGGGCTGGTTATATCCCAGCTAAAAAAGAAACAGCGAGCAGCTTAAGGCAGAGTCCTGCCTGAACGGCAGGACATATATAATAACAGTCTAGTTCTTTGGAGTATCCTGTTCAGCCTTCTCCTTCCAATTCTCAGAGACCGCCCTTCCTTCAACAGCTTCCGCAGCAAAGGAGGCAACGGCATCAAAATTCTTTCTTACGCCTGTTTTAGTTGCCTTGTACTGAACCACACGATCAGAGGTGATACCGATAGCTCCGGCCTCGGATACAGCATCAATGTTTGCGCCCAGGAAGATAAATTCCCAGCCAGCTTCCTTCTTATCCTCAATCAGCTTTTTAACATTCTGCTTTGTATACTCACGGCTGGAGTTTTCCTTACCGTCGGTAATAATGGCAAAAATAACCTTGTTTTTCTTATCGTTAACACCATAATAGCCATTCACCTTATCGATAGTCATACCGACACTGTCTAGCAGGGCGGTTGTCCCCTGAGGCATATAATCCTCATTGGTAAGGTTTCTGATTTCACTTAAAGGCTTTCTCTCGTGAATATAGTTCGAATTGTTGTTGAACATTACTGTGGTCACATCAGTTTTAACATCCACTTTACGCTGCTTGTCCAGCATCGAATTGAAGCCGCCGATGGTATCGCTTTCCATGCCATGCATCGAACCTGATTTATCCAGAATCATGACCAGATCAACGTGGTCATATTTCTTTTCAGTTTCAACAGTAGCCAGAACGGAAGTAGAAAAAACAGTCAAAACAAGTCCAAACAGAGCAAAGATCTTCTTCATAAGAGTTTTTCCTTAAAAAAATGAAAGCTATACATCGATTATAGGTATATAAAAATTAGCAAAGAGTGAGTTAGATCGGAGAGATTGATCTCATTGTTAAGTGCCATTTAAAGTGCCATTTGGCACTTTGGAATCTGAATTTGGCACTTTAAAAAAGTGAAATATGGCTTATATTGGCGGTTATATTTGTTTTTAAATTGCCATTTAAAGTACCATTTGGCACTTTGGAAGAACAGTAAATCTTTGGTCGTGATAACAAGTGATTATTCCTTTTATTTTCAAAGCCCTAGACTGAATAATACATTTACACAGTACTATTTATTTACTTTCCAAGAGCCATTGCTACCCCGTCCAACATAGGAAAGATTTGTCATCTCGCTAATTTTTCGCCCAACAGTTTTATAGCTAATGCCTAATTTTTCTCCAATTTCTTTTCGTGAGATTTTTGGATTTTCAGTAACTAATTTCAGAATAGAAGATTTAAGCTCCTCTGAGGAAAGTCTATTCCCCTTCCCTTTATTAACGCTATTAATAGAGTTCTGAGGGACATTCTGAGGGACATTCTGAGGGACACTCTGAGGGACATCCTGAGGGACATTTAGTCTAAAAAATTCGAAAAAGAAACCATAAGCTTCTTTTCTGAAAGACCATTTTATGTTCTGTTGATTACAATATTCATTGATTCTTTGAAATCCAGTTCCTGATTTTTCGTAGACTATAATGATAAGATTAAGACGTGGCTATGTTTTATTAACTTGCCAAACTCAAAATATCCTCCACCCACTTTCTTTCAATTATCCCCTATTCAATCAATTTCTTGGTAATACTACTGATTGATCTTTTTGATGCATCTGTAACACTGCGACAGGGTGTAGCTACAATGCGTCTTAGCACCTCTATGTATAGAGACTAGATCTGAGAGCTTATTTGATCTAGTCTCTAATTGACGAAAAATGACCTAAGCTTCGACAATTAATAATCGATTCTAGGTATTGTCTAGTTAATTACTGGTATGACCAGATAACTCTCATAATTACCGCCAATATGAAGAACATGCTTTCCTTTATTTCGAGTAGCAGGAGCGTAAACAATATCGTCAGGAGCTCCAACTTCATCATTATGACCTCCAATGGTCTTCATTTTCACAGGTTTCTCCTTGTCAAAGGTATAATGCTCCTGAGGAATTGAGATTTTAGCACTTCCAAAAGGAGGAACATCGTCCTTTGAAGGAGGATTATATGCTTCAACTTTCAGCGATAGTTTCTCACCTTTATGGTACTTCATTCCCATAGGCCAAATTGCTATATCTACAGGAACAATTTCCCCTGGTTGTAAAAGATCTTCATGATCATGTCGCAGAATTGGCTCATAGTCAGAGGATAGTTTTTCATCCACTGCACGCTGAGAGACCCTCAAATAGCCATCTGCTGTAATTGTATTACCAGTTATTCTATCTGGAATAGGATCGCCATCGGCACTTAATTTCTGTATACTTACATGGAGTTCCATATCATCTGAGCCCATAGCTTCAACATTTAAATGAAGCTTCATGTATCCTGTTATTTCAGTATCCCTGTCAAAGGTATAGGTAAATTCTGCAGAAGGCTTATCTGAGTTTATATAATACGATACTTTTCTGTTATCTTTAGGGTTAGATGTTACAAGTCTGCTGTCAGTAGATAAATATAGTCTCTGATAGGATGTTCTTGCCAGAGGGAACTCATTTTCAACTCTATTTACTATATCCTCATGTCCTGGATCAAGAATGCTCAGACGAACTTTTGGAGTATTCTCCCATCCATTATTTTCTCCTTTCAGGTAGTGATCAAAGAATCGTTTCAGATCTTCCATATTCTGAGGCTGATAATAGTCAAACCACTCATTCGTATTATGGACTCTCAGCCATTTATTTTGGCTCTGAATCAGATTGAAACCTCGGAATGTACCGTGGGTATGAACAGGGTTTGTGTAGCTAGCAACAACATATGCAGGAATTTTTATGTTTTCAACTTTTGCAATTTTATCCTGCCAATACTCATCTAATAGAGTATGAGTAACAATCATGCGAGGCTGATCTTCAATTAAGTTGCGACTTGCGAAGGTTTCAAAAATAGCTTCAGGAAATACAGGGTTTGGGATACCTCCTCTATTTGCTGTTTCACGGAAGTGATCAACAAATCCTTCCCACGGAGCAATTGCAGCAAGGTGAGGAGGTTCTTCACCTGCAATAAACCATTGGGATACAGTAAGCCATGAATTTCCAGACATACCTACTTTTCCGTTACTCCATTTCTGAGTAGCTGCCCATTCAATGGTATCATAGCCATCTCTTGCCATCTGTGAGCCCCAGTAAATCAGATTACCTTCTGAATTAAATGCTCCCCTGCTGTCAGGATTAATGATTACATAACCGTACTTAACCCAGAAAGCAGGATCTGGAGCTTCAAATTTTTCTAGACCAGAGGTCGCATCCAGAGGAACACCTGATCTGAATGGAACATCGTCAAGATGCTGACCTCCGATTTCCTTCCCATATGGGCTCCATGCCATTATAGATGGATGTCTTTCATTATCATTTGGTCGAAAGATGTCAACGTAGATTACAGTTCCATCTCGTAGTGTTACGGGAACGTCCTTTTCAAAAACAATATCGCAAGGTAAAGGTTTTGCACCGTCACGTCTGAAACTGCCTTTTTTTAACAGAAGTGTTTCCTGCTTTAGTTCTGCTCCACGGGCTCTGTCAGCATTGATATCGAGACCTTTTCTAAAAAAAACCTTTATTTCTTTCTGATTATCTATCTTATAGGGAAGTTCTGTAACTGTAGTTGTTGCTGACACTTCACTGCATAAAGCAAAAGAAATAGTTGATGCTAATACTGTTTTTAGTATTTTTGTCATATCAATTACCTCAAAATTAAAAAAAAGCCATTTATGCCAAAAAAGTATAAGTTACACTTGTATAAAAAGTGAAATGACTTATTTTTATAATTTTTTATTCGTTTTTGGAATAATTATAAATGAAACCTCAAGATATTATTGCTTTTCGAACTTTAGTTAAGCTTCAGAATTTCTCTAGGGCTGCAGAAGAATTGTTTATGTCTCAACCAACATTGAGTAAAAAAATACAGAATCTTGAGGAAGAACTTGGGGCCATTTTATTGGTGAGAGGAAAAGGGAAACTGAAACTCACCAGTGCAGGGGTAGTCTTTTACGAACAGAGCCGTGAGATTTTAGAAGTAGAGCAGAAAATAATTTCCAGCGTAAAAAATGTATCAGAAGACAAAAGACAAACTTTCAGTATTGGCTTTATGGGGCAGGGAATTGCAAGACTCTACTCTGATGTCCTAAATAAAATAAAAGAACAGTATCCTAACGTAAAAATTGAAGTAACTCTCCTGAATTATTCTGAAATAAGTCCTGCTCTGGATAAAGGTATGATTGATCTTGCAGTTGTAGCAGATCTTGGTTTTTCAACTATGAAAAGTTTTAAGTGTGAATGTTTCTTTAAATCAGAAAATGTACTTCTTTTTCCAGAATGTCATCCATTTGTCTTAGAGAAAAAAAAGGATTTTTCCTCGCTGGCTTGTGAAAAATTTATTGTTCTAGAAGAAAGTATTTCTCCTCGTGGGCTGGAAACCATTCAGACATTATGCCGAGATTGCGGATTTACACCAAATATCGTAAAACAGGTGAATCATATTGAAGATATTCTTTTTTATGTGGAAGCAGGACAAGGAATTTCAATTCTCCCTCAATTTGACTGTACCAGCACCTATCGAATCTCTACAGTGGAACTTCCATCTAAAGAGCTACGAGCACCCATTCATGTTATTTCAGCTTATGACCGAAAAAATACCAATCCATTCATCTCTATTTTTAGAAAACTTGTCGCAGAAAAAAATGTTTGCGTGTAGTTATTCCTTATTTAGAATTAGATCATCTAAATTTATTAGAAGTGACATTTTTTTTGTCACTTCTAAATATATAGTTATACTAGAACTCACATTTAACCTATTATATTTAAAGACGTTATTTAACCATATGTGAATAATAGCTTATAGAAGTGACATTTTTTTTGTCACTTCTAATGTCACTTCTAAATAGAATTGCAACTTACAAACGATTATTAAGATAAATCAACAATCATTTCCTTAGCTATTCCCAAAATAGTAATAGAATACGAAGAAGTTTTAGGTGCAGATGAATTCCTCCATCGTGAAAGAGGCAAGGCTAGGCGACCTCTATCAACAGACAAGAAGATACAGATGAAATTATACAGTACTGAAGATAACAAGGAGAATCTTGAGTACATGGCCCGTCAGTATGGACAGAGCACTTCGCAGTTTATTGAGTTGGCTGTAAGCAGGCTTTATGAAATTGCTATCGATAAAAGAAGTGAATTTCTGCAAAGAAATATAGTTTCTCAGGAAGAATTTGACAGTCAAACTAACAAATAGGCAGTGCCACACAAGATGGCGACATGAGCTGGAGTTAAATCTTCTTCGAAAGATTTTCTCGTAACTACGCCCATCATCTGAATACTCTAAATGAGCATTGTCCTATTATGTATGTAATAAGAAAAAGATTAAAACAGTACTATTCCTTTATTTCCCAATGTCCGCTGTATCCACTACCTGCGAACGATAACTTTGATATTTTACTAATTTCTCTCTCAACTGTTTTTGTGCTAACACCTAATGCCTGAGCCATTTGCTCTCTGGTTATCTTCTTGTTGGTTTTTACTAACATTAAGATAATTTCTTCGTACTTGCTACGCGTATTATTTTTACCCTCACCTTGAGCGACATTTTGCGAAGAAGTCTGATTTAAAACAGGTCCTAAACTTTCATTAACCTGCATTCCAACGCCATTTTCTTGAGCGACATTTTTTTGTTCGCCTTGAGCGACATTTTGCGAAGAAGTCTGATTTAAAACAGGTTCTAAACTTTCATTAACCCGCATTCCAACGCCATTTTCTTGAGCGACATTTTGAGAATTTAAATGTCGCTCAAGATAATTCAAGTTATACAACGTAAGAATAAAGTCATTATTCTTTACAATAAATTTAGGCATTAAATCCTTAGTTGTATTTTCCTGAAAATCATAATCCTCAATAATCTTCCTAAAACCACTTCCACGACGTTCCATCAGCTTTAATCTACTGAAAATATCGGCTAGTACAGGATTACGTCTCCTAGAGGATATAGACATTAGATCTTTTCCTTCAAGAGAGGAACCATCAACCATTCCTCCTGGAGAATAAATCTCTAAACGATCATCAAAAATATCTATATGAACTTCACTACTAATATCCAAATAATCTCTATGGATAAGCGCATTTACAAGACCTTCTGAAACTGCTCTCTCAGGATAATCAGGATACTCAATTCTTCCGTTAGGAACTTTTCTCCATGCTTTTCTATTATTCCGCATGATGAAATTCAGTCCATCCTGAAATAAGGATATTAAACTGCCAGAATACTCTTCGTCATCGATTGCATCAATAAGACCAGATGCTTTAGTTAGACCATTCCATCTGGTACAGAATATCCTTGAATGTCTGACAGGTGACTCATCAGCCAGTAAAGCACCCGCGTTTGTAAGATTGCCATTTCGATCAACAATACCAAAAGATTCATAATCAGACTCTTCAAAAGAATTGCCTGTACGTTGTTTAAATACAGAACGTAATTTTGTAAAGGCCATATCCTCAAACTTATAGCGAGAAGGAAGACTATCGTAACTCTGAGCATTTCCACGAATAACCAGCTCTCGAAGTTGAAGAGAATTTGCCTGTACGCTTTCATTTCCAATACGAACAAAAGCAACCAACTGTCCATCACCAGAATAGTAGTATGGAGTTAAAGAGCCTTTCATAATTTCAACTATTATCAGCTCTTTATTATCAACCTTTTGATGATCCAGTTTAAACCTTGGTATTGGATCTATGCGAGTCTTTATTGTTTCACTGATTATCTCTGAATCTCTTTTTGCATCAGCCAAACCAACAATTTCGTCATCATCAGATATGCCGAAGATTAGTTTTCCGCCGAAAGTATTGGCAAATGCACTAACACTCTTTAGCCAACTCTTTGGTCTTTTGGTTTCTAGAGCCTGTTTTTTATCGTATTCAGATGTTTCGCCAACAAGGTCTTTAATATTCATCAAGTAAAACCCTAAAATGCTTTTTATTCAAAAGATTAATTCAAAACTAATGTCAGAGAATATTTATAACTTGCAAACATTATAGCAAGTCTTAAATTGCCATGTGAGGAAGACCAACTCTTATTCAGACAAGAGTCATAATTCAGGAAATTCAGACACAAAAAAAGCAGTCATCTGACTGCCTGTTTCGTTTAAAGATTGGTGCGAAGGGAACGAGTGCTAGTTAATTATTTTCCTTATTTTTCAATATATTAAAAATTCTGCGACACAGCTGTTACCTAATGATACGGAATATATAAAATTATAGTAATTTACTGTATTAACAAGAAAAAATAATGACTACAGTATATTAACCTCTTTTGCATACAAGCAACTAGAATTATTAAAAATCAAAAACGTAAATAAATTAAAAACGTAAAACATATTGATTTCCCACAAGTTTCCCACAACAGGATTTTTGTTCTCTAGAAAAAAACAGTAATACTGGTAATCTTTAATTTTTCAGTTAAAAAAGAGGAATTATCCATGCAAGAATATAGAAAAATTGAAGACTTATCAGATAACGAGTATGAATATTTAGTTAGAGATTACGAAACAACATATCAGCCAGTTAAAGCTCTCGTTGAAAAATACTCTCTTGATCCATTATATAAAATTGGACTTACACCGTTTTTAAATAAGCCAATTTTAACAGAAGAGAAATGCCCAAATTGTGGGAATCAACTATATCGTAAACTAAAACATAGAGGGATCAGATTCCCTAGCTTTATTTGTCAGAAATGTGGACATACCAATTCAATTGCATGCACCTGCAGTTTATGTTCTGAAAACAGAAAAAAGGTAGAGGAACAAATAAGAAGAGAATCCGAGCTTAGAAAAGCAGAACTCCATAAAAGAGAAGAGCTCAAAAGGGCCGACATCAACCAGTTCTTAAATGAAACAACGAACCAAGATCATTATTATGAATACGAAGAACTAGGTCTAAACAAGAGAATAAATTTAAGCTGCATTTGTAGGAGTTTAAAATTCATCAATAACACAAATACACTACACAGTCTTGAATCACAACAAAACGTTACTAATGTTTTCCCTCTGTTTTCAGTTTTTGAAAACTGGATCAAAGATTGCGTATCTCAAGGATTAATTTCTATTGACCCAAATTCACCTAATGAAGCCTTTTATTATGAAAACGGAAAAATTAACTATTATTTACTTAAAGTTAATTTTCGTATCATGCTGAAGGAGTTAAATGATAAAGAGCAGTACGTCGAGAATTTAGAAAAAATCAGAACATTGGATTATCGTTGGAATCTGAAGGTTAACGATATCAAGGAATTGTGGTTAGATATTGCTTATCAAGAGCTCCTAGCTTATACAAGTTTTAAAATGACATGGCTTAAAATTATGAATTTTCAGCCTTCAGAAAGGCTTACGTCAACATTAAAAAAATTATTAGCATCTGGACTCTCAGTAGGACAGGTACAAAGCCTACTATTCTCAGCTTTCGCTTATGGCTTCTCAACAAATTATTTCAAAGATAAAAACTATCTGAGAACTAGCACTACCATTCTTAATAAAATTTACTCTTTTTCACAAGATTATTTTGCCGGCAAGAAAAACTACAAAGCTGGGCATAGATATGATCTGCAGCAATCAGATTTGAGTTTTCTGTTTTTTAATATTTTTCTTGGAATGGAGAATATTAAATTTCCTGAAATTGAATTCACTACTCCTTGTAGTGAAGCCTTTATAGAATGGCTTATATCCATGCAGAATAGAATACACCTATCTTAATACGGTATTAGTCATTAGGTACTAGCACAATACAGGCGTAGTTACGGCAATCAAGACCGTAACTACGATATGTACAAGATTGTAGACTATAAAGATACGATAAAGACACTGCTATTATTTATTAACTTGCCACAATCCATACCTTCTTCCTTTGATACGTTCTATTATTCCCTCTTCAACCAATTTTTTTGTAATTCTGCTTATTGATCTTTTTGAGGTTCCTGTTTTTTCTGCAAGCTTATCAAGAGTAGAAGAAGGATCTAGTTTTAACAAAACAATTATCTGTTTTTCTAAATTGTCATCTATCTCGTTTGGCAATTTAGAATCGCCATTTGGCAATTTGGAATCGCCATTTGGCAATTTGGAATCGCCATTTGGCAATTTAGAACCGCCATTTGGCAATTTGGAATCGTCATTTGGCAATTTGGAATCGGTTACTACGGCTTTTTGCAATGCCTTAAAATGAACACTTAGAGTATTACCAACCTTCTCATACACTGGATTATCGGCACCAATTACCTTACAAGCCTCACATATTTTCTCGATACCTCTTCCCCAGTGTTCAATATAGCCAGCTCTGAAAAATACGTTAGCAAGCGTTAGATTATAAGGAATAGATGTATGAGCATGCATAAGAGTATCAACTGTCCAACCTTCAGGAAGAACACAATTATTACTGATAATCATTTCATCTTCGTTAATTCTTACATGTATTGGACTTCCATACATGTAACAGTTGTGAACAAGGGCATTAAATATTGCCTCTCTTACAGCAGGATATGCATATGGATAGGTCTCTCGTCTAACACCTCGTTCGTACGTAATTTTAGCTTTCAGATACTTTAAGTAAATAATATCCAGGATCTTGTCAGCTGTATTAAGCAGAGATCCCTCAAACATATCCTGGTACTCAATATCTGCCCCTGAAAATTTGCCAACCTGAACAAAGCATGTTTGTCTAACAACAGAAGGATCCTTGTAAAATAACAAAACAGCAGATCTTTTCAGTTTTCCATCAACAAGCAGATTTAGCTTTTTTAGAAGGTCTTCGTTAGATAGATTCAGAGATTCTTCTGACATACGCCCGCTTTTGGCGGCTTCTCTTCTAAAGATTTTAAAGCTTTCATCATCAAGATCAGATATTTTTACATTGTCTATTGGTTCATCTTCCCAAATTCTTCCTAGCTTTTGAGCAAGAAAAGTATTTAGTGCGGAACCAGTAAGTAGCTGCTTAGTTGCTCCACTTCTGTAGTGGTATTCACCGTGATAGTTAATTGCAATTGAGCTCTTAGGAACTTTTATTTCAATATAGTCAACACCATCCTTAGAGCACTGCGAAATCTCAAAGTAAATAAATTTTGTTCCTTTTAAAATAGATCAATAATTCCTTACAAAAGAAAGTCTATCCAGTAATTTTGAACTTCGTTTTTTTTATTTTGTTCTTCATTCCATTATTTCTAAATACAAATCCACCACAATACATTTTCAGATTGTGATGGATTATCTTACTTTTTTACATTCTTCTTGATGGCCCCTTTAATTCAATATGTATTGAAGGATGAAGCAATCTATCTGCTGCAGCTTCCGCCTTCGTGTCATTTCCTAGAAAAATAGCTAATCCCTCCAATTTTAATTGTGTTGCAACAATTACTGGAGCAACACGATATCTATCGTCAAGTATGTTAAATAGATCCTGTGTTTCCTCAGAAGTTATCGGCGCTAATCCCAGATCGTCTAAAATCAATACGTTATACCTTTGCAGATTCTTCATAAATTTAATTTTTTCCATGCCTTGCTTAGCAGACAGTTCTAAAAGTAAGTCAGAGGTTCGATAATTCCTTACAGATATACCATTAGAACAACAGTTATAGGCAAGTGCATTTGCAAGTCCTGTTTTTCCTACTCCGCAGGAGCCGCTGATTATAATATTGCAGCATTTTGTAACCCATTGTAGTGAGGCTAATGAGGCCAATGTCTCTTTAGATAATCCATACTGAGATGTTTTGGTTAGATCTGATAATCTTAAATGATCCTTGAGTTTTGCTCTTTTTATCAGATTTGCACATTTCCTTTCCTTATCTGCTTGCTCCTGTTTTTCAATGCATGATATTAGTCTTTCCTCAAATGTTAGTCCGGCATAAATAGAAAGGTTTTCATATTGGTTTTCTAGCTCCGAAGCAAAACCATCCAGCCTTAATTCCTGTCTTAGTCTTATCAGAACCTCTTTTTGTTTTTCAGTAATTGCAATACTCATGACTTTATCTCCTAGCAGTTAGGTTTCTCATTAGAAGCTCTTACAAAAGGCTCCTTAGAATCTTCAGCTGATTCAACACTGTTATTGTCTGAGGATATATAGTTGATTTTTCTTTCCACATATCTGTCGATTCTGTTAATTCCTGGACTGTTATAGTCCTGCCTCCTGAGATGGGCAAAATGAGGATCTGCACAGAAGTTCAGCTCTGTCTGATGTGCTACTTTGCCATTATTAAAGATTGCTTCTTTACTTACTTCCTTATAATTGTCTAAAACAGTATTGCTGTTCCATAGTCGCGAGTCTCCATTTAAGGTTCTATCAATTGCCTCGTCCATAAGTTCTCGAACACAGCTTCTGCTTCGATATCTGTTAATAAGTCTGATACAGCCTTTTTTGCCATTATCAAATCCCATTTTTTGAATAAGACATTTACTGAACCGATATAAAGGCTCACTTATGGAAAGAGCTGTTGCATAAATGCTTTCTGCCGAAGGATACTTGAGTTTTTTTTCAACAACAGAACGATGGCTTTCCGGCATATGTTCAAGTTTTATCTGATGTGTGCCGTTATCAGAGATGGTATGAGTTGCAACAACCTGCAACTCGTACATGATTCTGATTTGCTTTCCAGAGATTGATGCAGATACATATTCTCCAGCTAATGTATAAGGAACAGAGTATTTTGTTCCATCTACGTCAACCGTATAATCAGAACCAACCTTCAGACAAGGGATATGCTCATAGAATTCAGGGATAGTACCTTCAAACTTGCGTGATTTGGCGGTCTCATAAGTTTTAAAAAGATACTCTCTGGTTCTTGAGCTTCCTTCTCTATATCTTGCTTTATTTATTACCTTATCTACCTGTCTAATGAGGTTGCAGTTCACTTCCTCAAGAGATAGATTGATATCGTGATTCATTATTGGCAGGATGTTTCTTTCAATAACCCCAACCATTGCTTCAACACAGCTTTTATATGTTGGTGATCTTGGATTTGAGGTTATCGCAGGAACCTTTATTCTGTTCATATATTCATTGAAAGAATCATTGAATATGGTTTCACTTCCTTTAATATGAGTGGTTACTGCTGCTTTTCCGTTATCAAACTGTAATGTAAGAGGAATATATCCAAAATATTGAAAGGCTTTTCCTATAGCCTCGCATGTGCATTTTGTTGTTTGACGTTCAATCACACATGCATAGGTCATGTATGAAGCAGACCAGGTCATAACAAAGATAGGTGCATGCCTTAATTTTTTGTCTGCTCCTATATAAGCCCACGTCTGACCACAGAAATCTATACATACTTCCTGCCCGTATGGATGCTCCTGAGGCATGTATACTTTCGTTCCAATGATTTTTCTTATTTCAAATGAAAGCTTTCTGTAAAAATCACTTTTGGAGATGGCTCGTTTGTTTTCTTTTTCACAGTCCTCAAGATATAGAGAAAAGCAAAGCTTTCTGGTGATTTTTGAATCTATGACCTGATTGGCGAGGTAAACAAAATCAGGAACAAAAGCATCAGGTCTTGGTCTGCCAACAACTACAACAGAGCCGTTCTTTAGTGCCGTTATATTTGGATAGATAATCTTTGCAAGTTCAAAATCCGTCATAGCAGAGATATCCGAACAGCTGCCGATGCCGGGTAAATATCCTGCATTAGCTAGATGTTCTCTAAATCTAGATACCAGACTCGGTGAAATATCGTATTTGGTGGCAATATCTCTGTGCTTATACCCACCCAGAACTTCCATGCATATAGCTCTAACTTTCTTAATATCCATTTCGGTATTCCTTAAAAAAACGTCACATGACGCATACTCGTTTACGGATAAAAAAAGTTTCACTAGAGAAGAAAATATTACAAAATATTATTATTGGAGCAGGTCTCAAAGAGATGATATTAACGTTGAAAAATAAAAGAATAACGATCCGATATAAAAGAATTAAGATCAAAATTGTAAGAATAATGATCTATTTTGTGGGAATATAGTTCATATTTAATGAGAATTCGCAAGCACTTATTAACATCAACAATTAAGGCTAAACTAGACAGAATCTTATTAGGAAGGTCTTCCAACAGCTTTTTGATGTTCTTCAAACCTACAGGAACACCATTATCATCTAAACCAATATAAATTGTTCCGCCCTGTGCATTGGCAAAGCCACATATCCATTTCAGATAATCGTCTTTCCAGATCTCTTTATACTCAACATTCTGGTTTTCAGACATTTAAAAATCTCCAATTAGTAACGGAATAATTTAATAATACTTTCAAGGTACTTATCAGCGGGGAACATCTATTGTCCAGGCATATTCTTAAGCGGTACCGCACCTACGCCTACAGCATAAATTAATTCGACATTAGTCATAGAATTAAACAAATGAAATCTGAAGCTTTTTACCAAAGACTTCAGCAAGCTTGACTAATGTCTTAAGAGAAGGATTTCCATTACCGTTCTCTAATTTAGAGATATATGCCTGCGAAATACCTGTGAGTTGAGAAAGTTCTTTCCTCGATAAATTTTTTTCTTTTCTGCCAGTTAAAATTGCTTTCGCCACAGAAAATTCAGGTTCAAGAGCATCAAAGTCTTTCCTAAACACAGGATCTTTTAATTTCTCATTTAAAATATCTCTAAACTTATTGCTCATTTGTTCCTACCCAAGACTCTCTTGATCTAATCATACCGGTATTTCAAGACTTTATCGATCATTATGACAGGATTTTTTTGTGGAATACTTCATAAACACGCCATGCGACGCAATTTTGCGACGCATTTGTACGATGAATTTGCGTCGCAGCCAGAAGTATTCCCCTAAAATACACACAAAATCATATTTAAATATATTTTTTGAAAGAAAAGTAGTAATTCTTTGAATTACAAGGTAAATAAAGATATTTATCGATGGATTAAATAAAGAAAAAATTAAGAAATTCAGACACAAAAAAAGCAGTCATCTGACTGCCTGTTTCGTTTAAAGATTGGTGCGAAGGAGAGAACTATTCTTCATTTTTTATTATGGATAATCAATAAGTTATTTTTTCGTGTCCATTTTAGCTCCAATACGGATGGACACAGAGCCTAAATCTAGTTTTGCTAGGACTTACAACATACAGAAAAACTACACTGTATTAACCTATTTTTCATTGCTGCTATCTTGAGTAATATAAATTAAAAAAGAATAAAAACTAAAAACGTAAAATTAACGTTATCATTAGTAATCCAGATAACTATATAATAAATAAAAGAAAATATTTCCGTTTCTTGTTATTCTTTGGTGATAATTCTATATAAATCAGAAACGTAAAAAACTCGGTAGAAATATAAACTAAAAGCGTTTTTGAACTCTATATTCCACCGAGTTTCCCACAAGATAATTATTCTTTAATTTTCCAAGTTCTTGACTGATTAGCTCCTTGAGGAACAACTAAGTCTTTCTTAATCAAATTAGATATTATTCTTTGTGTAGAACGTTCAGACTTACTAATTCGACTAGCAATTTCAGCTTTTGATAATCCTTCGTTATTTCTGATAATATCCAAAACCGTCAGCTCCGGCACAGAAAGATCATTTTTTGTCTGGCCATTTGTCTGGACAACTGTCTGGCCATTTGTCCGGACATTTGTCTGGACACCAGAAACATTTTCTTTTGAATTATTTGTATTTTCAATAGGTTGTTTTTCTAAATCATTATTTGTCTGGACAACTGTCTGGCCATTTGTCCGGACAAACTCAAAAAAGAATCCGTAGGCTTCTTTTCTGAAAGACCATTTAACATTCTGTTGATTACAATATTCGTTTACTCTTTGAAATCCAGTTCCCGACTTTTCAACATCACGACTTCTAAATAACACGTCAAGAATCAATCTATTTCGTTTATATGAAGGAAGATTTTTTGAAATAAAATCAATTGGTGTCAAATCATCAGGAAAGGTACCAGGGTTATAGATCTCAATCTTTCCAGGATGTATCCCGATTTCTATCTCTGGAGAATTTGTGTAATCAGCATGTGCAAAGGAATTAACAATAATTTCACGAATCGCTTTCTCCGGTATTTCAGGAATTTCCTCTCTTTTTCTTGTACCGATCTCAACTCGCCAGTTAATTCGATTTAAGACATAATCTAATGCCTTATCTACAAGGTTGTAGATGTTACCTTCGATAAGTTTTAAATCCGTTATCGTTACTTTATTGTCGGTGGCATACGAAGCTAGTTTTAATCCAACCATTGCCTTCTTTCCAAATAATGCATAGGCAGCATTCTTAAGACAGCCATTCTTCACCAAATCAATTGAAGAGAGAAGCTTCTCTTTATCGTAACTATCCATTACTAATCGACCGCAGCCTTTTGCTGAACTGAAAAAATCCTGTAATGAGTTATCATCAAGATCATCATAAGAATAGTCAGTTAGCTCCTCTTCCCATTTAGATGAATAGTCATCATTCTTAATTAGACGCCTAAGCTCATCAGTAGACATTTTCCTATTCTCAGTACCAGTTCTGATCAGATATCTACCGTTTACCGAGTAAGGTCTATTGTGACCAGAAAATGAAACCTTTATTACATTTCTCTGCTCTATTGTTAATACTTCAATTGTAGGTGTTATCCTTGGTTCAATTGAATCGTTGATGATTCTTGAAATATCCTTTTTTGTAGAATCACTTATCTGCTGACCTTTTACAAATCCAGAATCATCAACACCAAAATACAAGGTTCCACGGCAATGCTTGTTTAGTATTGCAGAAATCGACTCCATAGCTTCTTTCTTTTCGCCAGTTGTTTGCTTAAATTCAACAGTCTCGCTTTCAGTACCAATAATCATCATTGAACCTTTATATTAAGTTTTCATTTCCAATTTGATATAACACTTCGGAAGAATCAAACAAAATGAAGCAGTAAGGTGTTATTTCTAACTTGCTAAGTCGTAAATAGTATTATATCAAGCCTGTTATTTGCAATATTAGCAAAACGAGATCTTATTCGGACGGAAATCATAATTAAAAATGGAATACAGAAAATTCAGACACAAAAAAAGCAGTCATCTGACTGCCTGTTTCGCTTAAAGATTGGTGCGAAGGAAAGAACAAATATTATATTTTCTTCTTAAAAATCAATATACTTTTTTAGCAATTCACCAATTTTCACCAAATCAGTTTTAATTTCAATAAATTAGTAATAACGACTTAAAAATACTCCCCATTTTTAAGCTCACCAAATTCGGTATATTTATACAAATCAAATAACATAGGTAAGTGTAACAATAATATAGATAAGTGTACATTCTTACTTTCCAATAACATAGGTAAGTGTATCTAAAAAATATTTCCAACAGCTTTTTCCACATATGAAATTGATTACAACAATGTTGATGAAATAATCCCCATTAATAACCTTGAATATAGCCAATCAATCTTGTGATATAAAAAAAATAATTTGCAAAGTTAATTGTTTTTTTAAAAAAATATGCTATATATAACATATAGAGGTTATATGAAGTATAGAATTTATTTTTTTAAAGAAGCTGATGCATGCATGGTTGGTTAAGCATTTTTAGGCATCCTTGGAGTTTTAGATACAACCTCAATTATATGTCTAATGCTTTTACCTCTCATGCGGTTAGTAAAACTAGGAGCGCTTTT
>Ga0310695_10005714_pt1 | contig 21390 bp, 12 predicted proteins | sample RumenRJG_04DNA_FD_203882 | JGI IMG/M metagenome (GOLD analysis project Ga0310695, IMG submission 203882) | Bovine rumen microbial communities from Lethbridge, Alberta, Canada - RJG_04 (v2) (version 2) | ecosystem: Host-associated > Mammals > Digestive system > Stomach > Rumen | place: Canada...
ACAATTAAAATCGTCTTTACCGGACGTGGAATGTGATGGCACAGCAGACGGCTCAACAACATTCCCCGGGCACCACTGGTGAGAAATCATCAGAGGGCACCAACTGGTGGCTGCGCATGCTCGTCTGGCGCGAGAAGCACCTGCCCGAGAAGACCTTTGTCGCCATGCTCGCCCTGGTCATCGGCACTGCCGCGGGACTTGCGGCGGTCCTGCTCAAGACGCTCATCGCCTTGATTGCCGGATTCCTCACCAGCCGCTTCAGCACCGAGCAGGGCAACTTGCTCTACCTCGTTTTCCCCGCCATCGGCATCCTGCTGGCCAGCCTGTATGTATATTACATCGCCCGCGAACCCATCTCCCATGGTGTGACCCGCGTCCTCTATGCCCTGGCGCTGAAGAAGAGCCGCCTGAAGATACACAACATGTACTCGTCGCTCATCGCTTCGTCATTGACCATCGGCTTTGGTGGATCGGTCGGCGCCGAGGGTCCCATCGTGTTCACCGGAGCCGCCATCGGCAGCAACCTGGGGCAGGCCTTCAGACTGCCGCCACAGACGCTTGCCATGCTCGTGGCCTGTGGAGCCGCCGCCGGTATCGCAGGCATCTTCAAGGCACCCATTGCCGGCTTGCTGTTCACAATCGAGGTCCTCATGCTCGACTTGACCGCGGGAGCCGCCATACCGCTCATTACAGCATCGGTGGCCGGAGCGACTGTGGCCTATGTGTTCACGGGCTATAACGTGGAGTTTTTCTTCTCCCAGAGCGAGCCGTTCTATGCGTCACGCATCCCGTTTGTCGTGCTGCTGGGCATCTTTTGCGGCTTTGTTTCGCTCTACTTCATCACGCTCATCGACCGCATTGAGGGACGTTTCAAGCGGCTGCGCAACCGCTGGGTGCGCTTTGCCGTGGGGGGACTAACGCTCAGCCTGCTCATCTACCTCATGCCACCGCTCTACGGCGAAGGCTTTGACGGCATTTCGCGCCTCATCAACGGCGACGTGACAGGCATCTTCAACAACAGCCTGTTCTATGCCTATCGAGACAATGTGGTCGCGGTGCTGCTCTTCCTGTTCGCCCTGGGTGCTTTCAAGGTGTTTGCCACGGCGGCCACCAACGGTGGCGGCGGTGTGGGAGGAACATTCGCGCCCTCGCTGTTTGTCGGTTGCATGGCAGGCGTCTTCTTTGCCTACCTGTTCAACAACCTGGGCTTTATCGACCCCGACATGCCGCTCAGCATCAAGAATTTTGCCCTCATGGGCATGGCTGGCGTCATGGCTGGCGTCATGCACGCGCCACTGATGGCCATCTTCCTTGCCGCCGAGATGACCGGCGGATATGAACTGTTCCTGCCGTTGCTCATCGTGTCGGCCAGCAGTTACGCCATCTGCCGCATCTTCACCCCCTATGGCATCTACTCCCGCCGTCTTGCCAAGCGCGGAGAACTGCTCACCCACCAGAAGGACCGCTCAGTGCTCACCCTCTTGAAGATGGACAGTGTCATCGAGAAGGATTTCTCCATCGTTCATCCCGACATGAGCCTCAAGGACATGGTGGACATCATCGCCCAGAGCCACCGCAACCTCTTTCCCGTGACCGATGACAACGGCCTGCTGCTGGGCGTGGTGCAACTCGACGACATCCGCAACATCATGTTCCGCCCCGATCTGTACCGCCGCATCCAGGTCAGCCGCTTCATGTCCATGCCGCCGGCCAAGGTAATCGTCGGCACCCCCATGGAGAAAGTGATGAAGACATTTGATGCCACCGGAGCGTGGAACCTGCCCGTCATCGACGAGGACGGCAAGTATGTGGGCTTTGTATCCAAGAGCAAGATTTTCAACAGTTACCGTCAGGTACTGAAACACTATACATACGATTAACATTTTGTTTTATGCTTAGAATCCATTTCTCACTATCATTCCTGCTGCTAGTGCTCGTTAGCCTTAACGCCGCTGCCAACGAGTTGCCCGATTCATGCCTCGGCGACACCCCGGTGACTGCCGATACCGCAATAGTGACCACCCTACCTGCAACCGTTGATACCACGGCCACACTGCAGGCCGACACCGCCTACATCGATGCCGACCAAGAGGCACCGCAGTGTTGCTTCCAGATAGGGCCTTCCTACTATAGGAAATACCGGGGAATGGATTTCTCTTTATTCAAGAACACGACCAATCCCAGTGTCAAGCCCTACACCTTCATGCAGGACCAGACGTGGGTGGGCATTCCCGTGTTCCTGGCCGGCCTCATTGCCAAGAGCGAGAAGGAAGCATTCCAACAGGACTACTCCAACATGACGAACACCAAGATACGACTTGTAGAGCATTTCCACAGCGAGGTGGACAACTACACTCAGTTCTCGGGCATTGCTTTGACAGCAGGCCTCAAACTGGCAGGAGTCGAGGGCCGCTCGAGTTGGCCGCGCCTGTTTGCCTCGTCAATAGCGTCCTATGCCGTCATGGCGGGCTTTGTCAACGGCATCAAGTACACGGCCAAGGAACTTCGCCCCGACTATTCGACACACAACTCGTGGCCCTCGGGGCACACGGCAACCGCCTTTGTGGGCGCTACCATCCTGCACAAGGAGTATGGCCTGACGCGCTCACCATGGTACTCTATCGCCGGATACACGGTCGCCACCGCCACTGGCGTGATGCGCGTGCTCAACAACCGTCACTGGATCAGCGACGTGCTATCGGGTGCTGGCATCGGCATCCTGTCAACCGAGTTGGCCTATGGCATCTGCGACCTGCTGTTCAAGCAGCGCGGCCTGCTCATGAATGACTTGAGTTACTACCCCGACATGAGAACAAATCCCTCTTTCTTCTCCATCTCGATGGGTATCGGCCTGGGCAACAAGAATCTGGTGCTGCCTGAATTTGTCATGGAGGTTCCCGAGATGTTTGATGACGGTGAGAAAACAGATGTCAGCGAGCCCATTCATCTTCAGTTCCGCTCGGCAACTGCTGTGGGAGCCGAGGGAGCATGGTTTTTCTGTCCCTATGTGGGCATCGGTGGCCGACTGCGTGTCAAGAGTTCACCCATCAACGGATGGAAGTCATTTGCCCAATTTCAAGAAGATTCTTTTAAAGAACTTTTTGAAATGCCCGACTTTCTCAATTCCATTAATTACATCGATGTGGACCCCGTCAGTGACCACATTACCGAGTTTGCGGCCGACGCCGGCGTTTACTTCAGCCTGCCTCTGTCCTCACGCTTCGCCATTGGCAGCAAACTGCTCATCGGCCGCAGTGTGATGGACGATATCGATGTGAATGCGAAAATTCTGGGCAATAAGTTGGACTTTAACTTCTTTGACCCTGACAGAATGTTTATCCCGACCGACCAACTCGTCTATGGCGAGTGGGACTTGATCGATGTGCACGCTTCCAATTCAATGAAATTTGGCTCCGGACTGTCGCTCACCTATGCCCACAAGAACTCTTTCTCGTGGCGCATCTTCTGCGACTATGACTATGCGCACAAGACCTTTACCGCCAGTTACACTCCCATGGGCTTTATAGAGATACTTTCTCCCGACATGTACAGTTTTCTGGAAGCGTTTGACTTTGACCTGAGCAAGCCCTTGACCAGCACCGCCCGCAAGCACTTGCACCAGTGGGTGCTGGGTGGCGCCCTGTGCGTGTCGTTTTAATCAAGAAATAGAAATCTGCAATTAGATATTAAAATAATGACTAAAGAAGATCTGAAAATCATATTTTTCGGCACGCCCGACTTTGCCGTCGAGAGCCTGAGCCGCCTCGTTGACGGCGGTTACAATGTCGCTGCCGTGGTCACCATGCCCGACAAGCCCGCGGGCCGCGGTCATCAACTCTACCAGAGCGACGTCAAGCGCTACGCTGTGGAGCATGGACTGCCGGTCTTGCAGCCAGTCCGTCTCAAGGACGAGGAATTCATCAAGCAACTGCGCTCCCTTGACGCCCAACTGTTTATCGTCATCGCCTTCAGGATGCTTCCCGAAGCCGTCTGGCAGATGCCGCCCCTGGGCACCTTCAACCTGCACGCGTCGCTGTTGCCCCGATACCGCGGCGCCGCGCCCATCAACTGGGCCGTCATGAACGGCGACACCCAGACTGGCGTGACCACCTTCTTCCTCAAGCACGAGATCGACACCGGAGACGTGATCCAGCAGCGCTGTTGCCCCATCGGCCGTCACGATAACGTCGAGGCGGTTCATGACCGGTTGATGATGATGGGGGCCGACATGGTGCTCGAGACGGTCGATGCGATTATTGCCGGAACCGTCAAGGCCACCCCCCAAGACCAGATGCTCACGGCTGGTCAGGAAGCAACTCCCGCACCCAAGATTTTCAAGGACACCTGCCGCATCGACTGGAATCGTCCTGCCGAGGCGCTCTATAACCACATCCGCGGCCTCTCGCCCTACCCTGCCGCCTGGACAACCATGGCCGACGATGCGACGGGCGAGGTGACGACAGTCAAGGTCTTTGCCAGCGGCGAGCCCACCCCCTTTGACACCAATGAGGAAACCCCCGCAGCCGGCACAATCAGGGCCGACCGCAAGACCATGAGAGTGGCTTGTGGAGACGCATGGCTGGAGATCCTGTCCCTGCAGCAATCAGGAAAACGACGCATGGACACCGACGCCTTCCTGCGCGGTTTCACCATTACCCCCACCACGCGCTGCATCTGATCAGTTACCGACACCGGACACCGAATTGAAACAATATATATATTGCGGGGCGGCCTTCTAGATAGAGGTCGCCCCGCATTATCAGGTAACTAGTGACAGTAGTGATTACTGTCTAGTCTTCATCACTTTGCGAGCAGGCGCAGGGTGCCAGCCTTCTTCATCATGGCTGTGGTATTACCCAACTGCATATCAATCAAGGTCGTAACATCGCTGATGTTTACAACACCGTCGCCAGTGATATCTGCACAGATTTCGCAGCCCTGGCCATTGCCTAACTGCATATCGATCAAGGTCGTAACATCGCTGATATTAACAACACCGTCGTGGTTAACGTCACCAAGTTGGTAGCCGTGGCCGTTGTCGAACAGGGTTACCTCCTGGGTGTTGCTCCACTCGCTCTCGGTGCCGTCGGCATAGACGCTCTTAACCCTATAGACATAGGTGCCATAGGCGGTAAGATCCTTCACCAGGTAGCACTTGTCGGGAGTGATCTCGGTGATGAGGCGATAGTCGGCATTTCCGGTCTCCTGAGCCTTGAGCATGTTGGCCGTGGTGATGTCACCAGCATATACTACCACGCTCTCCAGAGCAAAGTAGTTAGCACGGCCCTGTACCTTTACCTGGTCGCTTGACGAGCAGTTCAGGACAACGGTGATCTCCTGGAACTCATCATCATCGCTCGAGCCGAGGGTATAATCCTGATAGGCCGAACCGGTTGCGATTCTAACCTGAGCCTGGCCATAGTAGGAAGGATAGTAGGACTTAACCTTTGCTACAACGGTTACCTTGTCATAGCCAGTCAGGTCAAGCGTCGGGCTCACGATTGCGCCATAGGTAGTGCTGCTCCACCAACTGCTGCCAGTGGTAGCGCCACTGATCACGAAGCCATCGTTGACATAGAGGTAGTTCTCGGCAGTCCAGCCCTCGGGCAGGTAACTCGAAGCCGTGCTAGCGCAGTTGGGCAACTGACCCTCGTCGTTGGTCACAGCCTCGATGTTGGTCAGGTCACAAGTACCACCATCAACTGCAACAGGTGCGGTCGACTTGGGTGAAACCTCCAGGGTGTAACTTGCGACATTCTGCTCGGGAGTCTCATCGGTCCAGTCGGCACGGAATTGCGTCGTGTTGATGAACTGCTCAACGGCGGGCAGCATCACGGGGGCATACTTAATCAAGTCGGCCTGACCATTTAGGGCAACGGTAACGGCATCGGCACCTCCACCGCTAACGGTAACGGTCGCATTGTGGGTACCGAACGACTGGGGTGCGTAGGTCACAGTCACATCCACGCCCTGCTGAGCCCTAGAGGCCGAGATGTTGGTGTGGCTCAGGCTATATACGCCATTAGCATCGTTCAGCGCGAGCGTCAGAGCACCAGTCAGGTTCTGGCCCTTGACGTTGAAGGTCTTGGTAACAGTCTCACCCACGAGGGCGGTCATGTTGAGTTGAGCGGGGTTAACCGTGATATTGCGCACGGGTGCGGTTGCGGTACCATTGAGGGTAACAGTAGCGCTCTGGGCACCACCGCCGCTGATGGTAACCACTGCGCTGTTGGTACCCACCTCGTCAGGCACGTAGGAAACGGTTACGGTAACACCATTGGCGGCACCGCTCCTCAAGATGGTATAGGTATCAATCGAGAATGCATAGTCGTCGCCAGCAAGGCTCAATGACAGGTTGTCAGTCAGGTTGGTACCGGTAACAACAAAGGTGGAGGTTACAGTCTGACCCACCTCAGCGGTCATCGACAGTTGGGCAGGATCAACCGTGATCGAGGGCACTTTGCTCGCGGAGCCCGTGAGAGCCACGGTCTTGCTCTCGGCACCCGAACTTGAAATGGTCACGGTACCCGTGTGGTTACCCGAAACGGTGGGCTTGTAGGTCACCGTGACGGTTGCGCCGTTAGCAGCCTGGGCTGCGGTGATGGTCGAGGGTGAAACAGTGTAGTAACTGCCCGAAACGGCAACATTCACGTTGCCCTGCAAGTCAGTACCCGTGACGGTAAAGGTCTTGGTGTAAGTTTCACCGGTATTGGAGCCTGCAAATGACAGCGAGGTGGGATTGACGGTCAACTCGGGAGTCACAGTGGGAACACTGGGAGGCTCAACGCCGATGATGGCCTGCTGCGACTGGTTGAACGTGTAAGAACCATCGCTGAAGGAGTTCATTACACACCAGGTGTTACCGTCACCGCTCCAGCCCCAGTTAATGTGATACTTGTTGTCACTGTCGCGATAACCGTCCACATTGAAGGCGTGACCGCCAGCAGAACTTGATACGGCGCAGTAAACCAGAGGACGACCCGCAATAAGTTCCGACTGAATCAGGGCTGCCCAATCGGTAGAACTGTATGAAGACTTCTGGGCATTCTGTGCAGTTGACTTGTAGCCAAAGAGTTTGAACATATCGGCAATCCTGGAGTTCTCGCTCACATAGATACCGCTACCGCCAGCGCTCTCGGTACCATACATCATGCCCTCGGCCTGGCCCACATAGCGCATCAGCGTGGCAACAGCGGTACCCTGAGCAGTGGTATAACTGCTGTAGGTATCCTTCATGTTGGCCCAGTCAAAGGTTGTGGCCGGCAATTCGGGATAAGCAAAAGTTACCGAACGATATGAAGAAAGATTCAAATCTGCGGTATAGGAGGGGATGGCATCTACCTGGGTGGGGTACTTCCAGTAGTACAGCACCATCGAGGCCGAAGTTGCCGGGCAACCGGTATAGCACTGGTAGGAAGTGCCATTATAGTTGAATTTACACTGGTTCCAGTAGGGAGCCGTCTGATCCCACATCGCGGTCAACAGCGGGCCCACGGTGACAGCCTTGAGTTTAGGCGTGTTGCTGGGAGAAGGAAGCGGATTAACCTTCAATCCCGGATGCTCATGCAAGTACATGATTTCCTGCTTGTAGATGCCCAGCATGTCCTGCATACCGATAGGCAGGTTGTTGATGTCCTTCAAGGGGGCGTCACCCACCATGAGAATCTCCTCGGCACGGTCATCACCAGCCACCACGAGGAACGTAGTTGATGTGTTGTAGATGTAGTAAACAGGCTTGTTGAGTTTCACATCGCCTATTTCGGCCTTCAGCAGCACGGGGTTGACGGCTGCAGGGGCCATGATTTTTCCAGCATAAAGTTTGTTGGTCAAGTAACTTTTTGCTTTTCTAAAGGCTGTTGCCTGGTCAACAGGGGCAGCCGACAGCGACATTGCCGCCACAGCGGCCGTCAGCAGTAAAAGAAACTTTTTCATAAGCAGTTGATAATTAAAAAGATGTTTTAATGATAAATTAAAAAAAAGTATAATTTCAATCCGCAAAGTTATTAAATTATTAGCAGATTACAAATTTTTGCGACATTTTTATTAACCAAAATCAATAAAAAACCATTAAAATTAACTAAATGACTGGATTATAGCCATCAACACAACACAAATGTCAACCAACGGCATTTTCCGGCACTCACTTTGGCCGACAGAAGCCCCCCTGCCACATGCTTCCATTCCCGCTTGACAAGGGTAAAAAATCCGGGAACCGCATTGCCTGACTGGCCCTTGCGGTTCCCGGTATAGAAGTCAACGATTCTGTCGCCTGATGCGAGATCAGTTGAGAATTTTATCAATGAGTGCGGTCACATCGCTGATGTTGACCACGCCATCGCCGTTGAGGTCGGCACAGATCTCACAGATGCTGCTAGAGGGATTGAGGATGTAGTCAATCAATGCCGTCACGTCGCTGATGTTGACCGAGCCGTCATGGTTCACATCACCCGACTCATAATCGTGAGCGGGTTGAGCGGGCTGGAGCAGGGTAACCTGCTCGACATTGCTCCAATCGCTCTCGCTGCCATCGACATAGGTGGTCTTCACGCGATAATTGAAGGTGCCGCCGGCAGTGAGATTTTTAATCGTGTAATAGGGTGTGTAGAAATTGGTGACTACCCTACCGTTGGCATCACCGGTCTCGGTGGCCTTGAACGACGCGCCGTTAACGGCCGTGCATTCCAGGGTATAGTATTCGACACCATCCTCGGGAGACTCGTCGAGCCAGTCGGCACGGAAGGAGGTCTCAGTGATCTGGCTGGCATCGGCAGGCTGCATGACGGGGGTGTACTTGAGCACATCGGCATTGCCGGTCAGCGCTACAGTGACGGGATCGACACCGGGACTGGTGATATTGACCACGGCATTGTGCACACCATCGGGATAAGGATTATAGGTCACCGTCACCTCGACGCCACTAGCGGCATTGCTCCTCAGGATGGCATATCTGTCAAGGGAGAAGCAGTCCTCGTCACCGGTAACGCTCAACGTGATGTTGCCGCTCAAGCGCGACCCCGTCACAGTGAAGGTCTTGGTCACGGGAACACCCACATGGGACTCAAAGGTCAACTCGGAGGGGTCAACCGTCAGTTTGGGCAGGTTGTTGACACTGGTGCCCGTCAGGTTGATGACAACATCGGTGGCACGCATGGTCGAGGCCGTGATGCTGGCAGTGTGGGTGCCCTGGGCCGTGGGACTATAGGTCACGGTGACGGTTGCACCGGCAGTTGCGGCAGCCTGGCTGATGGTGGTGGTCGAGAGCGAGAAGTTGGAGTTGCCCGAGAGGCTCAAGGTGACATCGCCGTTCAGGTCAGTGCCCTTGATGGTGAAGGTCTGGGTCACCGTCTCGCCAGGGCTGGTCGAGAAGGTCAGCGAGGTGGGTTCGGCGGTCAGCACGGGCGTGGGACCCATAGCACCCGGGGGATAGATGCCGATCACCATCTGCTGGTAACGGTTGTACACATAGTTGTCAACATCCTTGAATGCGTTGAGCGCGAAGTAGGCGTCACCATAGCCGCTCCAGCCCCAATTGATGTGGTAGGTGTTGGCCGAGGAGTCATAGCCATCGACGTTAAACGCGTGACCACCGCCATTGGAGATGGCGCAATAGACGATGGGGCGACCCTGGGCAAGTTCCTGCTGGATGATGTTGGCCCACTGGGCATCACTATAGTATGTCCTGTAGCCATAGTAGTCGGTCTTGGAGATATTGTGCACACCGCTGTCATAGCCGAAGAACTTGCAGGCATTGGTAATCAGGATGGTACTGTCTGAACTGATACCGCTACCGTCGGCGCCGTAGACCATGTGCTCGGCCTGGCCGATGTAACGCATGAGCGTGGCCACGGCGTTCTTCTGGACAGGAGTTGAATAGGTGTATTTATCCTTCATGTTGGACCATTCAAAGGTTGTCGACGGCAGGCCCTCGACATACTGTGAACCGGTCACATAACCATAGTCATCGGTCTCATAGAAGGTATAGCCGGGAACGGCCGGAGTAGCGTCCTGCGGATATTTCCAGTAGTAGAACACCTGGGCAAGCGAGGTGGCGGGGCAACCCGTCATGCACTTGACACCATTGATGTAGCACTGGTTATTGAACGGGGTGGTCTGGTCCCACTGGGCGGTAAGCATCGGGGCAACCGATGCAATCCGGCTGGGGGCTTTCAACTGGGATTCGGCTTCTACTGCCAGGCCGGGATGGGATTGGAGATATTCAATCTGGGCCTTGTAGGCGTCGAGCCATGCCTGCATGTTGGCGGGAATCTTGTCGAGATCGATTGGGCCATCACCATAGGCGAGAATCTGCTCGCCGCGGTCTTCACCCGAAACGATCACAAAACTGTTCTCGGAGTTAAAAACATAAAACGCCGGTTGCTGAACCTTGACATCGCCCATCACGGCACGATGAAGGACAAAACGGTCGGATGACGATGCCATAAACTGGCTGGAACGACCTTGCACAAAGGCTTGAGCCTTGCGCTGGGCCGCTGCCTGATCAACAGGCGCGGCAATGGCTTGCATTACCGCAAATGCGGTAACCACCAATACAAAAATTTTTTTCATGCTATCTTGATGATAATAGTTAAAATATGATTTCAATTAGTTCGGCAAAATTAATATAACCAAACCGAACCAGCAAGTTTTTCAGGTATTTATTGCATTTAGTAAGGGCTTGTTGGGTTTTTCGCATCATTTTGACAATCGCCCGCTGAAATTGACTATGCTTATAGCCAAATCTGACGCATGGTCCTATTGATTCCAAGCAAGACGGGCACAAACCTGAATATATAAAGCACTTCTCAGATTAACTACTTGGCACAAAATCACACAAATCCGCTAAATGTTTAATATTAATGGATTAACCGATTTCTCCAGCGATTTTTCAACAATTGCAAGTCACCATTTATACCCTATGCGCAAAAGCAGAAAATGAATCGTGGCGGCACCACGGCTTCGCGTGAATCTGTGATTACGCGTTTTGGCTGAATCGTTACTGGGAAAACGCATTTCATTAAAAATATTTAAAATTAATTCGCGTAATTGGCTTCGCCGAACTAAAGGTTCGCATTAGCCCCGCAGGGTTCGGGCCAATATCTATATCATCGCCATCAAAAAAACGTCCGATTCTTGATGCGTTGTGAGGGGAATTCTGTAATTTTGTACCCATCAAATGAACCATTCTCAACATATCAGTCAAGACGCCACCCTGCGCAATCGGCAGGAGAAACGCTGCACGCTCGTGGGCATGACGAGCGACGTTGGCCTGTCGGTATTGAAGATCACCACGGGCATCATCGGCCATTCCAGCGCCATCCTCGCCGACGGCATCCACTCCATCAGCGACACGGTGACCGACTTGCTGGTCTATGCCATGGTGAGAATGTCCGGCAAGGGAATGGACGAGCGGTACCGCTATGGCAGGGGCAAGTATGAGACCCTGGCGGCTTTCCTCATCAGCATCCTCCTGGTGGTGGTCGCCCTGGGACTGATGATTGAAGGTGTCAAGGACGTCTGGGCGGCAATGCAGGGCCAGATGCTGGAGCGTCCCCACCTGATCGCGCTCGTCGTGGGCATCATCGCGGTCATTGTCAAGGAAGGGCTGTACCACTACACGCGCATCAAGGGGCGCAAGACCCACAGTTCGGCACTCAAGGCCTACGCCTGGCACCATCGCGCCGACGCCCTCTCGACAGTAGCGACACTGCTGGGCGTGGCCGGGGCGATGTTCCTGGGGGAACGGTGGCGCGTGCTCGACCCGCTGGTCGCCATTGCCGTGAGTGTGCTCATCCTGGTGCTGGCCTACCGCATGGGGCGTCCCGCCGTCGAGGAACTGCTGGAGGTGTCATTGCCACAACAGGAGCAGGACAAGATAGCGGCCATCGTCAATGGGACTCAGGGCGTGAAGGCATTCCACAACCTGCGCACCCGCCGCAACGGCAACCTGCGCGTGGTGGACATCCACATCAAGGTGGATGGCAACCTGAGCGTCAACGATTCACACGAGATCACCCGCTCAATCGAGCAGCGCCTGGGCGACGAACTGGGTGAGGTCATCACCAATATTCACGTCGAACCCTACCACGGCAACAACCACTGCGAGAAGAACAATTCATAGAAACACTATTTGCAATAAGCACAATTTTGGAACAAATCACATTAAATAACACCCTACCACGCGTGTTTGCCGGCCATGACGGCATACACAGCGACGTGTGGCTGCAGCAGGTGGTGCTGCAACGCGGCAAGCGCTACCTCATCAGCGCCGAGAGCGGTACCGGCAAGTCATCGATGTGCAGTTACATCTACGGCTACAGACAAGACTACAGCGGCGAAATCGCCTTCGACGGGCAGGACATTCGCCTTCTCACGGTGGCCCAGTGGTGTGACGTGCGCCAGCACCACATCGCCTATCTGCCACAGGACATGCGCCTCTTTGGCGAACTCACCGCCATGGAGAATGTAGAACTCAAGAACAGGCTGACCGGGTTCAAGAGCCGGCAAGAGATTGAGCACTTGTTCCAGGCGCTGGGCATAGCCGACAAGCAGGACAGCCTGGCGTCCAAATTGTCCATCGGGCAGCAGCAACGGGTGGCCATCATCCGCACCCTGTGCCAGCCCTTTGACTTCATCCTGCTCGATGAGCCGGTGAGCCATCTCGACGAGGAGAACAACCGCATCGTGGCCAGCCTCATCACCCAGGAGGCCGACCGGCAAGGCGCCGGCGTCATCGCCACATCGGTGGGCTACCACCTCAAGATTGACGGCGCAACGGCCATTAGCCTCTAACCCTCTAAACACTCAATTCAACAAAATGAAAGATATCATCTGGAAGTTGCTGCGGCAGCACATCAGCAAGGGACAACTCATCGGTTTTGCCATCGCCAACCTCATCGGTCTGACCATCGTCCTGCTCGCGGTACAGTTCTACCGCGACGTGAGGCCCGTCTTCAACGACGAGGAGAGTTTCATCAGCAAGGACTACCTCATCATCACCCGCGCTGTGACAGGTGCCGGCGCGATGATGGGCAACAACGGTGAGTTCAGCGACAGTGACATCAGCGACCTGGAGAGCCAGCCCTGGTGCCGACAGGTGGGACGATTCCTGAACAGTGATTTTGCCATCGATGCTCAGTTGGGTGTGGGCAGCGGGCACGCGATGCACACGCAGTTCTTCTTTGAGTCGATCCCCGACGAGTTCATCGACATTGACCCCGAGGATTGGGGATTCAATATCAATAAGCCCGAGGTGCCCGTGGTCATCTCGCGAGACTACCTGTCACTGTACAACTTCGGCTTCGCCGCTACCCAGGGAATGCCCAAGATCAGCGAGGGGCAGGCCGAGATGCTCCCGCTGGAGTTCACCCTAAGCGGCAACGGCCAGCGCAAGGTCATGCCGGGCCGCATCGTGGGATTTTCCAACCGCCTGAACACCGTCATCGTGCCGCAGGAATTCATGGAGTGGGCCAACGGCTATTTCGGCACAGGTGTGGCACAGCACCCACAGCGCCTCATCGTCGAGGTCAACAAGCCCGGTGACGTCAAGATAGAGCAGTACATGGACAGTCACCACTATGAGGTGGCCGGCGACAAGATGTCATCGAGCAAGGCCAACTACTTCCTGACCGTCATCAGCGGCATCGTCATTGCCGTGGGCATCATCATCAGCCTGCTGTCATTCTTTGTGCTCATGCTCAGCATCTACCTGCTGCTGCAGAAGAATACCCGCAAACTCCAGGACCTGCTCCTGCTGGGCTACTCGCCCAGTCAGGTCTCGCGGCACTACATCCTGCTCGTCGTGTACCTCAATGCCGCGGTGCTGATCCTAGCCATTGTGCTGATGCTCATCGGCCGCTTGGCCTATATGGACATGATTCACGCCTTTGGCATCAGTGGCGCAAATGTCTGGGTATCGGTCCTCGTCGGGCTACTCATCATGGGCGCCATCACTGCCGGCAACATCCATGCCATCCGCCAGAAGGTCAACTCCCTGTGGCTCCACGAGAAATAATCATAACCTGAATTATTTCTTTGCTCTATAACCTCGACAGGCCTTGCCGGGGGCTATAACTATGTGTATTGTCGCACCGTGAATTTAGACTATTCACCCCAAACGCATAATCTTAAATTCACACTAAGCCGCTAAGCCGCTAAGCATTTTAGAGAGTCGCTTATCAGTATCAAGAAATATCAAGAGAACGCAATGTTGGGCATCTTAATAAATAATATCTTGTTACAGCAGCCCCGCCTCTGCTTCTATTTTTACACGATTTTACACATCATTGATAATCAATACAATATGTAATTCTTCATGATAAACGCATTTTGATTATTGACCCACCAGTTTACCCCGCAACACGATTACCGCAAACCATTGCAATCCACCATCTGCTCATAACTTGCATCAAAAAAATTTGTTCAATAATGTATAATGTAGTACTTTTGTTGCAGAATTAACCTACTAACATAAAATAACTACTTAAACATCTAACTATCAAATGAGTATGGAGAAGAAAATCGTGGAATGCGTGCCTAACTTCAGTGAGGGACGCAATATGGCCATTATCAAGCAAATCACCGATGAAATCGAGAAAGTGAAAGGCGTGAAACTGCTCGACGTGGATCCCGGTGAGGCTACCAACCGCACGGTGGTAACCTTCGTCGGTGAGCCCGACGCTGTGCTGGAGGCTGCATTCCAGGCTGTCGGCAAGGCTGGACAACTCATCGACATGCGTGGTCACCATGGTGCCCACCCCCGCATGGGTGCCACCGACGTGTGCCCGCTCATCCCCGTGTCCGGCATCACCCTGGAGGAGTGTGCCGAACTGGCCCACAAACTGGCCGAGCGCATTGCCCGCGAACACAATATCCCCTGCTACTGCTATGAGGCTGCAGCCATGAAGCCCGGCCGCCAGAACCTGGCCGTGTGCCGCGCTGGCGAGTATGAGGCACTGCCCGAGAAGATGAACACCGAGAAGGGACCGGACTTCGGTAACCGCCCCTTTGACGAGGGCGTGGCCCGCACGGGCTGCACCGCCGTGGGTGCCCGCGACTTCCTCATCGCCGTGAACTACAACCTGAACACCACCTCGACCCGCAGGGCCAACGCCATCGCCTTTGACGTGCGTGAGAAGGGACGCCCCGTGCGTGAGGGCAACCCCATCACCGGCAAGATTGTCAAGGACGAGAACGGCAACAACGTCATGAAGCCCGGTACCCTCAAGGGCACCAAGGCCATCGGCTGGTACATCGATGAGTACAAGATCGCCCAGGTGTCGATGAACATCACCAACATCAACGTGACGCCGCTGCATGTGGCCTTTGACGAGGTGTGCCGTTGCGCCCAGAACCGCGGCATCCGCGTCACTGGTACCGAGATCGTGGGTCTCATGCCCAAGCGTTGCCTCATCGAGGCCGGCAAGTACTTCCTCGAGAAGCAGCAGCGCTCGACGGGTATCCCCGAGGAGGATATCATCAACATCGCCATCCACTCGATGGGTCTGGACGACTTGAAGCCCTTTGACCCCAACGAGAAGGTCATCGAGTTCATGCTTGAGGCCGACAACAATAAAGGCAACCGCCTGGTTGACCTCACCGTGACCGGTTTTGCCGACGAGACTTCGCGCGAGTCTCCCGCTCCCGGTGGTGGTTCCATCAGCGCCTACATGGGTGCACTGGCCGCTTCGCTGGGCACCATGGTAGCCAACCTGTCGAGCCACAAGCCCGGCTGGGACGAGCGCTGGAATGAGTTCAGCCAGTGGGCCGACAAGGGTCAGGCGCTGAAGGTCGAACTGCTCCACCTCGTTGACGAGGACACCGACGCGTTCAACAGGATCATGGCCGCATTCGGCATGCCCAAGAAGACCGACGAGGACAAGGCTGCCCGCACCGCCGCCATCCAGGACGCCACCCTGTATGCCACCCAAGTGCCCCTGCGCACGATGAAGGCCTCGTTCAAGACCTTTGAAATCTGCCGTGCCATGGTCGAGACCGGCAACCCCAACAGCGTCACCGACGCTGGCGTGGGCGCACTGGCAGCACGTGCCGCCGTCATCGGTGCCGGCATGAACGTGAAGATCAACGCATCGAGCCTGACCGACCGCTCAGTAGCCGAGAAACTCATCGCCGAGGCCAACGAACTCGTTGCCAAGGCCAACACCGAGGAGGCACAAATCACCGCAATGGTTGAGGAGAAAATCAAGTAAAAACAAACTAAAAACCGATAACAAAATGACCAAAGAAGAATTTATTGCCGACATCCGCGGTGGTATTCCCGAGGAACTGCCAGAATCGCAGCCCTATGACACCGAGATTAACCATGCACCCAAGCGCAAGGACATCCTCACCCCCGAGCAGAAGAAACTCGCCCTGAGGAACGCCCTGCGCTACTTTCCCAAGCACCTCCACGCCGCTCTCGCTCCCGAGTTTGCCGAGGAGTTGAAGAAGTATGGCCGCATCTATATGTACCGCTACCGTCCCAAGTATGAGATGTATGCCCGTCCCATCGACGAGTATCCCGCACGTTCGCGCCAGGCTGCCGCCATCATGCTGATGATCCAGAACAACCTGGATCCGCGCGTGGCTCAGCATCCCCACGAACTCATCATCTACGGCGGCAACGGTGCCATCTTCCAGAACTGGGCTCAGTACCGACTGGTGATGAAGTACCTGAGCGAGATGACCGACGAGCAGACGCTGGTCATGTACTCGGGACATCCCCTGGGCCTGTTCCCCTCACACAAGAATGCGCCCCGCGTCGTTGTGACCAACGGTATGGTCATCCCCAACTATAGCAAGCCCGACGACTGGGAGCGTGACAACGCTCTGGGCGTGAGCCAGTATGGTCAGATGACGGCAGGCTCCTACATGTACATCGGCCCGCAAGGCATCGTGCACGGCACGACCATCACGGTGCTCAATGCCGCACGCAAGCAACTCGTCAAGCGTGGCCAGAAGGGTGGCGACATCCACGGTATGCTCTTCGTGACCGCTGGTCTGGGAGGCATGTCGGGCGCTCAGCCCAAGGCCGGTAACATCGCTGGCGTGGTCAGCGTCACCGCCGAGATCAATCCTCTCGCAGCCCAGAAGCGCTACGACCAGGGTTGGGTCGATGAGTTGCACGACAACCTTGATGAGTTGATTCCCGCCATCCGCAAGGCCGTGGCCGACAAGAGGACCGTATCGATGGCCTATGTGGGCAATGTCGTTGACCTGTGGGAGCGTCTGGCTGCCGAGGACATGCACGTTGACCTGGGTAGCGACCAGACGTCGCTGCACAACCCGTGGGCTGGTGGTTACTATCCCGTGGGTCTGACTCTTGAGGAGAGCAAGCAGATGATGGCCGAGGAACCCGAGAAGTTCAAGGAGTGTGTGCGCGAGTCGCTGCGCCGCCAGTGTGCCGCTATCAACAAGTTGGCCGACAAGGGCATGTACTTCTTTGACTATGGCAACGCCTTCCTGCTGGAGTCCAGCCGCGCTGGTGCCGACATCATGACGGCCGACGGCAAGTTCCGCTATCCGTCCTACGTTCAGGATATCATGGGCCCGATGTTCTTTGACTATGGCTTCGGTCCCTTCCGCTGGGTTTGCACCTCTGGCGACCCCAAGGATCTGGAGACCACCGACCGCCTGGCCGCACAGGTGCTTGAGGAAATCCGCAAGGACGCTCCCGAGGACATCCAGGGCCAGATGGATGACAACATCCACTGGATCAAGGAAGCAGGCCGCAACCACTTGGTGGTTGGTTCACAGGCTCGCATCCTCTATGCCGACGCCGAGGGCCGCACCAAGATTGCTCTGGCATTCAACGATGCCATCCGCAGTGGCGAACTGAGCGCCCCCGTTGTTCTCGGTCGTGACCACCATGACGTGTCGGGTACCGACTCGCCCTTCCGTGAGACGAGCAACATCTATGACGGCTCGCAGTTCTGCGCCGACATGGCTGTGCAGAACGTCATCGGCGATTCCTTCCGCGGAGCCACTTGGGTAAGCATCCACAATGGCGGCGGTGTAGGCTGGGGCGAGGTCATCAACGGTGGCTTCGGTATGGCCATTGACGGTAGCGAGGATTCGGCTCGACACATCCGCGAGATGCTCTTCTGGGATGTGAACAACGGTATCGCACGCCGCAGTTGGGCCCGCAACAAGGGCTCGATGGACGCCATCCGCCGCGAGATGGAGCGCACGCCCGAGTTGACAGTCACCATGCCCAATCTCGTGGATGATGACGTCATCGACAATGCCGTGACCATCTTCTAAACCACAATAGACATCAACTTGATAAACCCACATATAACTTACAGAAATGACACATCAAATCAGTGCCGAACATCTGACGGTCCAGAAGATCGCCGAGATTATCGAAGGCCATCATTCGCTTAAACTCAGTGCCGATGCCATCAAGCGCATCACCCACTGCCGTGAATACCTTGACAAGAAGATTGCCCAGAGTGACAAGCCCATCTATGGCGTGACCACGGGCTTTGGCTCGCTGTGCAAGATTTCCATCAGCAACGACCAGTTGTCACAACTCCAGATCAACCTGATGATGTCTCACGCCTGCGGCGTGGGCGAACGCGTGCCCAACGACATCGTCAAGATCATGATTCTGTTGAAGGTTCAGTCGCTCAGTTACGGTTACTCGGGCGTGAAACTCGATACCGTCGAGAGACTCATTGACCTGTTCAACAACGACGTTTATCCTGTGGTCTATAAGCAGGGTTCGGTAGGTGCATCGGGCGATCTCGTGCCCCTTGCCCACCTGTGCCTGCCCATCGTGGGCCTGGGAGAGGTTGAGTATAAGGGTGAGCGCATGAGCGGTGCCGACCTGTGCAAGAAGATGGGCTGGGAACCCATCAAGTTGGCATCCAAGGAAGGTCTGGCATTGCTTAACGGCACCCAGAACATGAGCGCTCACGCCGTGTGGGCTCTCATCAAGGCCGAACGCCTGAGCCGCTGGGCCGATGTCATCGCCGCCATCTCGCTCGAGGCCTATGATGGCCGCATCGAGCCGTTCACCCATGCCGTTCACGCCGTTCGCCCCCATCAGGGCCAGATCGACACGGCCGCACGCATGCGCGAGTTGCTCGACGGCAGCGAACTCATCAAGCAACCCAAGGTCAACGTGCAGGATCCCTACTCGTTCCGCTGCATCCCCCAGGTGCACGGTTCGGTTAAGGACACCATCCGCTACGTCGGCTCGGTCATCGACACCGAGATCAACTCGGCTACCGACAACCCCACCGTTTGCCCCGATGAGGACCTCATCATCTCGGCCGGCAACTTCCACGGCGAACCCATTGCCATGCCCATGGACTTCCTGTGCATCGCCATGGCAGAGTTGAGCAATATCTCGGAGCGCCGTACCTACAAACTCGTGTCGGGCACCCGTGACCTGCCCAGTTTCCTCGTGGCTCATCCCGGCGTGAACAGCGGTTTCATGATTCCGCAGTACACCGCAGCAGCCATTGCTAGCCAGAGCAAGACACTGTGCATGCCCTCATCGGCCGACACTATCCCCACCTCACAGGGCCAGGAAGACCACGTGAGCATGGGCGCCAATGCCGGCGTGAAACTGTGCAAGGTCGTCGAGAACACCGAGCGCGTGCTGGCTATCGAGTTGTTCAATGCCGCACAGGCACTGGAGTTCCGCCGTCCGCTCAAGTCGTCGCCCGTGCTCGAGCACGTCATCGCCGACTATCGCAAGTGTGTCCCCTTCATCAACGAGGACCAACCGATGTACCCGCACATCGCCAAGTCGGTAGAATTCTTGCAGAACAACAAGATTGACTGATGAAAAGACTGATCACTAATATCGCTTGTCTGGCAGGCATTGATTCCGACAGGAAACACTGCCTGCGAGGCAGCGAGATGGCTACGCTGAACTGCATCAGCAACGCCTGGTTGCTCGTCGACGGTGACCGCTTCGAGTCATGGGGCGAGATGGCCAATATGCCCACACCCACCGACGACTGGCAAGTCATCGACGCTCACGGTGGTACCGTGCTGCCATCCTGGTGTGACAGCCACACCCACATCGTGTACGCCGGCAGCCGTGAAGGTGAATTCGTGGACAAGATACGCGGTCTCTCCTACGCCGAGATCGCACGCCGTGGTGGCGGCATTCTCAACTCAGCCGACCGCTTGCACCTCCTCAGCGAGGATGCGCTCTACGAGCAGGCTATGCGCCGTGTGAGCGAGATCATTGCCAAGGGCACCGGTGCCGTCGAGATCAAGAGCGGTTATGGCCTGAACACCGAGGATGAGTTGAAGATGTTGCGCGTAATCCGCCGCATCAGCGAGACCTCGCCCATCAAGGTCGTTTCCACCTTCCTGGGAGCACATGCCGTTGGCCGTGAATACACGGGCCGTCAGGGCGAATATGTGGACATGCTCATCAGCGAGATGATTCCCGAGGTGGGAAAGCAACAGTTGGCCGACTTCATCGACGTCTTCTGCGACGAGGGCTTCTTCACGCCCGACGAAACCTCTCGCATTCTTGAGGCTGGCGCCAAGTGGGGCATGAGGCCCAAAATCCACGTCCAGGAGTTGGCACCCTCTGGTGGTGTCGAGGTGGGCGTCAAGCACAACGCCGTCTCGGTCGATCATCTCGAGAGCATGATTGATGAGGACATCGAGATGCTCAAGGGGACCAACACTATTCCCACAGGGCTGCCCGGCACCTCATTCTTCCTGAACATGCCGTTTGCACCGGCCCGCAAGATGATTGAGGCCGGTCTGCCAGTTGCTACCGCTAGCGACTACAACCCCGGCTCAACGCCCAGCGGAGACATGAAATTTGTTGTGTCACTCGCCTGCATCAAGATGCGCCTGCTTCCTGCCGAGGCCATCAACGCCGCTACCATCAACACAGCAGCAGCCATGGACTTGAGCAAGGACTACGGCAGCATCGCCCAGGGCAAGATAGCCAACTTCTTCATCACCGACCCGATTCCATCTATCGACTTCATCCCCTACTCCTACACCACGCCCATCATCGCGAGGATCTTCCTCCAGGGCCAGGAAGTAAAGTAAATAGAGAGTCTCACACTATCACACACAGGCGGCACCGCAATCAATCGCAGTGCCGCCTGTGCTTTTAGTCAGTCCCATGGGCCATAGCAGCAATGCCAGCACCGCCAGCGGCGTGTCCTGTGGGCCGCGGCTGTGCCGCGGTAGCAACGTCAGCAACGTCAGCAAGGGCAGCGGCAGGCCAGCGGCGTGTCAAGTGGGCCGCGGCTCTGCCGCGGTGCGGTGCCGGGCGGGGATAAAAAATCAGGGAGCCACTGCTCGTGCAGTGACTCCCTTCTCAACTAGGGGGCGGTTACCTACTCTCCCACTTTCGCAGTACCATCGGCGTGGTGAGGCTTAACTTCTCTGTTCGGAATGGGA
>Ga0310695_10005715_pt1 | contig 21386 bp, 5 predicted proteins | sample RumenRJG_04DNA_FD_203882 | JGI IMG/M metagenome (GOLD analysis project Ga0310695, IMG submission 203882) | Bovine rumen microbial communities from Lethbridge, Alberta, Canada - RJG_04 (v2) (version 2) | ecosystem: Host-associated > Mammals > Digestive system > Stomach > Rumen | place: Canada...
TGGATATCAACGAAGGCGTCTGCCACCAGCTCATGGCGGATTACGGGTTCTCCCGCCCGGGACAGATCATCGTCATCACCGACTCCCACACTACCACCCACGGTGCTTTCGGCGCCTTCGGAACCGGCGTGGGCGCAACCGATCTGGCCACCATACTGGTAACGGGAAAGCTCTGGTTTAAGGTGCCGGAGGTCATCCGCATCAACCTGACCGGAAAACTGCAGCCCGGGGTCTATGCCAAGGACGTCATCTTACATATCATCGGCAAGCTGAAAGCAGATTACGGGGTTTACAAAGCCGTGGAATTTGCCGGTCCTGCCATAAAACAGTTCAGTCTTTCCGAGCGCATGGCCATGTGCAACATGTCAACGGAAATGGGCGCCAAGACCAGTTATATCCAGCCGGATGAGATCACCATGGCGTATCTTGCGGCGCACAACATTACCGACTATACAATATATGAAACCGATCCGGATTATGTATATGATGCCGACCTGACCTTTGATGTTACGGAAATCGGCCCACAGCTGGCAGCACCCTTCAGCGTGGACAATGTGGATGACCTGACCGCTTTCGCGGGACTGCACGTGGACCAGTGCTACCTGGGTTCCTGCACCGGCGGACGTACGGAAGACTTTGCGGTGGCCGCCAAAATTTTAAAAGGCAAGCATATCGCGTACGGTACCCGTATGATTTTGGTGCCGGGGTCCCGTTTTGTTTTACAGGAATGCCTGGAAAAAGGTTACATCCAGACCCTGATGGAAGCAGGGGCTGCCCTCACCGCCCCCGGCTGCGCTGCCTGCCTTGGAATCCATCAGGGACTGCTGGCGGAAGACGAGGTCTGCGTGTCTTCCACTAACCGCAATTTCCCCGGCCGCATGGGACATGTGAAAGGACGCATTTATCTGGGTTCACCCGCCAGTGTCGCGGCTGCCGCGCTGAACGGAAAAGTAACCGACCCGCGTCCGTATTTGGAAGGAGGTAACGGCAAATGAAAACCATCGCTGAAGGTACAGCCTATCTTTTCGGCAACAACATCGACACCGACCAAATCTATCCGGGCAAATATGTGGAACTGACCGAAATGGAAGATATCCGGAAGCATGCCATGAGCGGCAGCGAAGAACCGGACCTGGCAACCTTTTTCCAACCGGGCGACATCATCGTAGCCGGGACGAATTTCGGCTGCGGTTCCTCCCGCGAGCACGCGGCCATGACCTTGAAAGGCATTGAAGTCGGCGCCATACTGGCAGAATCCTTTGGCCGCATCTTCTATCGAAACGCCATCAACCTGGGCATACCCGCCATCACCTGCAAGGGAATCCATGCCCTTGTAAAACGCGGCGATACAGTCCGCATCAATTTTACCACCGGCGAAATCGTCAACGAAACCACCGGCGCCAAAGCCAAGGCGGAACCGATGAACGATTACATGATGGGAATTTTGCAAAACGGCGGCATCAAACCCATGATTCGCAAAATGCAGGAAGAGAAGAAACAGAAAACAGGCGCTGAGTAACCGTGTTTACTCTTGCAGATTACCCGGTATTACCCAAAGTTAAAAGACAAAACAAAAACCAGGGGCCGCGGATTCCTTTCGCAAACCTCTGGTTTATTTTGTAAAAATATGCGGTTCTTTTCTGTGAATGCGGTTACCGTCCCGTCCGTTTCCAATTGTGAGACACGGAAATCACTTTATAGGGTGGCTGGGGAATCGGGATATGCCGTTCCAGCATTCCGCTGATCCACTCGCACTTGGCCACATTCAGATATTGCAGCGCTTCCTCTTCTGTTTCCCCATGGGCGATACAGCCCGGAAGCAACGGGATTTCCGCATGGTAGCCGCTGTCCTCTTCCGGCGTGATTTCATACGGGTAATCCAGGTTCATGTAAAAGTTGATGTCTTTCATAGTCGTGTTGTCCCCTGCTAATTTCAAACAAATGTACTTAGATATTATAACATAAATCTGCAAGGAATGAAAGATTTTTGTGTTTCCTTCTGGCAGGAAACACACCATGCCATTGCCCAATGCCGGTTTGCAGCTGCCTTAACAGCATCAGCAGGAAGACCGTCCTTTACTCCCATTCGCCGCTGGCCACCAGGTGGCACTGACCACCGACTTCGATTGTCCAGATGTCTTCCCTTTTGCAGGCATGAATAATCAGAACAGATTTTCTCCCCATATCTTCTCCCTGAATCACGGTATATGCGATATTGGACTGGTTGAAATAGTTGTGCTGCAACAGATATCCGGCCAGGTCACCGTTGGCGCTGCCTGTGGCGGGATCTTCCAGATAGTCTTCCATCAGGCAGCGGGCAGCAAAGGTGTTGCCGCCCATATCTACAAAGAAAAAGTGACTGCAGTAGCTGGCCGGGTGCCGGCGGATATATCGTTCAAACGCTTCCCTGTCCGTTCGCGCCTGAGCCAGGGTCTTACGGTTCTTCAACGGAATGATGACTGCTGCCAGGCCAGTGCTGGACCACTGGACGGGATACTCGTCTGAAATGGCATCCGTTGAAATGCCAAACACCTCCGCGATTTCCTGCCGGGGAATGATTTCCCCGAAAGACGGCGCCTTTTGGGACATGGTGAGGCCGTTTTCCTTAATCTCCACAGGAATCTGCCCTACTTTCAGATTCAGCTTCACCTGCCTGCTTTGCCCATGTTCTATATAATGGTGAATTACAAAGGCGGTCCCCAACGTGGGATGGCCGGCAAAGGGAACTTCCCCCACCGTCGGTGTCCAGATGCGCACGTCGTATCCCCCGTTTTCCTGTTTGCCGGACAAGATATACGCTGTCTCGGAAAAATTGATCTCCCGGGCGATCTGCTGCTGTTCCCGGTCGCTGATGAACCGGTCGGCTATTACTACAAGCAACTCATTGCCCTGATATTTTTCTTCCGCAAAACAATCCACAATATAAAATTTCATAGTACACCTCTGTAATACATGGTCTGTGTTTATCTACATTCCTATAACACAGTTGTTTTTATTATCGTACAGGCTTAGTACCTCACAGTTTTTACTCTTTAGCAGAAAGATGCGGGCGCCTGCCACAAAATGTCCACTGAGAACATAAAGCCAACCACACGGAAAACCGTATGGTTGGCACATTTCTTGGCAGGGGCAGAAGGACATGAACCCCCGGCACACGGTTTGGGGAAACATCCGGAGCTGGAGTCGATAAATTTCAGAATGCCTTTCTTACTGCTCTGCTTCATCCGTTTCAATTTCACCAGCGTCTGCATTCCGGAAAGGTCTTGCCATAAAGAATCCTGCAAATCCAATCAACCCGTAACGGTCATAATAGGCAATCTTTTCATCACCGGAACGGAATCTGTCCGACAGATCTTTGTTTGCATAAACCGCGTCGAGCCCCATTCCAAAGCCTGTGGGGTAATCATCGTCCACTTCTTCGTAAGCACCGTCACTGTAGTACCAGGTCTTTCCCCAATTGTAACGGACCTGGTCCGGAAGATCCCTGCCTGCTGTTACTTTGCCGTTAAAAGTGACATCGCCTTCCCCGGTATGAATGATAACATCGCGTCCTGCCATCACGCCGCTGTTGAACAGGATATTACCGGCGTTCGTATCCGCTATTACATCACGACCTGCCTTTATCGTATTCCAATAAGTAATCGAGCCGATTTCGGTAATCGTTGCCTTAATCGTCTGGCCCGCATTCACAGCGCCGTCATACCAGATATTACCGTCTGTTGTCGTAGCGGTTACATCATTGTTAGCCCGCACAGTGTCACTGTAACGAATCGAGCCGATTCCGTTTTCGGCTATTACGCTGCCGGCATTGGCGGTCGCCTTTCCATGATACCATATATCCCCCTCTTTGGTTGAAGCCCTGATATCGCCTCTCCTGACGGACTCAACATTACCCAGATACATTATATCACCTTTTTCTGTCACTTCAGCAGTTACGGCGTTCTGGGCCTTAACGTTCTCTCCATAGCCAATCGTGCCCGTATCTGTTTTGGCAGAAACAGAACCGCCTGAGGTTACGCTGCCCAAAAATAAGATGTCTCCGTCCGAGTTCACGGCCTTCACATCAGAACTTGCATTCACATTGCCGTCAACAGTGATTTCTCCCTCCTGCTCCAGAGTAACTGTACCGGCTTCGCCATTCTTTCCTTTTTTGGTCACAAGATCCGATTCGACAGTTAAGGCGCCTGCATCCAGATTAGTGAGCGCAATATTGCCATGCACCTCGTCAGGAATAGCCGCCCGCAAGTTTTTGCCCGCATGGGTCCGTACCGTTACACTGCCGTCAATGACCTTAACCGGGTTGCCGTCTGCATCTGTTTTATCCGTAGGCAGGCCGTTGGCTGTAAAGTACCGGAACTCGTTCCGGTCGTTTGTCAGTTTTACTTCCCCCTTGCTGACCGTATCAACCCTGGCGGCTCTCAGCGCGCCGTCTTCCGTTTCGGTAATGCTCCCCTGCTCCGAGGTCAGCGTAACCGGCCCACCGCCTGTGTAATAGACATCCTGGCCATCCGCGACCCTGTTCAGGTTTCCTGCTGTCACAGTACTGTTCAACAAAACATCCGACTTTGCGGAAAGTTCAACCACAGTGCCTGCGGTGACAGTTTCTGTGGTCTCCAGCTTTCCTTCGCTTTCCGCACGCAGGTCGCCTGCAATCCGGATTTCTCCCAGCTTCATGGTGGTATCGTCACCCAGCTGGCCCTTCACGCCTTTCAGGCTGGCGCTGCCGGCCTCCAGGCCGATTACGATTCCGTTGTTCAGGATGCGCAGCGGTGCTTTTTCGCTGCCCACAATACCTTTGTCCGCGTCTACAGTAAACTGCAGCTGTTTGCCCGCGTTCAGGTAAGCCTGTGCATAACCGGCCTCCTGTGTCATTTCCACACCTTCGGATGAATCAAGGGCAATCGTATCCCCGGCGTACAGGGAGCCCACCCGCAGTACGCTGTTCTCGCCAGTAGTAATCATATTCTTTATGTAGATACTGCCGTCGGCGGCCGCCGTCAGCAGGTCTCCGGACAGATTCACGCCCAGATACTTGTCCGCTGCGCCGATATCTTTCGTGCCGCCGTAAGCAACAAGATTTCTGGCATGAATGTTGCCCTGGTTCAATTCACCTGCCGTCACTGCCGCATTGTAAATACCCTCCTGGGTATACAGGCGCACGTCCTGGTCCACAGCGGTAATAATACCGGTATTCACCGGCGAGAAGACGCCCTTTTCATCACTGCGACCCGCAATAAACGCATTATCGCCGTGAGCAATGATATCCACCTTGCCGGTAGCCTTCACGCCCAGGGGGCTCATATTGCCGATAACAAATTTGAAAATTACTCCGTCTGTGCGAACTACATCGCCGTCAGCATCCAGGGCAACAGGCACTTCCCTGCCCTCGGCATTCTTTTCAAAATACAGAATATGACCTTCGCTGTCATACATGGTCACGTCTTCCGCATCTGCGTTGGCCAGCAGCTTTAGATTGGCAATAGCTTTCTCAGAACTGCCGATAATGTCTTTAAAAAGAATTGTGGTGGTCGTATCGCTGCTCATACCGACACCCTGTGCATGCAAGGTAACATTCCTGCCTTGTACGTTAGCGATTTTCTTCTGGGTCTCCGTAGTTACGCCGCTTTCCTTGTTGATGACTGCATAGCGGATGGCATAGAGCATCTGTTCCTTTGTCCAGATATACTGGGGATGTTCATATTTGTCTACGATTGCTTTATAGTTTTCGTCCTGGGCCAGATACGCGTCCGCATCCGCGTACTTCAGCGAACCGTCCGGGTTAGTATACTCGGCTTTCAAATCGTCGTTGGCTTCACCGCTGACGCAGAGAGCCATCTGTTCTTCCACCCGGGCCTTATAATTGGCCGCGTCCTTTTTCAGTTCTTTGATATACGCTCCTTCGTAATCCTCCGTCCCGGCGATGAGGCCCATGTCGATCCAGCGGCGTACCAGATCGGCTTCATCCATATTATTGGTTGTCTCTGTTTCGGGAAGGGCATCCAGCAGACGGCCATTATTCGCTGTCAGTGTTACATCCCCCTCCCGGGAAACGATTTTGCCCAACCGCATATCGCCTTCTTCTTCTTTCAGGAAAATGTCACTACGGGCACTGGCATTTACCGCAGCAGAATCCGGATTCGCGCCGTAAGCCTCCGCCACGGTATCCATGACAATATCCTGCTCAAACGTGCCGATACCCCCGTTCTTACTGGTCAGGGTTACTTCCAGGCCCCGCACCGTTGCCGAGGTGCCCTGCTGGGTAATATTTCCGTCTGCCGTCAGCATCACGTCGCCGGGTTTTCCGGCCGCATTAAGACCGCCGCTGACCAGTTTCTCGATAATCACATTGCCGGGCAGGGCCTGGCCGGCCTCTGTGCCTCCCTCTACGGTAATATCAATGTTGCCGCCGTTCGTGCTTTCCGCGCTTAAACGCAGGCCGTCATCGGTGGTAAAAATACCGTCGGCACCGGTATTACGGGTGCCCAGAGTAGTAATGTGAATATTTTCAATACTGTCTTTCGCGTACAGGTGTACTGTGCCTGTATTCAGGGCTGTCCCGCCTTTCTGGACAATGCTTCCGCCTGAAGACTGGATATCCAGCATAGCATCCGCCGTATTATTTTTAATATTGCCCGAGAGCATGATATCGCCCGCTGTTCTATTGGTATTAATCAGAGCGATACTGCCTGTTTCCTGGCCCAGGAACCCGATGCTGATATCCTTATCCGCAGCCAGAGAGAAAGTATAGGTCTGGGTGCTGCCGGTCTTGGTAGTCCATTCCAGATGGTATTTGGGATTGGATCCGAGAAGCCACCAGTCGCCGCCTTCCTTCCATTGGTTGGTTACGGTACGGGTATAGCTGGTCACCTTGTTTTCATAGATGGAACCGAATTCACTGTCTTTCAGTTTTTTATTTTTCAGCATACCGCCGCTATAATAAGATGGCTTATAATAATCGTCGGAAATCTGATCAATGAATTCACCGCTGCCAAGCTGACGGGTTCCGTTGTTCCTGATTTCGTACGGTGTGGATGTTTCATACTTTGCCAGACTGCTGTCGGTGTCGCTGCCAATGTCCAATGCGCCCCAGAACAGGGTGGAGTCCACTTTGTGATAATATTTTGTCTGGCCGGTTTCCGTACCCAGGGACCAATTGTAACGGAGCCCCGGTTTCACGGCATAGGATCCAACTTCATACCCGATTCCCTCAGTTGTAACCGCATGCTGTTCCGCCGCCGCCAGATCCTTTCCGTACTTGCTGTAATCGGTAATGGTCCGGATCGTGTCATGGGTATATTCCGTCCAGGTATCTCTGGCCAGGTCGGTAATGGTGATCTTGCCTTCCGTATCGTTGTTCAGTATCTTGCCTGCCTGCAGATCCAGCTTGCTGTTGTTGACGACATTGATGTCCGCGCCGCCATTCATAGCCAGGATCCGGCCGTCACCGGTGCTGGAGATACGCCCCGACAGGTAAATCTGGCCACCCCTGGTATCGATATCCTCCATTACCAGACTGTTCGCTATCGGATCATAGTATACCTGCACAATGTACTTGAAAGCGCCGATGCTTTTATCATATACTGTCCTGCCGCCATCATTTACTTTGTACAGGGCACGTCCTCCCACGTAAACAGGAGTTTTTACTACACTAAAATTCTCCCATGGGTTAGGTTTTATTTTGTACATTATATCCGAAGCATCCGTATTTGCCGGAATCTCTGCCTCGTATTTGCTGAAACCGCTCTGGATGAGTCCATTCACGTTAATATCCGAGGCTGCGATATAAATGGAGCCCCCGGCGATGCGTCCCGCCTCCGCACGGGTAGTATCCGTTCCCGTGCTCTTCAAATCTAAATCAATTCCGGAACCCATAATAGGATTATAGGAAGAACCCTTCCGCAGATCCTCCAGGGACTTCTGGACTTCTTCGCTGTTCAACTCCGGAGGCCGCCCGCCGATATTTACAATGCCGTCCACAAAATCCTGGGAGATGCTGCCTTTGGGAGCGGTCAGCTGGATCGTCTTGCCTATGATGTTGACACCTCCGGTATCGCCGGAACCGATAGAAATATCCCCGCTGGCATTATGGACGCGGACATCACCGAAATCATTTGTAATGTTTCCCATCACGGCCACATTGGTGACAGGATGGTACACGCCCTCATTACCGTTGGCATCTTTGACACGTATCTCGTTGCCAGCCCGGTTTTCATTGTCTACAAGGACGGTACTGACCCTGCCCGTCGCCGTATCGTTCTGAAACTCCGCAAAGGCGGCATTTCTGTCTTTATTCTTATTCAGGGCATTAACATCTTCATTTTTCGCCACACTGACGCCCTGGAACCGGATCTCACCGCCGTTGTCACCCACGCGGACACCGTCTAATTTCAGGAACGCATTGGAATAATTGCTCACACTGGCCTGAGGAACGCCGCCGGCATTCAGCCTGCCGCTGCCATACAGGTTGTCCGAACTGATCAGGATGCTGCCACCGCTGACCAGTATTTCCGGTACTTCCACATACCGCACGGTGATACCGCCGGCCTTGTAGACCCGAACTGTTTTGCCGTCCTTAACCACGTCTTCATACAGGCCGTGCTTTTCCATTTCCTCCAAAATACGCTGGCGCTGCTGTACATACCCGTAGTAGGCAGCCGTTTCCTTCGCATTGCTGCCGACGCCATAATCCTCCAACAGCTTTTCAACAGCTTGCAGCTGGCTCCCAAGCTGGGAGGCAAAATCCATGGTCCCGGTTTTGATGTCTTCCTCGCTGATTTCTATATTAGAGCCTTCCGTACTGATAACCAGCTCATTCCCTGATCTGTCCGCAGGCGTCAGTCCCTCCGGCAGAACGCTGCCGCTGATTTCAATAATTGCCTTGTTATGGATACCCGTCTTTAAGGCGCCGTCTACCTTCACATAATTGTTGTTGGTCTCTTTGATATTGGATTTCCCTGTATCGTTGGTCAGAATCTGGTAATCCTCATTCTCGTTTGCAAAAAAATTAATCTTGCGAACATCCTTAAATATGGTTTCCGTTCCGTTCTCCGCAGCAACATTAATATTGTGTACCGAAGTAGCCCTGCCGTCGGCGCCCACTTCTACCTGCTGATTGTTTTTCAGGTTATACTTTACTACCGGATCCGTATATAAGGATATCAAGGTGTAGTTATAAGCAGTAGCCCCCGTGGATACTGTCAGGCTGGCATCCGTCCCCTCCGGAGTCTTCCCCGCAAACAGGTTGATATCGTGACCGCTGTACAGGTCTCCGTTTATCTGAATCTTGTTGTTCCTGGTCACATTGTTTTCGGCGTCGGCAGAAGCAACGCCTCCCGCGCCGCCCACCTTGGCCTCCGCAACTGTACTCAGTTTTACATCATCGCTGGCGCTTAAGGTCAGATCCCCGTCGTCATAGCCGCCCTCCTGTCGCAGGCTTGCGTTTTTACCCACAGTAATCCCGTTGGCGGCGGTTACGTTATTAACGCTGTACGCCCAGATATTTTCTCCTACCCCGCCGCCTTTTCCTTCTACCTTGTTGGTGTGGTCCAGTTCTGTATGGGCGTCGTAAACCTGGCCGGTGCGGGTGGTCACTTTGCTGTTGTCCCCCACCTCCACATTGGCTTTGGTATTCGCAGCCGCATCGGATTTCACGTCGGGACTAATCTGGATTACGCCGCCGATGTTCATATGGTTGCTGTAGGTCTCGCCGTCATCGGGGCCTACTTTGGCACGATTCACCGCCTGCACATAGGCCTGGTCCGCATTCAGCACGGTCCCTTCTGCCAGCACGGTTTTCGTATCCATGGCCAGTTTATTGTCGGAATTGGCCCAGGTAACACTTAGAATGCCGCCCGCCCCGGTCCTGGATGTAGCTTTGGAAACAGTTTCCTGGTCCGCGGCAATGTTAGCCGTGTCCTTTACGTTCCAGACACCGGACAGGGTAGCAGTATTCGTAGTCCTGGTATCCACGGTAACGGTAGCATGGGCGCCAAAATCCGTAATGCCGCCGCCGTCTCCGTCAGCAAAGGCCCGGGTTTCGCTGCTGCCTCCCGCCAAAACCTTCAGTTTGTTCACATCGCCGCCACCGGCTTCCACAAAGCTCTTGTCGTTTCCTTCCGCAATGGCGTCGCCGGCGCCGATGGAGGATACAAGACCAATCGTGAAATTGCCGAGAAGACTCCTGCGTCTGGCATTGTTTTCCGTAACCAGATTCAGGTCGGTAACGGCTTCTGTTACTTTCAAGGTTTCGCCTTCATGATCCCCTTCGGTAACGGTTTCTTCTTTTTCTTCTGTTTTATATACTTCTTTGCCCACAGCCACTTTAGCCGTGGTTTCCGTAATGGCCCTGCTGGCGTTGGCATTCACGTTTACCCCGACGGAAACGCCGGTGCTGTGGCTCTCCCCCTGAGCCATGACCGTATCATTTTTGCCGATAACAGCCTTCGCTTCCACATTATCCGCCAGAAGTTTATTGTTGTCTTCCACATTGACCAGAGCCTGAGACTTGGCCGTAGCGTTGCTGTGCATCACGGAAACGCCGGCGATTATGCCTACGTCTGTGCCACCGGCCTCCGCCTTCAGCACGGGAGCGTTATCCGCTTCCAGCCGCAGCCGGTCTGCGGTAAAGGTATTATTGCTTCCGTTTACGTTGATAGCCGCTTTACCTGTATCCGTAGCCCAGGCGTTGTTTACCAGCACCTCCAGACCGCCTACGGAAACGCCCAGGGCTTTGGCAGCCGTCCGCCCGGCCCGGTCCGCCTGCAGGGTCAGTATCGCCGGCAGGTTGACGGTCACTTCCTGTTCCTTGCCGTTTTCATCGGCAATTTTTACAGTCTCCGTTTTGACAATGCGTTCCGCTGTCAGGGAACTGCCGCCTTTTACGCTGACATAATTGTCCGCCCGGTCTTCGTTATTGGCGACGCTTACTTGCACCCCAATGCTGCTCATAGGCTGGATGCCCATCATGTAAGCCTTGCTTCTGGCAGTATCCGAGGACTTCAGGGTCAGATCCCCGTCTGTCGTCCGGATGATGCTTTTATTCACCGAAACGCCGGTGGAACCTTTCGTCACGATGCCCGCATAGCCAACGCCCACGCCGGCCACACCCGCCGACGCCTGGGTAGTGCGCACACTGATGGCCTCGTCCTTGTCCCGTTTGTTGGCCTGCTGCGCTACCAGGGCCACGCCCTTTCCGGTAATAGAAGAGTTGTCCACGGCAATGTCGTTCTGCTGGTTCAGGTGGTACAGGGTATCCGTCACATTCACTGCAAGGACCCCAAGCCCGCCTGTGCCTCCGTTCAGGTTCCCGTCGTTATATTCGTCGTTAAAGACTGTCACATCGCCGGCAACGGCTTCCAGACTGGAATTTCCCCGCACATAGGTATGAACCCCGGCACCGGTGATCCCGTCGCCGTTTTTGGCATTCACGTCAGTCTGCTCCTGCATATCTTTCTTTTCGTCATCGGTCAGGCCGGAAAGGTACCCGGACAAGTCGTAGTTTGCATTGTCGTTCACCATTTCCAGGGTCTTGTTTACTTCTCCTTTATGGCTGAAGGTACCGCTGTTCTTTTCCTCGTCCTTTACATCATCCGTGTCGCCAAGACCGCTGTTTACGGTTACGACCAGCACGTTTACCCCTATTTCCGCGGCGCCGACCGCCACGCCGGCTGTGGTGGCATCAATATCTCGCCGGGTCCCGGTGGTCACGGCCAGTTTGTCTTCCGCTTTCAGGGTACTGTTTTCAATCACAGTGCTGACGGAATCATTCAGCGTGTTCACGTCCACGCCTACACCGATTCCGGCCAGCAGACCGCCGGCTCCGTCGCCGGTCCGGTCTTTGATGGTGAGATCGTTGCCTGTCTGAACGGTAAGGGTATCGGCGGTCAGTTCGCTGCCTGTGATGCGGCTGGCCACCCTGCTTTCAATATTGTTCACCGCAACACTGGCGGCTATCCCGCCGCTGAACAGCCCCGCCGCAACGCCTGCGGAAACCAGGGTGGTTTCCAGCGTGGTCTTGTTTCCCGCGTCAATGGCCAGGGAAGCTGTATCCGTACCGCCTTTCTTAATATCGCTGTTAACCACGTCGGCGGTCACTACCGACTCCTCATTCACCACGCCAACGCCTACGTTCAGGGAAGCAGCTATCCCTGCCTCGCTTGCAGCAATGGCAAGACCCGCGTCTATATTCATATTATAAACTGCGTCTTCGTGGCTGGCTTCCACCTTTGCATCTTTGGTAAAGTCCACGGTAGCGTTGGTCACTGTGGCAACAGTAGCGCTTTCCATCTTGCTGGTACTTACGTTGTCACCGGTTTCCAGGGCGAACTCGGTAGTGCCGGCAACGGCTCCGGCCACGTTAAAGGTAGACATGGCCTGCTTAGCGTTGGCAGTCACGGCAAAGGTATCGGCAAAGACGGTATTCTTTGTTTTACTGTTCCCGTTGGTTTCGTACTGCTTCTTCTGGCTGTTCCATTTGGTATCCTGAGAAGAAACTGCCGATGCGGTAACCCGGTCCACCTTGTTGGTGCTTCCGGTAAAACCTGCCGCCCCGGTTCCGGTCTGGGTAATGCCCACGGAAGCCGCACCGCTGAATTCCGCTACGTTGGTGAAATCCGCCGCATGTATGGTCACACCGCTGCGTTTATCTTTATTGTTTATTTGGGAATCTAATACCCTGGCTGTAGTAGAGCCGCTTACGTGGTTCAGATTCACGACACCGGCCACGGAACCGGCAATGCCGCCGTCGCCCATGGCCACCGCCACACCGCCGTTGGCCAGGACAGACGCAATGGAATGGGTAGCGGAAGCATCCACCACCACACCTTCCTTTTCTTCTTCCTCACGGCCTGTCTGCAGTTTGCTGCTCTTCCAGGTGTTGGACGTCACGGCCCCGTCAATCAGATAGCCGCCGTCGGTTTTCAGTTTGCTGTTTGTTTTAATCTTTGCAGAATTACTGTTTTCAGCCACTACGTTGCTGTTTTGGATCAGCGCCTCGGTTTTGCCGCTGATCGTGTTGTTGGAACCGGCCACACCGATAGCCGCGGCTATCCCCTGGCCGCCCACATCCACTTCCAGCACGCCGGCATAGTTGGAGACAGCATCATCGCTTTGGGCGATCACGCCTGCGCTGCCCTTACTGTAAATATCCCCGTTCTCTATTTTTGCTGTCGCATTGTTTTCAATATAATTATAACTGCCGGAACCGCCCAGGGCCGCCGTGCCTTTCCATGTCCCGGAAGCGCCTGCGGCCGCACTGGTAATGCCGGCGGCGGACGCAGCCCGGATATCCAGGTTCCCCACATTCATGGAACGGGCTGTCTGTTTTTCCGAATAAACGACGTCTGCCGATGTGGTGTCTTTCAGACGGTTAATTCCCACTGCCGCCACACCGGCCAGGAACGACTGCTGCCCGCTGAGCTGCAGGGCTGCCGCCCCGGTCTTAATGGTAGAGTCGCTATCGGCCCGCACCGTTACGGAAGGCAGTACTGAAGAATCCCCACTCTCATTCATATTAACCGTTGTGTCTTTCAGTAACGCCGATACATCCTTGTTAATTTCCGCATCCGCCAGTACCAGCTGGGCGCCTGCGGCAGACTTCTTCGTAATTCCGACCCCTGCGGCTACGGTTGTAGCCGTAGAGGTATCAGCCGCAGTCACATTTACTGAAGAAGATTTACTCAATCCGTCAGAAGGGGTTTTGATGTCCGTGTTGCGGATTTCCGCCCGGACGGTTTCCTTCCCGTTCCCTTCTTCTGTTCCTTCGTCACTTTCCGTCAACGCTACGCCTACCCCTAAGGCAACGGTACTGCCTTTCAGGGATACATCGGCATCGCCGGCTATCGTGGTTTTTGTGGTTTTGTCCCGGACATTTACCTTCAGGGTTGCAACATTATTAAGGGAATCCCTGTCTGCTGCCGTTTTCGCTGTTTTACCGTCCTTGTCTTCTCCCATGACCGCAATGGTGTCATTATGGCCCCGGTTCACGGCAAAATTGCCATGGGCAGCCACGGTACTGCTGTCCTTATAACTGGCAGCCGCGCCTACGGACAAAGCCAGGGCATAGGCATCATTTTGGGCATCCAGGTCTATGAGGGAACCGGCTGACGCATCTCTCCTGTTAATCCGGTTCCGGCTGAAATAAACACCGGTGGTGTCGTCCATGCTGTTGTAGGCAAGTCCCAGCCCTACCGCATTCTTGCCGCCGGCAAAATCTCCGGTCACATTCACGATGTGACTGGTGTTCCGGGCCGTTCCACTCACAGTGTCGGCTTTGATTCCGCCGTCTTCCCTGCTGCCGTCCCGGTTGCCGGTAACGGACACAATATTGTCCTGATCCAGGTCATTGAAAGATAAAGACCCCGCGCCGCCGAAATTCTTGGTGCTGATGCTGACGCCGGCGGCTACGGAAACGATATTGGTATGTACATCTGCCGCGGCCTTCACACTGCCGGCTTCCAGTTCTTTGTTAGCGGCAATATCGGCGCTGAACTTATTGGTTATCCTGCCCACCGTAATCGCTGCGCCTGCGGAACTTGTTTTTCCTCCCGATGCTTCTACTGCCACATTGACGATGGCACTGCCGGCCTCTATCCCCAGTTTTTCCTTTGTCTCATCGTTCAGATAGCTTTCGCCGGTGGCGTCAACCTTGCGGTTTTTCAGGTAACTTACATAGGCATTGTTGCCTTCCTTGCCGGAAATATCCCGGTCCGTCACGGATACTTCACCCTTGGCTTTAAGCGTCTTTGTTCCGCTGATATAACCACGGTTTGTGTTATTCAGTTCGGCATAGGCCAGGGAACCCGTACCGTTAAAACCATGGGCAGATGTGCTGACGCCCAGCGCCACCGCCGCGTTCACCTGGGTAAGGGCATTCTCGCCTGCCGCTTTCAAATCGGCTATACCGGTATAAGATCCGCCACTGATACCGCTCCGGATATCATTATTAATTTCACTGACCGCGGCAGTAATACCCGCAGCAATTGCCTTGCCGCCGTCCGCTGCGTTGGCAAAGGCAAAATCCACGCCTCCTGCCACCTGGATATCGCCGTCATAAGCCCGGTTATCCACATACGTGCCGGTACTGTCGGTATTCATTGATGTATCATAAACCATCAGCGAGTGCACATCGCTGTCAATCTTATTCATGGAAAGGCCGAAAGTCGCGCCGATATTGGTACCGGTTCCCTGGCTGTCATTGGTAACGGCAAGGCCTAAGGCAGCGGCTGCCTCTGTCCCTTTCATGATGGCTGTATTTTCAATCTGACGGGCCTGGGAAATTTTAGCATTACTGATCTGTGCCTTCACGTCCCGCTCCAGATTGTTCACACTGACCGCCGCGCCCAGAGCGCCTTTATGGGCCGCATTGTTGGACGCAACCCCTGCGCCTCCGCTGAACCAGTTCAGCGCCGCAGCCCCAGCCCAGGCTCCGGTAAAGAGATCGTCCAGCGCTTCATTCTTCAGTGTCCCGGTTGTACCGGCTTCCTTTCCGCGCAGGATCAACGCTGTATTGTCAATCACCGCCGCCGTCGTACTGTCATTCCAGTTCACGCTAACACTGCCGGCCAGGGCAGCGTTAAAACTGTTGTCCGCCGCATCGTTATTCTGGGGGATTGGATCATACCCACGCAAATTCATTCTTTTCTTGGTCTCACTATTGCCAAAGAACTTATTTACCTTGTTAACTGGCCAGCCGATTACGTTCTGCAGGGATTCGGTAATATCGCTTTTTGCCTGTGAAGCAGTTTTATTCCATTTATTCACTGTGTCAAATCCGGCGTGGTTTTCCGAATTGGAAACGCCTTCCACCGCCACGGCATTAATAGTGCCCTTATTCTGCGCACTTACGGTAATATTCTGGCCGGTCACACTGCCCTTACCACCGTTTTCCCCGGTCTTTGAGCCCAATATACCCTGAACATCCTTCTCCGCATCCTCAAATTCCCTGTCCATGCTGCGAATCTTCGCCTTGTCCGCTGCTAAGGCACGGGCAGCGGCTAACGTATTCTGCGCTCTTAGCTGATCCTTTTCCTCATCACTCTTATCTTTATACCCATCAGACTCCGTATCTTTACTTTCAGTGGAAGCTCCTGTTCCATTATCGCCAACCACTGCCATGCTGTTTACATCCAGCCTGTTCAGGGCAAAACCGGCCCCGACCGTTGCTTTCGATTTGGCGCTGCCCAGAGCCAGGCCGCCCACGATATTGGCGGCGGTCATCGAATTGGCTGCCCGCAGCGAAACCGCGCCCGCAGCATCTAACGTCGCTTCATCATCCACCAGGATAAGGCTGTTGCTGCCGCCGTCCTGTATGTTAAAGGAGCCTGCCAGACCGCTGCGGTCTGCTTTGCCGCCACTGTATATAATCGCGATATCTTCTGCGGCAGCATTAGCACTTACCGCTATATCCCCTTTGGCCCGCTCCGATGCCGACCCGGTCTGCATCTTTACATTTTTGCCTGCCAGCACCAGGCTGTCCGCGGAAATATCCTGCCAGGCAAAGCTCGCGCCGATGCCTGTACCATTGGTTTCGGAATAAGCCAGGAATTCCCCGCCATTACCCGTAGCGCTGATAGCTTCCGTAGCCGCTTCAGAGTGAATATTAATATCCCCGCCCGTTTTTAAGGCAGACTGCTCCCCGATCGCTACGATCCCCTTGTTTTCCATGGTGGCAATATTAACGGAAGCCGCAATATCATAATTGGAACCATGGCTGTCCTGTCCGTCTATGGAATAACTGCGCACATAATAGTTTGTATAAGATGCCGGACTTAACATATCAGAAACTGCTCCTACCAGTTTCTTTGCGTCATTGCTTGCTTTCAGGTAATTTTTTCCCTCGTCGGACATAAAATCCACAAAGGCCGACAACAAATTGGTCCATTTGGCAGCAGCCTCTGATTTGCTGATAGAGCCATCCTCCAGCTGAGTCTGCACGTCAACCGTTTCGTCTTTCCATTTAGTCAGCTTGCTGGCATCTTTTCCAAACTTTTTAAAATCTTTGATCAGGTTTTCCCAGGCTTCCTTGATGCTGGTACCCCGGAGCGTACTCATGGAATTGTTGTCATCACTGTCCACGTCTGCATTCAAGTTGATATTCCCTTTTTCAGCATGTAGTGAAACGCCTTTATTGTTTCCTGACTGCAGTTCCACCGTGGCGTTATTATCTATATTGCTGTACAGGAAAGCGACAGCCACACCTACCTTGGAATCGTTTGCAGCATTCGCCTGCTGTTTGTTCAACTGCCCTGTCACGGCATGGGAAAAGGATGTCATGTCCGTCCTGGCATTTAGAGAGATATCTCCTCCCGGTACAGGATTACCGTCCGCATCGTTAACCGTATTTCCCTGTCCGTCTTTTTTCACGGCATCCCCCAGGGCTTTCAGCTCAACCCCCGGGGCTACAGTAACATTGGCGGTATTCGTGCTGTCCACCACCGCAACAGCAGCGCCTGCGGTAACATATTCCAGAGCGTTGCTGAACACGTTTTCCATGCCCTGAAGCTTGCCGCCCTGCCGGAACCCATCCCATCCCAGCTTCGTTTTAATTTTGTTGGCCAGGGAGCCTGCGTTGGTATCTCCGGTTACCTTGAATTCAACTAAGGAATCAATGCCTTCCCCGCTACTGTTGTCCGCTGAAATCCCCAGAGAGTCCACCGTGTTCGTCGCATCTACCGTAACGCTTTCCGCTTCCACAGACCGTTTCAGGTTCACATTGGCTGCAGAATCGTAATCCAGCCAGGCTACCGCGGTAGAAGCAAAGGTATCATCCATCCCGGCAGACGCGGCTTCCACCGCGATACTGCTGCCAGCCTTAGCCTTTGCGGAAAATGCGCCGCCGGCACTCAGTTTCTGTGCCGCGCTGTTATTCTGTGCTTCTTCCACATTTATTTCCGCAACGCTGTTGCCAAACAAAAGGGAAGCCCCCAGATATATCGCGTTTCCATTGTCGTTGTCCGCCTTCAGTGTAAGTGCCTTAGCCGTCGAATCAAGGGTAGTACCTGCCTTTGCAGCCAGCGCAATATCTCCGCCGGCAGACATCTCTCCCTTTATATCCACCAGCGCTTTATTGGAAGCATTCACCACTGCTACCGCCGCAACCGGCAGGGCCGAAGTAGCGCCCTCTTCTTTCTTGCCAACGGTTTTAGCCTGTATTTTAATGGTTAAGCTGGAATCCGCCTGCAGGGCCGCATTACCGCCGGCGTTTATTTTTCCGGTATCGTCCAGCGTGACAGAAGCTGCGATAACCTTATGGGCCCAGTCCGCTGTCATGTTAATTCCCAGGTCATTCAGGAATTCAGCGCCTACATTGGACAGTCCGTCTAAACCAGTCCACTCCTTATTGTTAAATGTCGTACTGGAAGCCGCGGAAATATCCACATTGCCGTCACCGCTGATTTCACCCCTGACAGCAACGGAAGCGTCATTATGCACGTTTGCTATGGAATCATAAGTCTCCACACCCGGAAGAAGCGGATTATTGATAAATTCATGGGATGTTTGCGACCGCAGGATGATGTCGCCACTTTTATCCTCCGCCACAGCGGTCATGCCGATGTTACTGAAAGCAGCACCGGCGGCGTCCTGTGTGTTGACAAGACTGGCGAAATTAAGGTCTTTTTGACTCTTCAGCACCGCGCCGTTCTCAATGGCAATATTACCCGCACCCATTACGATACCGCTGCGGGTATTGATTTTGCCCTGGACTTTTATGCCTTTGCCTGCATCAGTATTAAACTCCAGGCCCGTTGCATTAAATGCTCCTGCACCTTCCCCGCTGGTTACACGGGTACCAAACTTGTTAAAATCGTTCTTAAAGGCAGCAGCCACCTTGCTTTCATTTTCCCACAAATCGTCAAAATAGTCGGAAGAGGGAGCCAGCGCCACGAACTTACCCGCGTTAATCACACCGGTCGGGCCGACAGCCATACCGTTCCCGCTGAGGAAATACAGGTTACCATCTATGCGATTCTTTTTAATAGCGTTCACCGTACCGTTGATGTTGATACGGTCCTGCACCAGGTTGACCAGATTGTCTACATACTCCGAACCGTTCCTCATTTTAAAGTGCATGTTGGCAACATGCCCGCTGTCTAAATTAAACTTTTTGAATTCATTTATGCCGAGGGAATGGCTGCTTACTATTTTCTGCGTGTACACATCGTACACGTTGCTAAACCTGTCTACGATACCGGCTCCGTTAGTTATAATCTCCGTGGCCCAGGCGTTGGCAGGAAACAGGATGCCCGCCAGCACCAGCGGTACAATCCACTGTGCCGCCATACGGGGACGGATCACCGGCTGTTCATCGGCAGTGTACGCCTGCTGCATGGCCGACGCCATCTGCAGCATACATCCCCCCATACGCGCCGCCAACCGGCTGACGATGTTCTTTGTATTATTTTTACCGTGGTTCTTCGCGATTTCCGATACCACTACATAACATTTCCTCGCATTGCTCCAGATAACCTTGTAAACCTTATTCATAACCCAACCCCCATTAAAATTACGCCGGAATAAAACACCAAATGCAGCACTGCGTTTAAACAACACTGTTCATTATATTTTACAGATGCATAATATATTAAAGATGCATACAAATTACCATAATAATTATAACAAAAAGAATATGTTAAATAAATGACAAAATCAACCCATTTATTAAAAACTTTTAAAATTCGCCGTAATTGCCCTTTATAATTATATACAAGGCAGGCCGTGCAAAATTGACACCAGCCTGAAACAGACGACCTGCCATGTCTGGCAAGCCGCAGAGGAAGCAAATGCCCGCTTTAACCCAGTTTGTTATTAGTAAGAAATTACAGCAATATGATAAATCTAAACATAAAAAGTCCCCATGCGGAAACCCGCATGGGGACTACGTTTGTCATGGCAGGGGCAGAAAGAATCGAACTCTCAACACACGGTTTTGGAGACCGTTGCTCTACCAATTGAGCTATACCCCTGTGGAGCGGAAAACGAGACTCGAACTCGCGACCCCAACCTTGGCAAGGTGGCATTCTAACCAACTGAACCACCGGGCCGTTTGTCAGTTCACCTGACGTTTAAGAATTATATCACAGGATAGTAAAATACGCAAGTTATTTTTTAACCGGATTGTTTTTCCCGGTACTGCCCCGTTTGGTCAGCTCTACTCCGTCATGGCACAGGGGGCAATCTTCCGCTTTAAATGTAGGTACGTCCAGATGCAGCAATGCTTCTGTCCGCACACCAAAATCTACCTTGCCGCCGCTGCGGTCTACCAACAGACCCACGCCGATTACATTGCCGCCGTGTTCCCTCACCACGTCCATCACTTCTTTTACGCTGCCGCCGGTGGTCACGATGTCTTCCACTACCAGCACCCGGCATCCTTCCGGAATCTGGAAGCCGCGTTTCAGGGTCATCTTGCCGTTTTCCCGTTCTGTGAAGATGGCGCGGGTCCCCAACGCCTTGCCGGTTTCATGGGCCAGCAAGATACCGCCGGTGGTGGGCCCTACCACTAGTTCAATATTGTCACTGGCATAGCGCGCGGCAATCTCCTTACACAGTTTTTCGGTATAGGAAGGATGCTGCAGTACGTTGAACTTCTCCACATACATGGGGCTATGCAGGCCGCTGGTCAGCAGGAAATGCCCATGCAGGACAGCCTGTGTTTCTTCCAGTAAATGCAGTACTTCTTTTTCACTTAACATGAAAGTGCCTCCTCTGTTATATATTCTTAATCTCTTCTACAATGGCTGCGGCCGCCTGTTTCCTGTCCGCCGCTTTCATGATGGGACGCCCTACCACGATATGGGAGGAACCGTTGGCAAAAGCCTGTGCCGGTGTGGTCACACGGCTCTGGTCGTCCAGGGCGCTGCCTGCCGGACGCACGCCGGGGGTTACAATCAGGAAGTCCGGTCCGCAGGCTTTACGGATTTCCTCCGCTTCTTTAGGCGACGCCACTACCCCGTCCAGTCCGGCTGCTTTGGCCAGCTTTGCCAAAGCCAATACCTGCTCCGCAATGGTATTTTTATAATTCAAATCAGCAAACTGTTCCTCGTCCATGCTGGTGAGGATGGTGACTGCCAGCAGCTTCGGGCGTTCAATTCCAAGTTCTGCCGATTTTTCTCTGATGGCAGCCGCTGCCGCTTCCATCATCTTTTTTCCGCCTACGGCATGGACGTTGATCATGTCCACGCCCAGTTTCGTTTCTACTTTCAGGGCACTGGCTACCGTATTAGGAATGTCCTGCAGTTTTAAGTCAAGAAACACTTTCTTGCCACGCTCTTTCAGGAAACGGATCATCTCGTTCCCTGCCGCGTAGTACAGCTCCATGCCGACTTTATAATAGATTACCGCGTCCCCGATTTCCTCCACGGCCTGCTTCGCTGCTTCTGCCGTTGGCA
>Ga0310695_10005718_pt1 | contig 21378 bp, 23 predicted proteins | sample RumenRJG_04DNA_FD_203882 | JGI IMG/M metagenome (GOLD analysis project Ga0310695, IMG submission 203882) | Bovine rumen microbial communities from Lethbridge, Alberta, Canada - RJG_04 (v2) (version 2) | ecosystem: Host-associated > Mammals > Digestive system > Stomach > Rumen | place: Canada...
AGACGCCGGAAGGCATGCCCACCGGAAGCTTCGGCCCGACGACTGCCGGCCGCATGGACCCGTACGTGATGCGCTTCCAGAGCAAGGGCGCCTCCATGATCATGGTCGCGAAGGGCAACCGCAGCCAGGACGTGACGGATGCCTGCCACAAGTATGGTGGCTTCTACCTCGGCTCCATCGGCGGCCCGGCGGCCATCCTCGCCGAACAGAACATCCTTTCGAACGACATCGTCGCCTTCCCGGAACTCGGCATGGAAGCCATCCGCAAGATCACGATCAAGGACTTCCCGGCCTTCATCCTCGTGGATGACAAGGGAAATGACTTCTTCAAGGACCTGCTCTAAGGGAAACTCATTAAAACTTAAAAAGGCGCCTCAAACGGCGCCTTCTTTTTTTTATATTGAGGGTGTCGAGCCTTAGGAGGTCTCAATTTGACTAGAACATCTTTCTTGCTTTCCGTGCCTGTCGCGATAGCTCTTTTCTTTGCCGCATGTAGTGATGATTCTTCGTCTTCTGAAGAACTTATATCTCGTCCGCCTGACGATGAGTCCTTCAACGCGGAGGCCGTCGAGGATTCGACCGGTGCGGAAATCGAGCTTACGGTCATGGGAACGTCCTTTTCGTGCGACCGCAAGACTGACGATACCTCCTTCGTCGTGTCGAACAAGCTCAGCGGCGTCGTGGACGCCTGGGAAGGGGCTGCAACCATTACGGTAAACGTCTCGTTCGCCGATGGTTCCGATTACAGCAGCAAGGATAAATACAAGGCAGATGCCAAGAAAGTCTACGAGGCCGCCAAGAAGGAATTCAAGTTCTCGGATTCGACATTCCCGATTGTGGATAGCGAGGATCCGTACCAGATTTCCTTCAGCGGGTCGGCTACGGTGTCCATGAAGCTCAAGGACCTGCCGGATTACCTGAAGAAGCATTGCGATACGTCGAAGGCGAAGTAGAATAAGGCCTTTTTTCGGGATATTCAGAATCTTCCTTTGTCTTTTTTTCAATGGAGATTTGGCTTTTTGGTGCTTTTTGAGTGCTGAATAGATTATTTTAAGAATATGCTGAATATCAATGAAATAAGCGATTACAGGGATTTGCTCAAGAATTACTATACCCAGCGCAAGCTGGATATGCCCCTGTATTCCTACAAGATGATGGGCCAGAAGCTCGGGCTCGAGACGAGCCAGATATTCCGCGTATTGAACAAGGAACTCCACTTGCCCAACCACAGCATCCCCCTGGCGAAGGACCTGCTGGACCTGAAGGGGCGTAGTGGGGAAATTTTTGAGATTTTGGTGGCGGCGTCCAAGACGAAATCGCCCGCGAAGAAGGAAAAACTCTACAAGATGGCGCTTTCGCTGCAGGATGTGGACCTGCGCAAGCTCAGCGCGAGCGAATACCTCTTCTTGAGCAAGTGGTGGATTCCCGTGGTGCGAGCCCTCATCGAGATGAACGGCGGGCATGCCGAGGTGTCTCACCTGGTGAAGCAGATTTCGCCGGCCGTCTCGGAAGATCAGGTGCGTGAGGCCATCGCGGTCCTCAAGGACTTGAAGCTGATTACGCCGCTTGCGTCGGGCCGTTATGCCGCGACTACCGCAAACTTTACGTCGGCGGGTTCGGCTACGAAGACGGCCGCTATCCGCAGTTACCAGAATCAGCTCCTCGCGCTGGCGCAGAATGCGCTGGTGTCCGTGGATCCGGCGAAGAGGAATATTTCGTCGTTGCTCGTTGGTGTCGACGAAGACTGCTTTTCAGAATTGAACGAGATGACGCTTGAATTCAGACGCCAGGTTCAGAAGCGTGTGGCCGAGGTCGACAAGCCGCATCGCGCCATGCAGTTCGTCTTTGCTCTTTATCCGGTAGCCGACATTTCCAATAACCCGCGGACCAAGAAAGAGGGGGTAAAAGTATGAAAAAGTTGCTTTTATTCCTTGCGGTAATGCTTGTCGTGGCCTGCTCCAAGGACGAGGTGGCTGGCGTCAGTACGGTGGAGACGGAAAACGCCTTCTTGATCCGCATTGTCCGCGACGATTCGCTGCCGGCGGCGAATGTGGTTGCCCGCGTACGCGCCGCAAATTTTGTCCGCGATGTCGGGGGCGATTCTGCGGATGCGGAATACTACGAGGAATTCGTGGCGGATTCCTTGGGACGCATCCGTGTAGATAGCCTCGCCGTGGATACGGCTACCTTTGAAATTTTCGACGAAGGCCAGGGACTGTTCAAGAAAATCCTTGCCGCGGACATCCACGAAGGGGATTCCGTCCAGTTCGTCATGGAAAAGACGGGAAGCCTGCGTGGTAAGGTTTACCTTCCCGAAGGTGTCGATTACGCTTGGATTCAGGTGTACGGAACGGACCGTCTCGTAAAAACCGACGGTGAGGGTTTCTACGAAATGGATTCCCTGCCTCCGCACGAATACGGCCTGCGCTTTGTCGTAGGGGACAGTGTCGTGGAACAGTCCGCGACAGTCGATGCCGGCGAGGAGACCTTTGCAAATGTCCTTGCGTTTGAACCGGACTCTATCCAGGTGCTGGACTTTGAATCTGCAGATGTGCAGTTTGAAATTAGTGAATATGGCCTGAGTGCGAAGGGCTACATGTCCGCCACGGATAGCAGCGTAAAGACGACTCCGGAGGTAAAACTTATTCCGGAGGTCCGCGAAGATATAGCAGATTTTATCGTAGATGCCGGGGCGGGCCGTGATGGCAAGGCGCTTCATTGGAAATCTTCTGCAGGGCATGGCTTCTGGTCTTTCTATGGAATCTGGGTGTGCGAGGAAGATTCTCCGTGCGACCTGTCTCTGACGGACTCTATTGTTTACTATGCCCGCGGGACCGGAGTCGTCTCGGTGATTTTCGAAACATTGAGTTCGGAAAATGTCGAGGGCAAGACTCTTGCCTACGATACCCTCAAGACTGCCGACGAATGGACCCGTTACTGCATAAGGCCTTCGGATTTCAAGCCCCGCGACGACAAGTACGGCAACCTTGGCTGGGAGGTCATCAGCAAGTCGGTGACGACCATTTCGATTGCCGTTTACGACGACACCGAAATCTGGGTTGACGATGTCGTTCTCTACGGTATCAAGCCTAGCGACTTCGCCGCTAAATAACTTTGTCTGTAACTATGCGCCATTCTCCGGGTTTTAAATCACCCAGGGGAATGTTTCCTATTTGTACGCGAATCAACCGGAGCGTAGGGAACCCGACAGCTGCCGTCATGTGGCGCACCTGGCGGTTCTTGCCTTCGATGAGCGTGAGCCGCACCCAGCTTGTCGGGATGTTCGCGCGGAACCGTACTGGCGGTTTGCGCGGCCAGAGCCAGTCGGGCTCCTCGGCGATTTCTGCCTTGCAGGGCTTGGTGTGATAGCCCTTGATGTCAACGCCCTTTGACAGCATGCGCACCGCATTTTCCGTAATCTGCCCGTCCACTTGAGCCAAGTAGGTCCGCGGGTGTTCGAATTTTGGATCGAGCAGTTTTTTTATTAGCGTTCCGTTGTCTGTAAGCAATAACGCGCCTTCGCTGTCATGGTCGAGCCTGCCTGCCGCATACACGCCCGGCGGGAAGGCGAATTGGTCCAGTGCCTGGTGTCCGGCTTCGGGCGTGAATTGGCTCAGTACGCCATATGGTTTGTTGAACAGGATGACGGAAGACATTGCCGTAAAAGTAAAAAATAATATATATTAAGGGCATGATTGATATTTATGCTCTTGCAAAAAATCCGCTTGTATTCCAAAAGCAGAGGACAATCACCTCGGCTTACATCGACGTATCGGGCAAGATGGGCATAGCGCAGACGGTGCTCATGGTGCAGGACAACTTTACCGAGAATTTCGGCGCACTTAAACAAGATAACTTCTGTGTGAAGGAAAAGGGTGCCTACTGGGTTATCTACAAGGCGAAATTCAAGTTCTTCCAGCGTCCGTTCTGGCGCGACAAGGTGGTTACCACTTCGTTTCCTGCAGACAACGCTCCTATCCGCACGTACGAAAACACCGCCGTCACGACTCCTGAAGGCGAACCGATTATCCTCGCCGTGCAGGAGGCATGCTGCCTCGATTTGAACCGTCACCGCCCCGTGAAACTTTCTGCGGTCGATTTTCCGACGGAAGGTTCTCCGGAGCCGTTCATGGACAACAAGTTCACGAAATTCCCGGTAGAACCCTCGGAGTATGTGGAGGTCTACCGCCAGAAGGTGTTGCCCCAGCATATAGACATGTCGCACCACATGAACAATATCGAGTACGTGAAACTTTCCTTGAACGTGTTCAGTTCCGAAGATCTGGAACTCTGCATTCCTTCGATGCTCGAGGTGCACTTTATGGGCGAGACGCACGAAGGTCAGGAAGTCAAGGTTTTCCGTGCCGACAAGATGGGCGCGACATACATGAAGATTGAGGACGACGAAGGCCGCCAGGTCTTCGAGATGAAAATTAAGATGAAGTAGCCTAAACCAGGATGTCGAAGAATTCAGGCCGGTGAAAATCCGGCTTTTCTGTTTCGATGGGGAAGGCGCTCAGGTAGTGCGGCGTCTTCGCCTTGTCGCCACACTTGTAGAGGTTCCCGCGGAGCCGCACGCCTTCGAATGAGTCGAGCCCGAAGAGGCTTGCCGGGATGCGGACGCTCATTCCCCAGCAGATAAAGTCGCCGACGACGCTCGCGAGTTGTTTTGTGCGTTCCACTTGGGCCAGCTGGGCGTTGTTGAGGAGCGTGCGGTTCTCTCTCCCGGAACCGCGAGCGGCGAGCAGAAAGCCTCGGCTTGTCGTTTCGAAATTGAAATATTCTTCCGGCTTCGCGGGGTTCTGCAGGAAGATTTCGACGCAGGAATCTTCCCAGCTGTGCCCGGCGTCTTCCATGACTTCGGCGCGGAAGCAGTCGAGAGGTTCTTCGACGGAAAAGTCTACCTGGAAAAAATCCTTGGAGATGGTCGTGTTCGCCATGACGGTGGGGAGCGAAATTCCCTGGTTTGCCGTCCAGTTCGTATTCGGTTTCAAGAGCATGCATTCAATATAGCTGAAAAGTGTCCTGGAGTGGAATCAGGACAGGACACTTTGCACACTTTTGGACACTTCCCGTTTTTGGAAAACTCGGAAATTTGTTCAAAAAAGCCTTTCGCCATAATGGCACGCCTTTTGCGAAAGGAGGTTGCCGCGATCGGCCATGTCGGCTGTTCCGGTTGTACCATCAAAATAGGAGGCCATATGGCTGAAAAGAAAAAAGCAACAAGTGAATCTACGGAAACGGAAAAGGCGACCTCGTCTGCCTTTGATTGCCTTGCGGTGACGCAAGTCTCGGTATGGCCCTTCAAGGAAGGCGTCAATTACGGGCATGTGAAGGGAATGGCTCAGATTGTGCTGAATGACCAGATTGTCATCCGCGGTCTCAGGATTACGGAAGGCTCCAACGGCATGTTTATCGGTTATCCGATTGACGCTTTCTACAAGGGCGAAGATTTCCGCAACATCTGCAACCCGATTACGCGTCAGCTCAGGGAACATATCGAAAACTGTGTCCTCGAGAAGTACCATGCCTCCGTAGCGGCTGCGGGGTAGCCATGTTCAAGCGAATCCGTTCTTACTGCCTGTTCGGGATAAAGGCTGTTCCCGTAAGTGTCGAAGTGGACTCTTCGCAGGGCCTGCCGGGCTTTACGCTCGTCGGTCTTCCGGACAATGCGGTGAGGGAATCCCGTGAGCGTGTCGTTTCGGCGATACGTTCCATCGGGAAAGTGGTGACGGGTTTCCGCACGACGGTAAACCTGTCTCCCGCGGATTTGCGGAAAGAAGGGAGTGCGTTGGACCTTCCGCTCGCGATAGGTTTGCTTGTTTCGACTGGGGAGATCGAAGTCCCGAAGCTGGAACGTTATGTCCTTGTGGGCGAGTTGTCGCTGGATGGTTTGTTGAAGCCTGTGAGAGGGGTATTGTCCATTGCGATGAGCTTGCCGAAGGATGGAAGCATCCTTGTGGTTCCCCGTGCGAATGCGCGGGAAGCTTCGCTGGTGGAAGGTCTCAATTTTATTTGTGCGGAATCGCTGAAGGAGTGCGTCGACATCCTGGTGTCGGGCGGTGATTCCGGAATTCGTATTGCGACTGGCCTGTGCCGCGATATGCAATCGGAGCTCGGGGATGTTCCGGATTTCGAGAATGTGGTGGGAATGGAAGGTGTCAAGCGCGCCCTCGAGATTGCGGCGGCCGGCGCCCACAATTTTCTCCTGGTAGGTTCGCCGGGCGCCGGCAAGACGCTCTGTGCCCGATGCCTGCCTGGAATCCTTCCGGAGATGACGGAACAGGAAGTGCTCGAGACGACCCGCATCCATTCGTGCGCGAGGCGGGCGGGCGATTCGGGAGATTTCAATCCCGTGACCGTCCGCCCTTTCCGCACGCCCCACCACAGTGCGTCAATGGTTTCGTTGGTGGGCGGCGGATCGCGCCTCGCCCCCGGCGAGGCGAGCCTCGCGCACAACGGCGTGCTGTTCCTGGATGAACTGCCGGAATTCAACCGCAGCGTCTTGGAAGCATTGCGCGAACCGATGGAGGAAGGTTCCATCTCGGTAAGTCGCGCGAGCGGGACCGTCGTATGGCCTGCGCGTTTCATGATGGGGGCCGCGATGAATCCGTGCCCCTGCGGGTTCGCGATGGACCCGAAGCGGGCGTGTACATGCTTACCCGACGCCCGTAAACGTTATCGGGAAAAAATCTCGGGCCCGCTCCTGGACCGCATCGACATCCAGGTGAGCGTGCCTCCCGTGGATACCAAGATGCTCTCGGGAAACCCGCGGGGAGAGTCGTCTTCCAAGATTCGGGCGCGCGTCTGCCGGGCGAGGGATGTCCAGCGGGCGAGGTTCGAGGGGACGCCTTTCAAGTCGAATGCCGAGATGACCTCGGAAAAGGCGTACCGGTTTGCGGCGATGTCTCGGGAGACGGAACGGTTCGCGATAGCCGCGGCCGACAAGATGAACCTGAGCGCACGCGGGTATTACCGCCTGCTGAAAGTGTCCCGCACGATTGCGGATTTGCGGGGATGCGGAAATGTGGAGGTGGAAGACCTGTCCGAGGCCTTGCGCTATCGCGCCTTCTGCTAGCGGCGGATGCGGATGCTCGATTCTGCCCCGGCACATCCGGGAATGGCGTCAGGTTTGCGGACGCTTACTTCGACCATCAATGCTTTGGGATAGTTGTTCAAGATGTGCTTGCCGGTCTCTACGACAAGCGTTTCTTCGAGCTGGAACTGGGAAAGGCGGATGAACGCCTGGATGTCATCCGCTAGTTGTGCATAATCTATGGAATGGGCGAGGTCCTCGTTGCGGGCCGCTTGGGCAAAATCGAGCCAGATGCTCACGTTCAGCACCACGGGCTGTTCGTTTTCCCTTTCGTAAGGGAGCGTACCGATGATGCAGTTGAACTGGAGGTCCTTGAGGCTGATCTTGCCGGTTTCAATTACCATACGAACAGAACGATGGCCGCCGTCAAGCTCACGCCGGTGACGCCGAACCAGATGTTACGGGCCGTGGCGTGCGAGTCGCGCGTCTTCTTGTTGGTGTCCATACGAGCTTCAAGGGTCTTGAGGCTGTAGCCGGCACCCATGGTCAGGTCATAGTAGCTAAGTGCCGCTGCGCACGCTCCGGCATCGGAGGCCGCATTCTTCGTACAGGCTTCGTCGATCTTAGCCTTCAGCTTGTCGTGAACTTCGTCAAGTTCGTCGTAGGCGTCGCCGGCCTTGTTCGCATCCATGTGCTCGAGGACACCGAGGACGGCACTCGTGGCGGCAAGGGCGGAAAGGGCTACAGCACTCCAGAAGCGGACTTCGTCGGCGATACCGAAACGGTCGGTTGCATTCTCGGAGGCGTCGTCGGCGGCGTAGCTGGCGGAGTTGTCACGTTCGTCGGCATCCCTGTTGGACTTGTCCATGTCGCCGGCGACATCGTATTCGTCTTCATCTTCGTCTTCGCAATCCGGATCGTATTCGTCGCATTCTTCGCCTGCGCTGCTTGCGACGGCCGGTGCTGCAGGAGCTTCATCCTCTTCAGGAGCGGCTTCTTCGTCTGCTTCGGGGACGGGCGCTGCCGGTTTCAGTTCGACAGGAGTGCCTGCGATGAACACGATGGCGGAAGACTTGTTCGGGATATAGACGTTCTTGCCGTCGAAGTACACTTTTTCGAAATCTTCCTCGGCAGGCATGCCGCGGCGCTGGTAAATCTTGGTCTTGACCACGTCGCTGTAAGAAGTTCCCTCGGGAACGGCGAGCGGCGTCAGGCCGTCCATGTCGCCCTTGGCGCCCTGGTACAGCTGGTAGGTGGTCTCGGCTTCACCGAACGGGTCGACAAATTTCTGGCGGACGACCAACCGGCCATCCTGGAGCGATTCGACCTCCTCTGCCGGAGCGACCTTGAGTTCGCCTCCGAATTCAGCGGTGATATAGTCATCAGGGGTACCCACGTCTTGGGCAGTAAATTCATCAATATCGTAAGCACCCGCGAAAGCCGCGGCTGCAGAGAGGCAAATTGCCAACAAGAAAGAACGCTTCATTATATTACTCCGAATGGACTAATTTTTCAAGAAATATATAAAAAAAAAGGGAAATGATAAAAAAAATAAAGAAAATGGCCGTTTTGAGTGGCTTTATTTGATGATTCTCAAAGATTATTGAGGGTTGTGGGACGCATTGTGGCGTTTTTGGACAAAAAATTCTAATTTTTAGCCCGTAAATTTTAACCCTAAAAGAGGAATCCATAATGGCAAAGCTCTCTATTGAAGATCTCGAACTCGCCGGCAAGCGCGTGTTCATCCGTGTCGACTTCAACGTTCCGCAGGACAAGGTGACTGGCGAAATCACCAACACCAAGCGTATCGAAGCCGCTCTCCCGACCATCCAGTACGCTCTCGATCATGGTGCAGCCGTCGTGCTCGCTTCCCACCTCGGCCGTCCGAATGGCGAAAAGAACATGAAGTACACGCTCGCCCCGGTTGCAAAGAAGCTCGAAGAACTCATCAAGAAGCCGGTGAAGTTCCTCTCCGACTGCGTGGGTCCGGAAGTCGAAGCCGCCTGCGCTGCTATCAAGCCGGGTGAAATCATCCTCCTCGAAAACCTCCGCTTCCACATCGAAGAAGAAGGCAAGCGCAAGATCAAGAACGCTGATGGCACCGAAACTAAGGAAAAGGCCGACAAGGAAGCCGTCAAGGCATTCCGCGCAAGCCTTACCAAGCTCGCTGACGTTTATGTGAACGACGCTTTCGGTACCGCTCACCGCGACCACTCTTCCATGACTGGTGTTGAACTCCCGCAGCGTGCCGCTGGTTTCCTCATGAACAAGGAACTCAAGGCTTTCGACCAGGTCCTCAACAATCCTCCGCGTCCGTTCCTCGCCATCCTCGGCGGTGCAAAGGTCGCTGACAAGATCCAGCTCATCAACAACCTCCTCGACAAGGCCGACAAGATTATCATCGGCGGTGGCATGGCTTTCACCTTCAAGAAGGTTCTCAACAACATCGAAATCGGTTCTTCTCTGTTTGACGAAGAAGGTGCCAAGCTCGTTCCGGATCTGATGGCCAAGGCTAAGGCTGCTGGCAAGGAAATCATCCTCCCGGTTGACTACATCGCTGCTGACAAGTTCGCTGCCGACGCTGCTACCAAGGCTGTCTCTGACGCAGAAGGCATTCCGGCTGGCTGGATGGGCCTCGATGTGGGCGCTGAATCCACCAAGCTCTTCGTGAACGCTATCAAGTCCGCAAAGACCATCGTCTGGAACGGTCCTGCAGGCGTGTTTGAATTCGAAGCCTTCGAAAAGGCAACCAAGGCTATGGCTGACGCTATCGTCGAAGCTACCGCTGCTGGCGCAATCACCGTTATCGGTGGTGGCGATACCGCTACGGCTGCCAAGAAGTACGGCGCAGACAAGAAGGTGACCCACACCTCTACGGGTGGTGGTGCTTCTCTCGAACTTCTCGAAGGCAAGACTCTCCCGGGTGTTGCTTTCTTGACCGACAAGTAATCATTAAAAGTCATCCCGGCCATTGTGCCGGGATTGCCATCTTGAAGAAACTCTCGTTTGTGCGAGGGTTTCTTTTTTTATATTAATTCGCATGAAAATTATTTTGTTGTGTGTCGCGTTGTTGATGATGCCATGCTTGGCTGATGAACCGGCTACTGTTACGCCAGTTGATTCAGCGGCGTATTATCAGAAAATGTACGAGTACAACTTGGAAAAATATCACACCGATGTTTTTGTGAAAGATGTGATGTTTTGGACTTATATTGGGGGCATGATCGCGTCTGGTTGTATCTCTTTACCTGTGGCTTTGGGTGCGGGATCTCGCGGTGGAAAAATGTCTACCATGGAAATGGTTGGTATTATCGCTCCCTTAGCTATTATGGGAACGGCTGGGATTGGATATATAATCTTTGAAATCGCGACTTTAGTCCGTCGCAGTAAGTATGAAAAATACTACCAAAAGTGGGAAATTTCTAAAAATTCAAGCAATTCCATGCAGGTTGGAATCGCTCCCTTGCTGAATCCACTGGATGGGCGTTACGGCGCTGTTTTGGCGTTTTCGTTCTAGTCTTGTTCGCCTTGCTTGGGCTCGGCGGTTTCGTCGTGTTCCTCGATTTTTGAGACTTTGGTGAACCAGTAGTCTTCGCTGTTGATGGAACTCATGTTGCCGATGAGCTGGTCGAGGTCAAGATTTTGAATGTCGTTGTTTTCGTTAGGCATGTCTAGAATATATATATTTATAAGAAAAGGTGATGCCGTCCCCATTCGCGGATCATGACCACATAAGCGCTAAAGCGCAAGTGGTCAAAGAACACGGAGGCCGGCATGACAATGTAAAAGGAGCTTTTATGTCGATTGCTGAATTTTCGAAGAAATTCCATGCGGATAAGCGCGGTAACTGTGCCATGGCTGTAGCTTATGGCTATGCAAGAGCAACGGGCAAGTCCGAAGAAGAGGCGGGGAAGGCTGCCGAAATGTTCCGTGCGTTTGGCGGTGGCAAGGCTCCGGACGGTTTGTGCGGGGCGCTCTATGCTGCAAAAATGATGCAGCCCGACCATGCCGAATCGATTGAAGAAGTCTTTAAGCGCGGGGCGCAAGGCTGTACCAAGTGTAAGGAAATCCGCCCGAATAAGATTATCCCGTGCAATCGTTGCGTGGAACTGGCAGGCGAGGCGTTGGATTTTTTGGAGAAGTAACTGGATGCTTCGGGCGTTTGCCCTCTGCATGACGTTAAGGATTGTAGTCCACTTCCTACCGTCTACTTCCTATGTCTACTAATCTCACGTTCAAGAGGTCTTCTTCCCAGGCGTCTTTGAGCTTGCGGAGGGCTTCGAGGGATTTGTCGTCGGCACCGCTTTCGTCTCGCTTTTGCATGAGCTGCTTGTAGCTTTCGGCGAGTTCGCTTGCATGCGGATAATTCGGGGCGAGTTTTGCGAGTTCGTCTAGTATGGTATTGTCTGAATACAGGCGGGCAATGCCTTCTAGGCTGCTTTCGATATATTTTTGCGTATTGTTTTCGCTTTTGAATGTATCGGCTTCTTGAAATTCGAGAGGTCTAATTTTGTCCATCCAGGCAGATTCTGCAATATAAAGCTCGTTGTCTTCGGCGATGGCGTCTTTACGACCGAAAATGGCTAACTGCGACTTGAGGAACGGACGGTAGCTTTCGATGTCGATTTCTATCGATGCGCGTTCGGCAAAATCGGCAAGATTTTTGAGGTTTGTTTCCGAAGGATTATTCAGGAGGCATTCCTTGAGTACCGCCAGCTGATCTTTGGCTGGGAGTCGCTTGAATGACTCAGAACGGCTTGTATTGGCGCGGATTCTCAAGCGCAAAATGCGCAAGAGCAAAAGCATCATGGCGATAAAAAAAATAATGGACCAATTCACGCGCGAAAAAATAGATAATCTGTTCAAAAAGAGCTTGTGAACGCTGTGTTTTTTTTCGATATAATACGGTAATTGTTGAAATTTCTCAAGATTTTATGTTTTTACATATATTTTGCAATATTGCAAGACCTCATTTCATTTTATTTGGTTTATATTTAGGTGGAATTGTTGTAACCTATCTTTAGGTGGAGATTGGAATATTATGAAATTTTATAGATGGATAACCCTCGGTGCTCTGTTTGGTTGTTCCGTTGTTGCTTTTGCCCAGACCCAGGATGTCCGTACGTTGGATATTGTGATTCGCGATTTTCAGCCGAATCACCCTGACTTTGAAAATTTCTCGGAAGAATCAGTTAATCATATTAACGAAATCTATAATTACAGGACCGCTACCGGCGCAGCCATGAATATGTTTGGCTACGACAATGCATGGTATGCCAATGCTCCTTATCACACTACTTGTGGTAACATGAATACATTCCGGGAGGGGATCGTGGGTGCCCAGATTGGTACCGATGGTCTTCCGATTCAGGCGAACTTGCTCTTGCCGGGTTATTTGCAAGGGACTTCTACTACTAGAACCGTGTTGGAATACGGTGAATGCTCCCAGAAAAACGGCAATATTACACTTCGTGGTTACAAGAATGCTGATGAAAATGTCAGTGGCTACAAGTGCCCAGGTGGCGGTATGAACTGGAATAACCCGGTTATTTACACGCCGGGGATGGTAAAGCCGTATTTGATGTTTGTTCCTAAGGAAGAAGGCAAAATCGATATGCTTAACGATGTTGTCATCCTTAAGCAGAATGACCTTTGCGATAACTCCCTTTTTGACCAGTGGTTCCTTGATGTTCCTGGTCAGAATAAACGTGTCAATACGACGATGGATATCCCGAAGGATACGCAATCCAAGTATTACATTTATGACTATAACTACAATAATGGTGGTTATTCTCCGCTCGACAGTATTAACCCGCTTACGAGAGAATGGGTTGGTCCGAAGTCCTGTAATGCCTCTATTCAGCCGAATGGTGTGTGCGATCAGTTTGGTCCGCAGACGCTCTCCATTTTCTGCCCGCCGTACAATTATCAGTATGCTAAAGATCAGGCTGACTTCTTGGGACAGAATACGGCTAAGCTCTGCACGGACTGGTTGAATCAGGGTGGTCCGCGTGCTGTGAACCCGACTGGAAATGGTTATAGTGCTGCATGGAATGCCGCTGCTATGAATGGTAGCCTCGGTATGCAGCATCTTCGTAACTACGCTTTCACTATGATGGGTTATGCAAGTTTCAAGTATAAGTCTTCTAACCAGCTCCCGACTCCGGAAGTGTTTGAATTCGCCGGTGACGATGACATGTGGATCTTTGTGGACGGTGTGCTTGTTGTGGACTTGGGTGGTACGCACTTGGCTGCTCCGGGTAAGGTCAATATCCAGACTTTGGCTAAGAACAACCATGGTTGCCATGCTGGTGAACCGCTTGCCACTTATACCAACTGCTTGAATTCTAGTGACGTGTCTGGCTGGGCTGATGATACTTGGCATCATTTGCACTTCTTCTATGCTGACCGCCAGTCCGATGGTTCTAACATTTACATCCGTACGTCTCTTGCTGAACTCGCTCCGTCTCGCTATGGTCAGCCTTCTGTGAGCGATGTCGTTGTGAAGGTGGACGAAAACGGTGTGTCTCATAACAGCATGTATATGAACGTCCCGCTTGCTGACTCCAGCCTTGCCGCTATCCAGAACTCGGGTAATATGGGCATCCCGGCGATGGTGGTTTTGCGTGAAGTGACTGATGCAAATGGTGTGAAGCAGACTGTTGTCTATGGTTTCTATGTAACTTCGATGACGGGACCGATTGACAAGGGTGCCGATGGTCAGATGTACCAGTTTGAAGGTGTTGTGAAGGATGCTGCTGGCAATATTGTCGATGGCGGACTTTTGGGCGATGACCGCATTGCTTTCAATGTACCGTTTAGTCAGGGACTTAATGACGATGGCAACGGTGGTAACTATACGGATATCGAATGGTCTCAGTTGATGTTCTGGTCTCAGAAGGTGAATTTCTATGTGGCTTCTAGTTCTGGCAAGCACGTGGAAGGCTTTGATGAACGTGAAAAGTGGGGTAAGATTTCTTATACCGCTGTGGCTACGACGCCTGTGATTCCTGATGACCCAGCATACGACCGTCCGGACTTTACGGAAGAAGCTCAGAAGCTTTCGGATCTTGCAGAAAGCAATGATGGTACGATTCCGACAGACATGACTGCAGACCTCGTTTTGACTCCGATTCCGGCTGTCAGTGGCACCGACCCGCTGAAGTGGGCTAAGGATCATGCCGATGAAACTATGGCTTCTGGTGGCAAGGGCAATACAGTTGTTGCTAATGGCGTTGTTTATGGCGCTGGTCAGGCTACGAATTCGACTCTCTGCTATAATGATGGTTCTTCTAAGATTCCGGGCAAGAAGAGTAATGAATCTTGTTCTGAATGGCATTTCTCGACAACTCAGCCGTTCCAGGTAAATATTCGCGTGTTTGACCACTTGGGTCACTTTGTGAACCAGTACAACAAGCGCGTGACTAAGGAAGAATATGAAAAGGCTCTGGGTACAGGTAATCCGTCTGCTCCGAATGGCATGGAAGTTCCTGGTTGCTCCAATACGAAGCTCTATGGTGCATCGGGTGCCATGACTGCTACGATCAAGATGTATCCGGTGACGGATAAGGGTCGCTTGCTTGCAACGGGTCCGTACATTTACCAGATGACCGTCGTTAAGGAAGCCTACGAATACTGCTATCTGAGTAACGGTAATAACGCAACGGTGATGACGATGCCGTTCCAGCGTACTACTGAAACGACGAGACGTGGTTACCGTAGAACCGCTAAGAAGAAATAAGATTTCTTAGAGATTTTCAAGACTCCCTGTGGTGAATGCCACGGGGAGTTTTTTTATAGTCAATGGTCAATAGTCTTTGGTTGTTTGAAAAACGCGCGAGAATTGCGCAGGAATGGCTAGAGAGGCTTCGCTATCAGTGCGAAGGGTTCGGCATCGGTGATGCGGACGCGGAGCGTTTGCCCGGCAGGGAATGTGCCTTGTAGGGCGACTGGGCGGTAAGCCTCGTTGCGGGCGATTGTGGTTCCGGCGCGGTAGCCTTGCTTTTCGGTAACGACGGTGCACTCGTCGCCGATCCATTCGCGATTGTTCTCGATGGCGATTTGTTGGAACGCTTCGGCGAGAATCGCGGAACGCTCGTGCTTGACGGTGTCGGGGACTGCAAGGGGGGCGGGGGCGAGACGTTCTGAATTGCTAGCTTCGAGATGCGCGCTGTTTATTGTTGACTCAAGATGCGCGGCGACAGTGCCTGGGCGCGCGACAAAACGCGTGATGTTGCAGACTGTCGGGCGAGTTTCTTTCAAAAGCTTTAACGTGTCGTTGAAATCTGCGTCGGTTTCGCCGGGATAGCCGACGATAAGGTCGGTGCTGAGCGTGAACTTGCTGAATCGCTCGGTAAAGGCGTGGGCGAGGGTTGCGTAGTCGCGTGCGGTGTGACGGCGGTTCATCGCCTTGAGCACGTTTTCGCTGCCGCTTTGGACGGGAATGTGGATGAACTTGTAAATGCGATTATCTGTGAAGCAATCCAAAAGAGCTTCTTGATAGCCGAGGACATGGCGCGGATTGCCCATGCCGAGGCGGATGCGGTAATTGCCGTTCACGTGTGTGAGGATTCTTTGCGTGAGCTCAGCGAGATTCGTGCCGATGTCAAAACCGTAGCAGGCACAGTCTTGGCCGGTGAGCTGGATTTCGAGACAACCGTCATCGACAAGCGCCTGGACTTGATCTACGATGGTCTGGGGCGCAAAGCTGTGGAGGCGTCCTTTGACGAGATGTGTGCTGCAAAAGGCGCATGCGTCAAGACAGCCTTCTTCGATGTTCACGATGCCGACGAATGGGGATTCACGAAGGACGTTGCGATAGATTTTGTTGCTGCCGGGAGTGCGCGCGGATGTTTGACTTGAGGGGGATTGCGCGGGCTGGGTTGGTAATATTGCCGAGGCTACAAGTTCTTTTAGGCTTGTGAATTGTACGTGCGGAACGGTGCGGAGCGCTTCTTCGCGGAAGTCCTTGGGGGCGCAACCCGTGATGTATATGGGAACGCCCGGAAATGTGCTCGCTGCTTTGCGCAGAAGCTTCATGGCTCCTGCATTGCCTTTGACCGTGCAAACGTTCAGGTAGAACGCTTCGGGCTTTTCAGTGCTGAAGTCCGCGGGATTCGCGGCGCTTGTGGAATTCTTGGCTTTTGTGGAATGCGCCGGCTTCGCTTCTGGAAACTCGAACGTGACGTCGGATTTTTGCGAGAGAATGCGCGCAATCTTTTCACCGTCACCGAAATTTGCGGCACAGCCCTGGCTTAAAACGACTATCATCTCTTGAATTTTTCCAGCGTGATGCCGGGGTAATAGTGCGTTAAAATTTGGATGTAGCTTTGACCGGCCTGTGCGCGAGCGCGAGCGCCCATTTGGCAAAGCCCAACGCCATGCCCGAATCCCTTGCCCTTGAGAATCCATTCATTCCCGTTCTTGTGGATGCGGAAAAAGCTGGAGGGGAGGATGGTGCCTCCGCGCTTGAAAAGCCAGCGGATTTTGTCTGCTTTGGCAGTGAAAGAACCGTTGTTCGTTTCGATGACGAGCGTGTGGATGCGACCGCTTTTGAGCGTGTCTTGAATGTGCATCGACTTGATACTCGAAAAACTCGGGACGTTTGCTTTCGCTTCTTTTGCGTTTATCTGGAATAAATCACGAAGTTCGTCTTCGGTAAATTCACGAGTCCATTCGGTGTAGTTGGATTCGCGGCACCACGGCGTTCCGTCAGGGCGGAGGTCGGGCTTGTTTTTGAGATAGGGGTGGTCTGGGCGACCCCAGGTGACAACGCCTTCGGTTTCTCCACCGCAAGTGGAATGGTAATAGGCGGTGATGAATTCTCCGTTGTACGTCATCACGACGCCTTCGGTTTCGCGGACGGCTTTGTCTGTAAGTGCAGTGGCGCTATGGAGGCCTTTGTAGACTTGGTCGCGCGTGTCGGCGTAAACGTCAAAGCCTTGTGCGACTCGGCTGCCGAAGTGCTTGTACGCGTAGGTGCGTGCGGCAACAGCTTGTGCCTTGAGCGCTTCGAACTTGGATTCGTCGAGTTTGCCGATTTCGTAAGGAACGACGCCACGCAAGTAATCTTCAATATCGATGACGTTGATGGCGTTTAGCTTGTTGCCATTGGCGGTAACAATAAATTCACCGTTGTAGCAGGCTTTATTGAGGCCAACCTTGTCTGTTGCAATGGCAATGCAATCGCTAGCAGAAGTGCCCGTGGCTTTGAAAACGCGTCGGTCAGCGGTCTGCTGGCGCTTTGATTTTGTCTTGATTTTGAGTTTGCCTTTAGAGGCCGTGATGTGCAGTTCTTCGTTCTTTTGACGGACGAAAATGTTTGGCACACCGACAAAGACGCCCACCTGGATAGGGCGGTTGAGTTCTTTGGCAATTTTTTGAGGAACGATGGTCTGCTCAGATACGCTGTTTGCTTCGATCGGGCTATACTCAGAATTGCCGGCCGCAAGAGATGAGGTCGCCAAGGAGAGTGTCGTCAAAGCAACTGCTGAAAATATCCGGAGCAGGCCCATGGACCTTATTTCTTTTTGAGCTTCGCCTGGGTTTCTTTAGCCATCTTGCGGAGCTTGGACTGGTTCATCGTGCGGTCCGACGTCGAGATCTTATCAACAAAGAGGTCGCCGTTGAGGTGGTCGCATTCGTGCTGGATGCAGCGGGCGAACAGACCTTCGCAGTTATGAATTTCCTGGGCTTCGCCATTGATGTCAAAGAAACGCACTGTCACGCGGTCCGGACGGACAACGTTGCAGAAAATTTCCGGGAGGGAGAGGCAACCTTCATCGTAATCGACGTTCTTGGCATCCGGTTCAGCTTCCCATTCGGGGTTGAACATGATGTACGGACGCGGTTCCTCTTCGTCTGGAATGGCGGTGTCAATGACCACGAGACGGATATTCTTGCCAATCTGCGGAGCGGCAAGGCCACAGCCCGGAGCATCGTACATGGTTTCGAGCATGTCTTTTGCGAGCTGGCGGAGTTCCGGCGTGATTTCGGTGATGGGTTCGCACTTTTTGCGAAGCACCGGGTCACCGTAAATTCTGATGGGGAGAATGGCCATGATTACTTCTTTTCTTCGACCTTAGCGGAAGTGTCGTTGTTGATGACGCGGAGGATGGCTGCCTTTTCGAATTCGATGGTGGAGGTGCCAGTGCGGAGCGTGATGATGTTTTCTTCCATGCTAGCGATGGTGCCGATGATGCCTGCGGCGGTCATGACCTTGTCGCCCTTCTTGAGCTGCTTGCGCATTTCGTCCATCTGCTTCATTTCCTTCTGCTTCGGGCGGATGAAGAAGAGCCACATCACCACAAAGAGGAGGATGAGCGGGAGGAAGCTAGCGAGAGCGCCCGGCTGTTCCGGCTGAGCGGCTGCGTCCTGTGCGAAAGCGGCGATGGAGGAAAGAGTCACGAGAAGTGCAGAGAGTTTCATATTGAACCTTGTAAAAGGGTGAATGTGTTACGTGCTAAAGATAGTAATTTGGAATTTAGAACTTAGAACTTAGAGCTTAGAATTGCTGGCAATAATCGATACTTGAATTTTTTTTCGTTTTACAAGAAGGCGATTCCCGACTGTCATCCCGGACTTGTTCCGGGACGGGAATGACATTCAGTCTATTGACCAATGACCGATGACTATTGACCAGTAATTAATTTCTTATCAAGCAACGGGTAGATTCGGTTGAGTTCGAGCAGGTTTAGGAGCCTGTCGAAGTTGGCGCAATATTTTTCTTTGGGAAGCTCTTTGAGGAGCTGCTTTTGCAAAAGCGTTTCGAGGCTGCGCGGCGTTAGGCTCATCCCGTGCATAGTGCGCTTGGTCTGCGCAATCAAATCGCTGGTATTTACGGCAACAAGACCATCGGACTGGAGGTCGCCTTTATCGCAGGCGGCTTTCACGAATGCGGTGAGGATTGCCTGGTCGGTAAGCGAAAGGATGTTTGGCGATGTGCTCTTGTAAATGGCGCGATGGCGGAGTGTCTCGTAGAGAATCTTGATCAGCGGCTTGTTCTCGACCGATACGGATTCCGATTGCAGACGGACGAGCTTGAAGTCTTGCAAAATGATTAGTAGTTTGTATGTACCGAATGCAGAAAGCTTTGAAAAATGAGCAATCTCGTGTTGTAGTGCATCTAAACTAATATTTTTTGCGGGCATCCTCGAAAGTACAAACAACAGCGACGGGAACGTTGTAATCAAGTCGCTCTTACGCTTGTTCTCTTGCGCAATGTGGTTGCGTTGCGTGAGGAATGCGAGGATGGACTTGAGCCAGATGGGCTGTTCCTTCATCGTGTCGTGCAAGGCGCTTTGCGGAATGACTTCGAGTTCGCAGTCTTCTTTGGCGCAGACCGTGTAATCCATGGGTTCGCCAGCGATGAGACTGAGTTCACCAAACGTGGATCCGGGACCCAAATTCAGAACTTGCGTGCCGTTTTGCTCGTCTTTAGAAGTCGCGGTAAGCGTACCGCTTTTGACGATGTAAAAGGAATGGGTGTGGTCGCCTTGCTGGCAGAGTTTTTCGCCTTCTCTCAAAATCATTTGACCGTCCCCTTGAGATTTGGCTCGTACTGCAATGCCAATAAATAGTAATTTACTTTGTTAAAACTAAGCGCAAAAAGATTGTTCTCTTTTTCGCTGAACCATTCAAATTGCTGCATTTGGAGCCAGTCTGCAACGCTAACTTCAAGGTGGTGTTCCTTGAATAAATTTATCCATGCAGAGCCGTCCATGGTCGTTTCGGGGGCGAGTGTCGATAGCCAGACGAGGCATCTCTTTTGCTGGAGTGTGAGCTTGAACGGTAACCACGGAAGTTCAAGTTCTTGCGTCTTGAGGTAATCCGCAAAAATTTCGAGAAGGCGCGGGTCCGGGACGGTAAGCGTCGAGCCGTTGGCTTGCGGGATGAGCATCTTGCGGCGGATAAGCGTCTTTAGAGCTTCGTTTGCGACTAGGAACGGCGTCTTGGTTAGCCACGAGAATTCTTGCAACAGCAACTGCTTTTGCAAAATTTCGTCTTTGCTGTAGAATTTGCAGAAAGAGGCAAGGCTTTCGAGCGGATTTTCCGTCTTTGCGGCGCGGATGGACTCGTTGATACGGCGCGTTTTGGCCGAAATTGCCTTGATGGCTGCCAAAAGCCAGACGGGGAGCGCCTTTAGCTCGGATTCCATGCACTCGTCATTGATGATGGTGATGGTGGAATCGGTGGTCGCCTGGAAAATATAGCGTACGGGTTCGCGTTCAAGCAGGGCGCCTACGCCCACGAGATTTCCGGGATGGATCTTGAAAACGACCTTGTTGTTCGCTTTAGGGTCGAGTGCGACAAGCTCACCTTCGTTCAAAAGGATGATTTTCTTGTCTTCGTCCTCTGGTGAGGATACAACAAAACCCGCCTTCACGCGGAGTCGCGTGGGCGGGATTAGTCTTGGTTGCGAATTCCCCGTAATCATCGGGAAATAACCGCCTTCGAAGTCCGGCTAATTAAGCCTGGCGTTCTTCGATACGTGCAGCCTTACCGCGGAGGTCGCGCATGTAGTAAATGCGAGCCTGGTGAACCTTACCAGAGCGTTCGACAACGATGGAGTCGATGCGCGGGGAGTTGACCGGGAAGATACGTTCGACAGCGACTGCACCGGACATCTTGCGGACCGTGATGGACTTGCCGATGCCAGAGTTCTTCTGCTGAATAACGACGCCCTTGAACGGCTGGATACGTTCCTTGGTACCTTCGATAACCTTGACGTTAACGGTAACGGTATCGCCAGCACGGAATTCCGGAAGGTCGGTCTTCAAATTTTCGTTTTGGATTGCTTCAATGTTCAGGGACATAATGTGTACCTCGTTATTATTTGTCGCCAAATGTAGTATTTATTTCAAGATTTTTAAAGATGTCGGGGCGTCTTTCTTGCGTTCTTTTTAACGATTCTTGACGTCTCCACTCTGAAATGTTCTTGTGATGACCGGAAAGTAGCACCTCAGGCACCTTTTTTCCTTCGAATTCTTCGGGGCGGGTGTAGACGGGCCAACCCAAAACGCCTTGCGCAAAAGAGTCCGTTTCACCGGATTCCTTGTGGCCCAGAGCCCCGTCCAGCAGTCGCACTACGGCGTCCGTGACGAGCATCGCCGGAAGTTCGCCTCCGCTCACGACAAAATCGCCGATGGAAATTTCCATGTCGACCTCGGTCTGGCGGATGCGGTCATCGATTCCCTTGTAGTGTCCGCAGACAAGTACAAGGTGGTTTTCTTGAGAGAGTTCTTTGGCAATCTTGTGTGTGAAGGGGACGCCATCTGCCGTGAGGTAGATGACTTTTCCGCCATCTTCCTTGACTCCCGTGCTGCGAATGGCCTTCGCAAGCG
>Ga0310695_10005719_pt1 | contig 21377 bp, 15 predicted proteins | sample RumenRJG_04DNA_FD_203882 | JGI IMG/M metagenome (GOLD analysis project Ga0310695, IMG submission 203882) | Bovine rumen microbial communities from Lethbridge, Alberta, Canada - RJG_04 (v2) (version 2) | ecosystem: Host-associated > Mammals > Digestive system > Stomach > Rumen | place: Canada...
CCAACCCCTCCCCTACAAGGGAGGGGAGTGGCTGCGCATTGATTATTCCCCCTTTTTTCTCATGTCCTGACTTTTTAAAGTGGACTCATTAATGGAACAGGAAGATACGAAGATACGAAGTTTTTCGTTCAAGCGACCAAAGGTCGAGCGAGGGGAAGTCAGGGGATAAATGTGTTTTTAGTGAAAGGGAGTGAAGGGGAGTTCTTTGCTCGCTTTGCTTGCAAAGAACTCCCCTTCACTCCCCCAAAAACCTACTTCACGAGTGCTGCACGTGCGGCAACGATGTTGTCCTTAGCCTGTGCAAGCTGTTCTTTCAGCTGGTCGACAGAGATGGCGTTGAGGACGCTCAGAGGAGCGATGGCCTGTGCCACGGGCTCGATGTCGGGATCGTAGGCAGCGAGGCGGTTGACAGCGTCGATCAGCAGGGCTACGCGATAGGTGACGTTCGAGGCCGACTCATCGTCGAAGGCGCCGATGAACTTCTCCTCGTTCTGGTTCATGACGAACAGCTCCTCGACGAGGGAGGTAGCGGCGAGCTGCCAGAAGTAGTTGATGCGACCGTTCTTCTCCATAGCCTCGTAGAGGTTCTGTGTGGTCTCGTAGATGGTTGTAGCATCTTCACAATCTTTGAACGAAGGGTCGTTGATGTCGGCCAACAGCTTCGAGATGGATTTCTCGTAGCCCTCGACAGGCATTTCGTACATCTGGGCAATTCTCTTATCAATACCCAGTGCACTCAGCATACGATATTTCTCAGACAGCGTAGCAGCGTTCTCGGCAACAGCAGGATCGAGCAGATAGTCGGGCTTCACCTGCTTCTCGGCATCGGTGAGCTGGACGCCGTCCTCGCCCTCCTTCAGAATGGGGAGCTGCTTGAGCTGACCGACGGCCGAAGCGAGGCTGTCGAGTTCGAGCTTGATCTTTGCCTCTACCTGCTCCTGCTCGAAGCTTTTCTCTTCGCCAGTCTCCTGTGCGGGCTGGGCATTCTTGTTACCTCCACAAGCGGTGAAGGCGATAGCGGCGATAGCCACTGCAAAAATTGAAAGTTTCTTCATTGTTTTGTTTGTTTTTTAATTGGTTATAAATTAATGATTATTGTTCTTTTCTAAGGAAACGGCCAGGGCAGTCGGTGAGGAGGAGCACGGTGGCCAGGATGCACATGAGGAAGATGATGCCCATGTTGAACCACAGCGTCTTGACGTGGGCCGACCCTATCACCTTCTCGCTGCTATAGAAGGGCGCACGACCTATGTGGCTGCGCGGCGTGAGATAGATGATGGCAGCGCGGGGCACGATATAATCGTCGATGACCTCGACGACACGCTGCTGCGAGACGCCGATGACGAAGTCCTCGAGGCTGATGTTGAAGTTGTCGCGCTTCAGATTGAGCAACGCGTCCTTGCCGTTGTTGCGGATAAACGACGACACCATGGCGTCTTTCTTCATCGTAGCCTTGTTGCCACGACGGGCGAGGGTGTCCTCGGCCTGCTTCATGTACTGATGTAGCGATGCGTAGGACTCGTCGCCTTGATAGGGCTCCATGCCGCAGTACTCGGTAATGACGGGAAGGTTGGTGCGGATGACCTGCAGGTGATGGGGGTTGACCTCCTTGCCGCGTCGGGCCTCGTCGTTCATCGTCTCCAACTGCGACTCAAGCTCGTAGAGGAAGGCGGCATTGTAGAACTGGTTCTCGTACTTCTGCTTGTCGACCTCGAAGAAGGGTTTTTCGTAGCGGTTATCGGTAAACGAGGTGACGGCGAGGGCCTCGTAGCTCCAACGGGAGGGAATGACATCGCCGATGATCGGCACGTTGCCCGTGGTGCTACCTGGTGTGAGGTCGCTGAAGCTGACCACCAGTCCGCAGAGGAGTATCTGGGGTATGAGCAGCATGGGGATGCTGATATAGATGGCCACCACCGAGCTGAGACACTGCGACAGGAGCAGGCCTGTGAGGTTGGCCAGCAGTGAGGTCATGAAGAGTATGAACCACCACACGCCGAAGAGCCCGTGAAGGCCCATGATGGTGTTGCCAATGAGGATGAAGAGCAGCGTCTGGAGGAGCGACAGTACGGCCATGAACACGATCTTTGACCATATATAGCTACCGTATGACAGCTGCAGGAATTTTTCGCGTTTGAGCAGGGCACGGTCCTTGATAATCTCCTCGGCACTGCCGCTCATACCGATGAAGGTGGCAACGATGACCGACATGAAGAAGTAGCTGACCAGGTTCTTGTTGTCCATCACGCTGTAGCCCTCGGGCGGCGCATAGCGGGTAAGCATGGCACAAACGAGTGCCAGCACGGGAGCCTCGAGCAGTGCGATGAGCAGGTACTGGAGGTTGGTGATCTTGGTGCGGAAGTTGCGATGTAGGAAGATGGCGAACTGATGGAGCATGCCCGGCTTTCGCTGGTCGGAAGAGGGCACGTTGCCCACAGCAGGCGCAGCCAGCTGAGGACGGTTCTTCAGGTAGAGCTCGTGCCACTCCTGTGGGGTGACCTTCCGCTCGTCTGAAATCTCGCCACTATTATTTAATGCCTTCTCGTCGATGATGTTGAGCACAATCTCCGGATTGACGTTGCCGCAGGTGGGACAGGCACTGGTCTCGGCATCGGCATAGCAGGCAGCCTCCTTGAAATAGGTGATGGCGTCGATGGGGTTGCCGTCGAACACGGGATAGCCGCCCTTGTCGAGCAGCCACAGGCGGTCGAAGAGCTTATAGACATCGCTCGACGGCTGGTGGATGTTGACGACGATGAGCTTTCCCTTGAACGTCTGCTCCTTCAGCAGGTTGACCACCTTCTCGGTATCGGACGACGACAATCCCGACGTAGGCTCGTCGAGGAAGAGCACTGCCGGCTCACGGATGAGCTCGAGCGCAATGTTCAGTCGCTTGCGCTGACCACCTGAGATATACTTGTTGATGGGCGAGCCCACCTTCAGGTCTTTCGCTGCATCGAGTCCCAGGTCCTTGAGCGTCTTCATCACACGGTGGTCGATCTCCTCCTCGCTCATGCCCGCAAAGCAGAGGCGGGCAGTGAAGAGCAGGTTCTGATAGACCGTAAGCTCCTCGATGAGCAGGTCGTCCTGAGGCACAAAGCCTATGAGGTCCTTTGCCCCTGGCTCGCTGATGTCGTGGCCGTTGATGGTGATGGTGCCCTCCTGCGGCTTCAGACTGCCGTTGAGGATGGAGAGGAGCGTCGATTTGCCCGTTCCCGAACCGCCCATGATGGCCAGCAGCTCTCCGCTGTGGAGGTTGAAGCTCAGGTTGTGCATGCCATTGTCGCTGTTGGGGAACCGGAAGTTGATGTCGCGTCCGCAGAACTCTACGCGCTGACTACTCTTGTCTTTCTTGCCCGACTTGCGGTTGTAGGCATCGAGTATGGTGGAGTAGTAGACAGGATGGCCGTCCTTTCCCTTGAGCACGCTGCTCTGCTGGAGCACCTGATAGGAACCCGATAGCACGGGTACATCGTTGAGCAAGACCGTCTCGCTGCCTGTATAGGTGAACACGATGACACCGGTTGTGGGGATGATAAGCGTCTTCAGCTGTCCGTCGAAGCCGTCGAGGTGGTGGAGTATGACATGGGTTGAAGGCTTGCCAGCCACGAAATTTACAAAGTCGCGGAACAGGTGGCCATTCACGCCGAACGTCTCGGCCATCACCTTGAAGATGGTGTGCACGCTGTCTTCCTTCACCCCGCAGAACTCCATGAGTCGCAGCAGCAGCATCTCGCCCTCGGTAAAACGGATCTTGCCCTGCAGGTTCGAGCAGATAGAGGCCACGGCCTGTTCGGTGTCAAGGTCGTCGGTCATCTCGTAGACACCCCGCATGTCGCTGTACAGATCCAGATAACTATCGATGTTGCGTATGCCGAACTGATGACGCAAATAGCTGACGAGCATGGCTTTTGCCCTCGTTTCATCTACCTGTTCCTCTTTGCCAAACAAGGCAAACAGACTAAGGAAACTGGAAAGAATGATGTCCGTCATTGTGTTGATGTAATACTTTAGCTCAGCGGCTTGGTTAGATATTTGTCGGCAAAATTACTAAATAAATGTTTAAGTCATAGAAAAAAATAGTTAATAACATCAAAAAAAGCCTTTCATAATATTTATTCTTACTTTTTGTGTGGCTATTTTTATGGAATTAATTAACTTTGCAACATAAAATGACATTGATTCAACAAAACCATTACAAATAATTCGAACACAATGAAAACTACAATTGAAGAAAAAGATGGCAATCTGATTGCATTCCTGAAAGGCAGACTTGACACAGCCGCAGCTCCCCAGACAGAAAAAGAACTGGCTCCGCTCTACCAAAGTGACGGACGCGACGTAGTCCTTGACTGCAGCCAGCTGGATTATATCTCATCAAGCGGCCTGCGTATTTTCTTGGCCATCCTGAAGAATGCCAAACCCAAGGGAAGCCATGTCTTCATCACTGGACTGAACGACGAGCTTCGCCAGGTGTTTGCCATGACTGGCTTTACCAACCTGTTTGAGTTCAAATGAGCTCGCTGTCTCCACATAGCGAGATGCTCATGGAGCAATACCGTGAGCACTACCCACAGTTCTGCCAGTTGTCGCAGCAGGTCTATGACCAGCTGTGCAAGGTGTTTCGTGAACAGGGCATCGAGCTTAACTCCATTGAGCATCGTGTCAAGACCGAGGCATCGCTGGCCGGAAAGCTGGAGCGAAAGGGCGACAAATACCACACGCTCGAAGACATCACCGACCTTGTGGGTCTGCGCATCATTACTTTCTATACCGACGATGTAGACAAGGTGGCAGCCATTGTCAAGAACCTTTTCGTCGTCGACTGGAGCAACTCGGTCGACAAGCGCAAGCTGCACGAGCTGACCAGCTTTGGCTATAACTCCCTGCACTACATCTGCCGGCTGAAGGAAGGACCGCTCAGCACCATTCCCTTCGAGCTGCAAATGCGCACCGCCCTGCAACATGTGTGGTCGGCCATTGAGCACGACATCGGCTATAAGGGTGCGGTGAAGCTGCCGCCAGAGTATCGGCGACAGTTCAGCCGACTGGCAGGCATGCTCGAACTGGCCGACGACGAGTTCAGCCGACTGCGCACCACGATGACCGACTATCGCCGGCAGGTGCAGGCACTCGTCAAGAGCGGACAGCTCGACGAGGTGCCCCTCTCTACCGACTCGTTCAACAGCTACTTGGAGCTGCATCCCTTCGATCGGCTCAACAGGCGCATAGCAGCCGTCAACCAGGCCGAGCTCTATCCTGCATCGCTCGCGCGCTTCCTGCCCATACTTGAACACTTCGGCATGGAGACGCTGGGCGACGTGCAGCGTTTCATCTCCGAGAATGCCGAGGATGCCTACCAGTTGGCGCTGTCACAGCTTGCCGTGACCGACCTTGACATCCTCTCGTCGAACGTAGGCCTGCAGAATCTCTGTCTCGTACATGTGCTCAAGCAGGGCGGCAATCGCGACGATCTCATCTACATCTACGACAAGCTCAACGGTCAGCAATCTGCCAATGGCCTGTTGGCCGATGCCATACTAAAGCAAGGGGCCACGCTGCCCTTTGCCAGCAATAAGAAAGAATGATGAAAGAACGACTGACCATAGTAAAGGTGGGCGGTGCCATCGTCGAGGACGAAGCACAGCTCACCGCTTTGTTACGTGACTTTACTGCCATCGAGGGTCTGAAGATTCTGGTTCATGGCGGTGGACGACGTGCCACGAAGGTGGCTGCACAGCTGGGCATCGAGACCCAGATGGTGGGTGGGCGCCGCATTACCGACGCTCCGATGCTCGAGGTGGTGACGATGGTCTACGGCGGACTGGTCAACAAGCAGGTGGTGGCCCGCCTGCAGGCGCTCGGTGTCAACGCCATCGGCCTCTGCGGAGCCGACGGCAACATCATCCGTTCGCACAAGCGGCCACTCAAGGATGGTGTCGACTTCGGCTTTGTGGGCGATGTCGATGCCGTCGAAGGAAAGACGCTCGCTACCCTTATCCGTGCCGGTCTGACGCCCGTCATCGCTCCGCTGACCCACGACGGCCAGGGCTGCATCCTGAACACGAATGCCGACACGATGGCCTCGGAGACGGCCCGCGCCTTGGCTCCCGACTTCGACGTGACGCTCATCTACTCGTTCGAGAAGGCTGGCGTGCTCAGCAATCCCGACGACGACAGCTCGCTGATTCCCGTCATCACCCATGCCGACTTCGAGCGCTACCGTGCCGACGGCACCATCTCTGGCGGCATGCTGCCCAAGATTGAGAATGCCCTTGCCGCCGTCGATGCCGGTGTCTCGCGCGTCATTATCACCCTGGCTACCGCTATCGACGGCCACCACGGAACCGTAATTGAGGTTTGAGAATTGAGATTTGAGGTTTGAGATTTGAGATTTGAGGTTTGAGAGATAAGAATTCTTGCCATGCAAGCGACCGGAGGTCGAGCGCCCATAGTTTTGCGGCTACCATTGGCTTTTTCGATGGTGTTCACCGCGGTCATCGCTTCCTCATTGACCGTCTGAAAGAGGAGGCCAGGCAACGGGGGCTTGCTTCGATGGTCGTCACCTTCGGAAATCATCCGCGGCAGGTACTCTGTCCTGACTGGCAACCAGCGCTGCTTTCTACCCCTGAAGAGAAAGAGACACTGCTACGCCAGACGGCTATCGACCGCCTGGTCGTGCTGCCTTTCGATGCAGCCATGTCGCGCCTCACTGCCCGCCAGTTCATGGATCAGGTACTGCGCGACCAGCTCGATGTACGACTGTTGCTTACGGGCTACGACAACCACTTCGGCCATCGCTCCACAGAAAACGAGACCAAGCGCGAGGGCTTTGCCGACTACCAAGCATACGGCCGTGAGCTGGGCATCGAGGTGGTGGCTGCCGAGGCCTTCACCGAGGGTACAGTGCGCTACAGTTCCTCGCTCGTGCGCCAACTGCTTGCCGAGGGCGACGTCACTGCCGCCAGCGAGTGCCTCGGTCGGCCTTACAGTCTCACGGGGAGCGTAGTACGCGGTGAGCAGATAGGCCGCCAGATAGGCTTCCCCACCGCCAACATCGAGGTCTCGCATCCCTATAAGATTATTCCCCGAAATGGTGTCTACGCCGTCGCTGTTCAACTACCATCCACTATCCACTCGACCCTCGGTCGCTTGCAAGGCAAGAACCCTTCACCCCTCCAAGGCGTCATGAACATTGGCCACCGCCCTACGTTCGACGGCCACCACACCACCCTTGAGGTACATATTCTCGACTTCGACGGCGACCTCTACGGACAGACCATCACCGTCAGCTTCCTACAGCGGCTACGCGACGAGCGCCATTTCGACTCGCCCGCCGACCTCATCCACCAGATGAAGCAGGATGTCGCTGGGATTTCACTCCCCCTATAAAAAAACATGACCAACGCCATCCTTTTCACCATCATCTTTGCCGTCATACAGTTCTTCACGTCGACGGCCTTCATCGCCGTCAGCCGACTTTTAGGCGGCGACGGTACGCTCACTACCGACATGCGGATACTCTCTGAATCTGCAGCCTCACTCATCACCATCATTGTTTTTTGCATGACCCACTTGGCACATCCCACGCGCCACTACATACAGTCGCGTCCCTGGGGCGTGCTGACGTGGAGCGTCGTGGCCGCCATAGGAGCCGTGGTGCCCTCGATGTGGCTGCAGGAACAGCTGCCCGAGCTGCCCAACATCGTCGAGCAGGAACAGGGCGACATCATGATGCATCGCGGCGGCTACTTCGTCATCTGCCTCCTTGCGCCAGTGGCCGAAGAACTTGTGTTCCGCGGTGCCGTGTTACGCTCGCTCTTAGCGTGGAAGCCCGAAAGGCGATGGCTGATGATTGCCCTCTCGGCACTCCTCTTCGCCCTCGCCCACTTCAATCCCGCACAGATGCCACATGCCTTCATCATCGGTCTGCTCCTCGGATGGATGTACCAGCGCACAGGTTCGTTAGCACCCGGCATAGCCTACCACTGGGCCAACAACACCGTGGCCTACATCGTCTTCCACGTCTACCCCGACCCGTCGCTGCGCCTCGTCGACATCCTTGGCGGCCAGCAGCGAGCCGTCGGTGCAGCCGTCATTTTCTCCCTCTTCATCCTCCTGCCCGCCCTCTATCAACTCTATCTGCGCATGGAAAGAGCACGCTAACAGGGGCTGTCTACATAACAAGCCAACACGCATCACTTGACCATGATCTTGCGACTGTTACAATGTTCAGCCTCTTAGCCTACAAAGTAATCGTATAAAAATAAGTGGGTATGATTTTAACTAAACAGTAATTATTTGTACCAAGTTATTTTTTTATCATCACTAAAAATGAAGTTTTCAGTTGCTAAATGATCTCTTCGTTCTCCTCCTCGAAGTCACGGATGTTTCTGCGGACGGTATCGAAGTTTGGCTTCTTGAGCTTGCCGTCATTATAGCGGGCGGTGTGGTCTGCCATCGACTTGGTGGTCTTGCCTGGATAGGTGCCCTGGCCTGAGAGCAGTTCAATGCGGTTGACGGTTTTCTGGGTGTAGCTTCCGCTCTTCTCCAAGGTCAGCACATGATGCCATGCAGCCTTCTTGCCTTTCATGATATCGAAGGTGGCGGTGTCGCCTTTCTTTGAGAGCAAAAGGTTGAGGGTGGAGTAGTCGGTGCCGTCCATCTCCCAGTAATCGCTGTTGAGCGCATGGTCGTCGGCATCGGGCAGGAAACGCATGTCGCCGTCGCTGTACTCGTAGTGGAGAGGAACGTCCTGACGGCCAAAGCTGAGCATGAGCAGCTCGGTAAAAGGCGTAAGATAGATGTTCGACGGCACTTGGAGCGTACGTACTACAGGCTCAGGGCCACCAGTAAGTTCGATGCGGACGGTATAGCGTTTGGCTGTTTCCGATGAGTCGTAGATGGAGTCCTCATCATCGAAGGCATCGGAATAGTCATCTTCCATTGCTGCCCAGTCGGCCTCGTCCAGTTGAAAGAGTTCCTCCTTGTCGTGCAGGAAATTGTCCATGCTGGGATACTTGCAGAAGAAGGGAATCTTGCTGTCGTTCATGACCCGTTTCAACTCTTTCGCACCGTCAGTAAGAATCATCGTGGGGAAGCTCAACTCGGTAAAGAGCCGCTGTAGCAGTGGCATCGTCTCTTTGATGTGGGCGGTGGCACAGGCTATGGCATAATGCTCGATGTTCATGGGCGAGGCCCCTTGCTTGCAGATGTCGAGACAATGGCCGAGGAACTTCACTAAGAGTGTCACAATTTGTAGCCGTTTCTCCGGATGGTGAATGTAGACCCACACCAAGGCATTGAGCACGATGGGCTTGGCATCGGGTATGATGCCCTGCTCGTAGAGGAACTTCTCCAATACGTCTATCTGGTCCTTGCCCAACTGATAGACCACTGCCGACGGCCATTCCAAGAAACGCAGGAAATAGTTGTGGAAGAAAAAGGCATCTTGGCGCAACGACTCGAGCACGATGTCAAGGCAATCGGTCATCTTGAGCCTCTCCATCATCCACAACGGGCCATAAAGCCGCCAGTGGTTCTCGGGCACGTCGGGATCGAAACCTGCAAAAAGTCCGTACAGGTAGCCTCGTATCTCCTCGCGCATGAACTGAGGCGACAGGCCCTGAATCTGGATATCGCTTTCCACATAATGGCAGAGCATCACTTTGTCATCGTCTTCGTGCGCGTTCCAGAACGGGCCGAGCCACTGAATCACTTGAGTGGCCTTCTTCGAGTAGTCGGGCTTCTGATAGGTATAGAAACGCTTGTTCTCCACATCGGGAAGATCCAACTCGCCTTGCATCAGACGCTCGAACTCTTCTTTTTCTTCCTCGCCCATGTTCTTCACCATCTCCTCCAGGTTATTCATCATCTGGAAGAAAGGATTTCCGTCGTTCTTTTTCTTTGCCATAGTTAGTTTGGTTACAAGTTCAATGCTATCCTACTGTACCCTCGAGCGAGACGCTGAGGAGCTTGCGCGCCTCGACGGCGAACTCCATGGGGAGCTTGTTCAGGACGTCCTTGGCATAGCCGTTGACGATGAGGCCTACGGCCTGCTCGGTGGGTATGCCGCGCTGGTTGCAGTAGAAGAGCTGGTCTTCGGAGATCTTCGAGGTGGTGGCCTCATGCTCGAAGATAGCAGTGGGGTTATGGACGTCCATATATGGGAAGGTGTGGGCTCCGCACTCGCTGCCTAAGAGCAGGGAGTCGCACGAGGAGTAATTGCGGGCGTTCTCGGCAGTGGCAGCGGCACGTACGAGTCCGCGGTAGCTGTTCTGCGAGTGTCCGGCAGAGATGCCCTTCGAGATGATGGTGCTCTTGGTGTTACGCCCAAGGTGTATCATCTTCGTGCCGGTGTCGGCCTCCTGGTAGTTGTTGGTCACGGCCACGCTGTAGAACTCGGCGGTACTGTTGTCGCCCCTTAGTATGCAGGAGGGATACTTCCACGTGATGGCACTGCCGGTCTCGACCTGCGTCCACGAGAGCTTTGAGTCCACGCCGGCCAGGAGTCCACGCTTGGTGACAAGGTTCAGCACGCCGCCCTTTCCGTTCTCGTCGCCAGGGTACCAGTTCTGTACGGTAGAGTATTTTACCTCGGCACGGTCTTTGACGATGATTTCAACGATGGCAGCATGTAGCTGGTTCTCATCGCGCATCGGGGCGGTACATCCCTCGAGGTAAGAGACATAGGAGTCATCGTCGGCCACGATGAGCGTGCGCTCGAACTGTCCTGTGTTGCGGGCGTTGATGCGGAAGTAGCTGCTCAACTCCATAGGACAGTGCACACCCTTGGGGATATAGACAAAGGAACCATCGCTGAACACGGCGCTGTTGAGCGCGGCAAAGAAGTTGTCTTTGTAGGGAACGACGGTACCAAGGTACTGGCGCACAAGCTCGCCATGCTCCTTGATGGCCTCGCCGATGGAGCAGAAGATAACGCCCTTTTCGCGGAGTACCTCCTTGAAGGTGGTCTTCACTGAGACGCTGTCCATGATGGCGTCGACGGCGGTATTGCCAGAGAGGGCCAGGCGCTCCTCAAGGGGAATGCCGAGCTTGTCGAAGGTTTTCTCAAGTTCGGGGTCGATTTTTCCAGCGGCAAAACCGCTGGGCACACTTTTCTTTGCTGTTGGGTCGGCGTAGTAGCTGATGGCCTGATAGTCGATAGGGGGCACATGGACGTGGCCCCAGGTGGGCTGCTTCTGCTCTTGCCAGTAGCGAAAGGCCTTCAGGCGGAACTCGAGCATCCACTCGGGCTCGCCCTTCTTGGCCGAGATGAGCCGCACGACATCCTCGTTCAGGCCCTTCTCGATGATTTCCGTATGCACGTTGGTAGTGAAGCCGAACTCGTACTTCTGCTCGGCCACCTGCTTTACAAATTCATTGCTACTAGTTTCCACTTGCTGCTAAATTTTGCTTCTCTAATGTTACTGACCCCACCCCTAACCCCTCCCCTACAAGGGAGGGGAGCGAAAAGTCGGCTGCAAAGATACGAAAAAAAGGCGGGAGACAAAAATTTCCCACCTTTTTTTTTAGTTTGGGGCCAATGAGGCCTATGGGGCTTATGGGGCCAATAGGGCTAATAGGGCCAATGGGGCTTATGGGGCTGAGGGTTAGCGGTTGGGGCTGTCCCAAGTGTAGGTCTCAGTGCAGGTGATGGTCTGCGTCTGCGTGCCCACGCTCAATAGGAAGTCGCCCTCTTCGAGCGTCCAGCGACCATCATAGCCCACGAAGGCGAGGTCGGCAGCAGGCAGCTGGAAGGTGACGGTGCGTTTCTCACCCGGTTGCAGCTCTATCTTCTCGAACTGGCGCAGACGGCGTCCGTCGGGCACCATCGAGGCGATGAGGTCGCTGCTGAAGAGCAGCACGCTCTCCTTGCCAGCACGCAGGCCGGTATTGGCGACATCGACGCTGACGGTGAGCACGTCGTCCTTGGTGAAGCGGGACTTGGCGGCAGAACCGCCAAGCACACTGACCTGTAGGTTGCTGTATTCGAAGGTGGTGTAGCTAAGACCGTGGCCGAAGCCCCACTGCTGGGTGATGCGGGCGTTGTAGTCGTAGGCACCCTCCATCGTTCCCGTCTCCTCGCTCTTCTTGAAGTCGTAGTTGGTGAGCGAATTGATTTCACTGGGATAGGTGAACGGCAGCCGACCGGAGAAGTTGTAGCGGCCAGAGACAAGCCCTGCCACGTGTAGCTCCAGCCACCGTTCAGACAGCGCATCTGGTTGGCGTTGGGACCGGTGAGGAGGATTTTCTTGCCTTTCTCTATCGGCAGTACTCCTCCCCCTTGGGGGGAGGTCGGGAGGGGGCTATTCTTCAGCAGCACCATGCTTTCAACGGCACCTTCGAGGGCGAGCTGTGCAAACTCCTCGCCACCGAACTTGGGATAGTCGGCCAGACGCTACGTGGGATGGTTGAAGAGGTCGAGACGGTACTTCATGCGGAGTACGCGGCTCACTGCATCGTCGATACGGCTCATGGGAATCTTTCCTTCGTCGACCAATTCCTTCAGCAGGACGCAGGCATCAACGCTATAGGGTTCCATGATCATGTCGATACCAGCATTGATGGCAATGCGAAGGGCATCCTTCTTGTCGCGGGCCACCATCTCACGGGTATAGAGGTTGTTCACGTCGGCCCAGTCGGTGATGAGCACACCGTCCCATCCCGTCTGCTCCTTCAGCCATACGGTGAGCAACTCGCGATTGGCATGGACGGGCATACCGTTGACAGACGCAGAGTTGACCATGATAGAGTGGGCGCCAGCCTTGACACAAGCAAGGAAGGGCGCGAAGAACTTCTCACGCAGCTGGGCGGGTGCGATATAGGCCGGCGTGCGGTCCTTGCCAGACCAAGGCACGCTGTAACCCATATAGTGCTTCAGCGACACGGCCACGTGCTGCTGGTCTACATGGTTGGGATCTTCGCCCTGGAAGCCAAGCGTCTGGGCCACGCCCATCTCGGCATTGACATAGCAGTCCTCGCCGAAGTTCTCGTAGAAGCGGGACCAGCGGGCATCGCGGGCCAGGTCGAGGGTAGGACTGAACGTCCAGGACACGCTCACGGCACGGGTCTCGTAGGCCGTGGCCTCGGCACTGCGACGGGCAATGTCGCGATTGAACGTTGCAGCCACGTTGATGTTCTGCGGGAAAAGCGTGCCGCCCTGCGTATAGGTGGAACCGTGGTTCTGGTCGAGACCGAAGAGGCAGGGAACGCCGCCTTTGCAGTCCTTGTCGATGCTGCACACCGTGTTCGACGGCAACCCGTTGGCTGTGGTCAGTTGGCGGCAAGTCTTCTTCTTCAACTCATAAACATAGACACCGCCGCCATCAGTACCTATCCACAACTCATTGTTATCGTTGACGTAGAGCGTATGGATATATTTATTGATATCGTCGGGATTGGCCACCGAGTAGTCCAGTTCGCCAACCTCATCTGTCGTGGTGTCGATGAGACGGATGCCGTTGGCCGTGCCCACGGCAATCTTTCCGTCTGGAAGCTGTGTGATGTCCTGCACGTTGTTCGCTCGCTGAGCATGCCTTCGGACTTACCGAGATGACTGTAGGTGAAGACGGTCACATCCTGGGCACCAAGGCCCAGTACAGCGATAAACAAGAACGAAAGGATTGCTGATAACCTGTTCATAACAAGACTGTTAATGCTCGTGCTGATGCTGATATCTGATGGCAAGCATCGTCAGGTCGTCGCTCTGCTCGGCATCGCCCACGAAGGCATGCACGGCATCGGTCATGCTGCTAACCACCACTTCAGGCTGGTTCCCGCTCCTGGCCATCAGACTTTCAATCTCCCTGATAATGCGCAACTGGCCGAACTGTGCATGAGCAGCGTCCTCAGCCTCGTTGAGACCGTCGGTGAAGAGGAAGATAGCGGTCTGCGGCTCCAAGACCGTCTCCTGAAGGGTAAACTGCCACTTAGGCATAACACCGATGGGCAGGTTGGGTTCAACATTCAAGAAGACCGGGCGCTGGATGGTGGCAGGGATGATCAGTGGCGCGTTGTGGCCGGCATTGCAGTATTGCAGCTTGCCATTGGACAGATCGAGCACGCCCACGAAGAGCGTTACAAACATATTCGTGTCGTTAGCCTCGGCCTGGGCGTCGTTGAGTGCCGTGACTATCAGGTTCGGCTCGGTGACGTGGGCCGAGATATTGCGAAACAGCGAGCGCGTGACGGCCATCACCAGCGATGCAGGCACTCCCTTGCCCGAGACGTCGCCGATGCAGAAGAACAGGTGCTCGTCGCGGATGTAGAAGTCGAAAAGGTCGCCGCCCACGTCCTTGGCTGGCGTCAGCGTGCCGTAGATGTCAATGTCGTCGCGTTCGGGGTATGGAGGGAACGTCTTGGGCAGCATCGACATCTGAATGTCATGCGCTATCTTCAGCTCACTCTCGATAGAGGCTTTCTCAGCGGTGGTTTCCTTGAGCTCCTCCACGTACATCGTCAGCGACTGCTGCATCTTCTCAAACGAGTCGCGAAGCAGGCGTATCTCGTCGTTGTGCTTGATGCGTGGCAATAATGTATTGAAGTTTCCTTTTGCCACCTCATCGGCCGAGTCGGCCAACTCTTTCAGTGGCATGGTAGCACGCTTGATAATCTTACGACCCACAATACGTGTAACCAACAGGGCAAGTGCCACTAACACCAGCATCGTGGTACCAATGGCCAGTCCTGTCCCATCAAGCATAATTCTCGGAACGGCAAGGGCAATAGTCCAGTTGGTGCCCTCAATGGGCTCAAAGAAAATATAGGAATTCAAGTCTTCAATGCCAAAAAACTCAAAATGGCTGGGCGAGCCTTTTTGGTTGAGATAGGTTCCCGACATGCCTGCTACCATCTGACGGCCAATGGCATCGTCAATGGTGTCGGGGGTCTCCTTTGCACACTCGAAATAATTGCTGTTGATTACACGACTGCCGTCAGGATGGGCAATGAACGTTCCGTTTCCATCAATGATGAAATTGAAGGTGACAAACCTCCATTTACGATCATTCCAGCTTGAGGAATTGCTGTCATTGTCGTCATCATCATCATCGTCATTGTCACTGACATCTACGTCCGAGTCGTTGATCTTGACTGAGATAGAGTCTCCATTGAAGCTCGTGCCCTTTACGAGCTGACTGCTGAACCACTTTAGCGAAAGGTCGGCACCAAGAATGGCCACTGCCTTACCCGTATGGTCGTGGATGGGTACCATCCAGGCTACAAGTGGAGTGATGGAGTCGGTAGAGTCGAAGAACGGTTCCGACCAATAGCCTTTCTCAGCCTTCAGCGCTTCCTTGAACCACTCTGTTTTCAGATAGTCGTTGCGGGTGCTTCCGATGTTGCGCTTCTCTATCTGACCGTCATCGGCCTTGACCGCATAAGGACAGAACCAGTGTCCCTTCTGCGGGTAGTAGTCGGCCACGAAACTGATTCCACAACTACGGATATGAGGATTGTTGCTGACAATCTGTTCCATGATGGTCATCATCTTGTCGGGCTTACCCAGATTGTCTTCAATCTCCGCTACATGGTTGTTCGTTCCTAATGAGACTTCGGAAATAATAGACTGTACGTGGTCGTGATTGATTCGCAGCGTACTCTTGTAGAGATCGATTTCCTCGTCTTTAACGAATCCGTTGACCAGTTTGAAACTATAGTAGCAAGCCAAACACATTACCAAAAGCTGAGTGATGGCTATCCACCACGTCAGCCTTTTGGCAAAGGAACGGATTTTCTTCTTTTTCTTGCTCAACGGACAAACTGATTACAGTTTCTGTTCGACCTCAATCTCAGTGAACGTCTCGATCATGTCGCCCACCTGGATGTCGTTGAAGTTGACAAGCGAGATACCACACTCCAAACCTGTGGCCACCTCCTTCGCGTCGTCCTTATAGCGCTTCAGTGCATCGATGGGTGCGGTGTGCACCACGATACCGTCGCGAATGACGCGGGCCTTGTCCTTGTTGTGGACCTTGCCCTCGGTGACGAGACCACCGGCCACGGTGCCCACCTTCGAGATCTTGAACACCTGCTTCACCTCGATCATGCCGCTGACAACTTCTTTCTTCACCTTGTCGAGCATGCCCTGCATGGTGCTCTTCACCTCGTCGATGGCATCGTAGATGATAGAGTAGGTGTTAATCTCGACACCTTCGCGCTCAGCCAGACGGCGTGCCTCGCCAGAGGGACGCACCTGGAAGCCCACGATGATGGCTTGCGAGGCACTGGCCAGCATGACGTCGTTCTCCGAAATCTGGCCCACAGCCTTCGAGATGACGTTCACCTGGACCTTCTCGGTCGAGAGCTTGATGAACGAGTCGCTCAGGGCCTCGATAGAACCGTCGGTGTCGCCCTTGACGATGATGTTCAGCTCGTGGAACTCGCCCAGTGCGATGCGGTGCGACAGCTCGTCGAGTCCAAGCTTCGTCGTGGTGCGCAGGCTCTGTTCGCGCTGCAGCTGCACACGTTTGTTGGCAATGTCGCGGGCCTCCTGTTCGGTCTCCATGACGTGGAACGAGTCGCCGGCGGTGGGTGCTCCGTTAAGTCCGAGGATGATAGCGGGTTCGGCTGGTCCGGCACTATCGATGCGCTGGTTACGCTCGTTGAACATGGCCTTGACCTTACCCCATGCTGTTCCGGCAATGACGATGTCGCCCTGACGCAACGTACCGTTGCTCACGAGCACGGTCGATACGTAGCCGCGGCCCTTGTCAAGGCTCGACTCGATGATCGAGCCGGTGGCCTTGCGGTTCGGGTTGGCCTTGAGGTCGAGCATCTCGGCTTCGAGAAGCACCTTTTCGAGCAGCTCCTCGACGCCAATGCCCTTCTTGGCCGAAATCTCCTGACACTGATACTTGCCGCCCCAGTCCTCGACCAGCAGGTTCATGTTGGCCAGGTCCTCGCGGATCTTGTCGGGATTGGCACCGGGCTTGTCAATCTTGTTGATGGCAAACACCATCGGCACGTTGGCAGCCTGCGCATGGGCGATGGCCTCCTTCGTGGTGGGCATCACCGAGTCGTCGGCGGCAACGATGATGATGGCGATATCGGTGACCTGGGCACCACGGGCACGCATGGCGGTGAACGCCTCGTGACCAGGGGTGTCGAGGAACGTGATCTGGCGACCGTCGGGCAGCTCCACGTTGTAGGCACCGATGTGCTGGGTGATGCCACCGGCCTCACCGGCAATGACGTTGGTCTTGCGGATATAGTCGAGCAGCGAGGTCTTACCGTGGTCCACATGTCCCATGACGGTGACGATGGGTGCGCGGTTCACGAGGTCGTTCTCGTCGTCGGCCTCCTCAGTGATGGCCTCCTGCACTTCGGCAGAGACATATTCGGTGGTGAAGCCAAACTCCTCGGCCACGAGGTTGATGGTCTCGGCGTTCAAGCGCTGGTTAATGCTGACCATGATGCCCACTGACATACAGGTGGCGATGACCTTGACCACGGGCACGTTCATCATCGTAGCGAGCTCGCTGACGGTGACAAACTCGGTGAGCTTCAGCACCGAGCTCTCTGCTGCCTGCGACTCCATCTCCTCACGCATGTGCTCGGCTACGGCGTCGCGCTTCTCCTTACGGTACTTGGCGCCCTTCTTCGTCTGTGTGGTCTTCGACGTAAGACGGGCCAGCGTCTCCTTGACCTGACGTGCCACGTCTTCCTCGTTCACCTCGATGGGTTTCACTGACTGGCGGTTCTTCTTGTTCTTCTTGCCGCCCTGCTGGTCCTGACGGTGAGCACCGGCATTGTCGTTGAAGTTCTGGTTGCCTCCCTTGTTCTTCTTCTTGCCGCCCTGTTGCTGCTGTTGCTGTTGTTGTTTGGCAGCAGCCTCGATGTCGACCTTCTCCTTGCCGCTGTGTATGCGTTCGCGCTTCTTCTTCTCACCACCCTGCGTGCCCTGTGAGCCGCGCATCTGGGCAGCTTTCTCCTCGCGCTGCTTACGTTTCTCCTCCTTCGACTTCTTCTTTGGACGGGTACTCTGGTTCAGCGTCGACAGGTCAATCTTGCCCAGCACATTGACCTTCGGGGCCAGTTTGGCCTCGCTCTTCAACGTGTAGATGGTGGGACCGGCGGGAGCAGTGGGCTCTGGCGCTTCTTCGACTATGGGTTCAGTTTCTGCTTCAGGCTCGTCGGCGGTAGCGGCTTCTTCAGGCTCGGCTGACACGTCGTCGGACTGCTGTGCTGGCGCCTTCTCGACCTCAGGCTCGGCCTTGACAGACTGCTGAACGGCGGGCTCCTGCTGCTGCACAGGCTCGGCAGGCTTCTCTTCGGGCACGTCGACGCTTTCGGGCGCTTTTACTTCCTTCACGACCGTACTCTCGGCAGCGGGTAGCGGCTGTTGTTTCGGCTCAGCTTTCTTCTCTGGCTCAGTTGCCTCTTTAGTAGCTGTAGCCGCAGATTTAGGCTTGCCAATGTTGTCAAGGTCAATCTTTCCCAAGGGCTTAAACTGCTGGCGCTGAGCCATTTCTTCCTCGGTTTTGGTCTTGGCCACCTCGGGTTTCTTCTCTTTCTTCTTAGGGAAGAGAGTCGAAGCCAGGGTCTTCACGTCCTTATCGCCCTTGAACTCGTTGAACAGTGCCTGGTATTGCTCGTCGCTGATCTTGGTGTTCGAGGTAGCATCGTCGCGAATCTCGCCCAGATGATTTTTCTTCTTTAGGAAATCAACTGCCGTTTGAAGTCCTATGTTCAATTCTGTTAATACTTTATTTAATCTTATTCCCATTCTGTAAAATTTAAAAATTTAAAAATTCAAAAATTAAAAACTCAAATACTTAATCAATCGCAGAATCAGTACCGCGACTGATCCTTTAATTTTTTAATTCTTCAATTTTTTAATTTTACTCAAATTCTGCCTTCAGCACTTCGAGCAGATGGTCAACGGTCTCCTCTTCGAGGTCGGCTTTCTCGATGAGCATTTCGCGCGGAGCGTTGATGACAGCCTTGGCGGTGTCGAGCCCGATGGCCTTGATAGCATCGATGACCCACTGGTCGATCTCGTCGCTGAACTCGTCGAGGTAGATGTCTTCGTCGTCGGCCTCGCCCTCGTTGACCACACGGAACACGTCGATGGTGTGCTCGGTGAGCATCGAGGCCAGCTTGATGTTCATGCCACCCTTACCGATGGCCAGCGAGACCTCTTCGGGCTGCAGGTAGACCTCGGCCTTGTGGTTGGCCTCGTCGAGCGTGATGCTGGTCACCTTGGCAGGCGACAGTGCGCGCTGGATGAAGAGCTGCACGTTGTTCGAGAAGTTGATCACGTCGATGTTCTCGTTGCACAACTCACGCACGATGCCGTGCACGCGACTGCCCTTCACACCGACACAGGCACCTACGGGATCGATACGGTCGTCGAAGCTCTCGACAGCCACCTTGGCGCGCTCGCCCGGCATACGTGCCACACGGCGAATGGCAATGAGACCGTCGTTGATCTCGGGCACTTCGGCCTCGAGCAGACGACGCAGGAAGTCGGGACTGGTACGCGAGAGGATGATACGCGGATTGTTGTTCTCGTTCTGAACCTCCTTCACCACGGCACGGATGGTCTCGCCCTTGCGGTAGTTGTCGGCAGGAATCTGCTCGCCCTTCGGCAGGTGCAGCTCGTTGCCCTCGTCATCCATGAGGAGCACTTCGCGCTTCCACATCTGGTAGACCTCGCCCGAGACGATGGTGCCCACCTTATCCTTGTACTTCTGGTAGAGGGCGTCGTGATCGAGTTCCAGAATCTTCGAAGCCAGCGTCTGGCGCAGGTTCAGGATGGCGCGGCGGCCGAACTTCGCAAAGTCAACGGGCTCACTCACCTCTTCGCCCACCTCGTAGTCGGGTTCAATCTTCTGGGCGTCGGCCAGCGAGATTTCCTTGTTCTCGTCCTGAACCTCGCCGTTCTCGACCACGATGCGGTTGCGGTGGATTTCAAAGTCGCCCTTGTCGGGATTCACAATCACGTCGAAGTTCTCGTCAGAGCCGAACATCTTGGCCAGCACGTTGCGGAAGCTCTCCTCGAGCACGCTCACCAACGTGGTACGGTCAATGTTCTTCGTCTCCTTAAACTCCTGGAAGGTCTCAAACATGCTGGGACCCTTCGCGTCTTTTCTTGTTGCCATAGTTTTTAGAAAGTAAAAGTGAATAGTGAAAAAATCGCTTCCGCATTTCAAGCTATTCGGGCTTTTTCTTATTTTTGTTTATTATTATTATATTAATTGCTTATCTATGTGAACAGCGGAAGCAAATTTTTCACTTTTCACTATTCACTGTTCCCTTATCCCTTACTTGAACGCCAGCAGATAGCGGGTGCTCTTCACCTCGTCCATCGAGAACTCGCGGTCGACGTCGACCTGCACGGGGCGCTTCTTGCCCTCGGGCACCTGACGCTCTTTCGTAGTGACGACAAACCGTGGGGCATCGACGCTTTTCAGCACGCCCGTGGTCTTCTTGCCGTCTTTTCCAATGACTTCCACATCATCTCCCACGTGGTTCTCATACTGCTGAGCCACCTTGAAAGGCTGTCCCAGACCGGCCGAACCCACTTCGAGTTCGTACTCGCCCAGCTCCTCGCCCAGACGCTCCTGAAGGAAGCGGCTCAGCTCGGCGCAATCCTCAATCCATACACCGTCGGCATTGTCAATCTCGATGACGATACGGTCGTCGCCGCCGTCCATCTGAATGTCCACCAGGAAGTAGTCGCCATTCTGCAACCACTCCTCAACCAAAGTTTTTAAATTCTCCTTGTTAATCATTTACACATCTTGGTTTATAACAGAAATGAGGGGCTCTTGCCAAGCCCCTCATTCCACTGAACGGATGCAAAGGTACGCATTTTCCCTGAATTACGCAAGTATTTCGGCAAAAACTTGCATCCCATACTCTTTTTTTTTGCCCATTTTGCGTCGTAAGGATTCTTTTTCAATTCTCCGGCCAGCACGAATTGGTACGGAAACCACGCAAAAAGGGAAAGAAAACAGTTACCATTTTAACTATTTGTTTTTCAAAACCACGCAGGAATAGCTCTTTCTTAAATAATAGTTAGGCATGTCTTGTGTCTACCGAGCTTTAGCAAGCTCGAATGTAGTTCAAGGTTGCGTTTATAAAAAGTAAGAATCGCCCTTCACGGTGTGTGAGGGGCGACTCTTATTACAACAGACTTCGAATTATTCTCAGTGATTACTGTACCTTGGTCATCTCGAAGGTGGCGGTATAGGTGGTGCCATCCTCACGCATACGCAGGGCCTTCCACTTCATCACACCGTCGTTGATGCTCTCAATCTCCCACCATTCGCGCAGTTCATTGCTGTCGATGGTCTTCTTCCAACGGGTGCAGAGCAGAATGCCATCAACGAAATAGTCCGCCATGACATCGTTACCAGCCTTCCACTCGT
>Ga0310695_10005720_pt1 | contig 21376 bp, 33 predicted proteins | sample RumenRJG_04DNA_FD_203882 | JGI IMG/M metagenome (GOLD analysis project Ga0310695, IMG submission 203882) | Bovine rumen microbial communities from Lethbridge, Alberta, Canada - RJG_04 (v2) (version 2) | ecosystem: Host-associated > Mammals > Digestive system > Stomach > Rumen | place: Canada...
GCGAAAGCCTGGAACCTGAACGCGTTTCCCTTGTGCGAGCTGCCGTCCGTGCCGCTCAGGGTCACGTCTCCGCCTCCGCCTCCGCTCAGGCACGCGGCGGAGAACGCGGCGTAGGACAGCTGCCCGCCCGCGCCGCCTTTTCTCACGACGAACTCGTAGTCCTGGGGCAGAAGCGGCCTGAAGTCGGTAGACAGCTGGACGTCCGCCAAGGTCTCCCCCGCCTGGTCCATGCCGTAGAGCTGCAGGTAGGTGTCGTCTCCGGAAGTCTTCTTCTGTATCGACTTCTGGCTTTGCGTCTTCTCGGAGTCTACGCCGGGCGCGCCTGACGACGACAGCGAAGACAGCGTCACGTACTCTATGTGGTCGGCCCTTCTCACCACTACGTGGTCGGCGCTCAGGGGGTCTTTCGCCTGGCCGTCGTCGAACCGGAAAAGCTGCAGCACTTTCTTCCCGTCCTGCAGTTCCCTGGTCTATATGGAGCTCAGGCCGGCCTGCTGCAAGTCTGCGTCCGGCGGTACAGAGCTCAAGCCGGAGATTTCATTGTTGACTATGTTCACTATGCTTGATGAAAGCACAGTCGTCAACGTCTTCGGGTCGACATACTCTACATGGTCATTGCGCCTTACTACGAAGTTGTCTGTAGACAGAGCTGCTTTAGTTTCTGGAATGTTGAAGTTGAACAGCTAGATGACTTTCTTTCCGTCGTTAAGCTCTCTAGTCTGCACTGAGCTGAGTCCAGCTTGCTAGACGTCAGCATCAGGCAAGCCAATCTTTCCAGAGAGATCTTTGTCAACTACAGTGACTATAGTCGATAACAAGCTAGTCGTAGAGACGTAGTCTACATGGTCGTCTCGTCTGACTACAATGTCATCAGTTGACAGCATGTCTTTAGAGTCGTCATCGTCGAATTTGTACAGCTGCAAGACTTCAGTGTCATCATCCAGCTTCCTAGTCTGTATAGAGCTTAGTCCAGCTGCTTGCACATCAGCGTCTGGAGCAGCGCTAGACAAAGCTGAAAGTCCATCTAGAGCAGAGAGCGCCAAGTACTATACGCAGCTCAAAGTGCTGTTTCTCAAGACTATGTGCTGCTTTCCTTCTTCTAGAGCTGCTGACACTGTTGGATAGTACTGGTCCATGTTGTCAAAGTTGTACATCTAGAGCACTTTGACAGAGACATCATTGCCGTCGCTGTCTGAAGTCAGAACTGTCCTGTGCTGCACTGAGCTAGTCTGCGCGAAGTCAATGCTTGAGTCAGGAACGTCCGGCGGCAGGTAGACGATCTCGGCGCAGCTAGTGTCAGAGTTGTACCTTCTTCCTACAAGCCAGTCTGATGAAGTAGTGTCTAGCAGCTCAGCCTTGTCGAAGTTGTAGAGCTGCATGCAATGGCACTCTGTCGGAGTCGTCGACAGTTCCTGCCCCCTGGTGGTCCAGCTGAGCGACTTCATCTCTACGCCCGAGCTCAACGCGCAGTATGTGTCGAGCTTTGGCCCGTCTTTGAACATGTCGCCGAACGTGCCGTGGGTCAGAGTCCCCAGCGGCGCCTCTTGCATCTCGGCCGTGTCTGAAGCCGGAACGAACTCGGTGGCCGAAGCTATGAAAACGCACTTAGACGGCATGCTTTCCGAGCTTTCGTCTCCTTTTGAGCTGTCTAGGCTTCCTGTTGTCGCGTACTTCTAGTAGTCGTAGCTCAAGTTCATCCACAGCTCGCCGGCGTCGACTGAGCTTCCTTCGTCGCAGGAAATCTTGGAGAACGCCAGGCAGTTCAAGTCCTCTATCCACGACGTGCTTCCGTCGTAGCTTTCGTCGAGGTTCGCCTTGGGGGCTTCTACAAGCACTTTGTCGCCGCCGTAAGTGAGCTGCGACATGAGCACCGCCGACAGCCTGCCGTCGTACTCCGCGTCCGGCGGCATGGGCACAAGCCACGTCCACAGCTGCGTCTTGGAGCCGGTTTCTTCGTCTTCTTTCAAATGGTACATCACCAGCCTGGCCTTGAGCGCCGCTTTCACGTCTACCGTGCTTGTCTCGAACACTTCTCGCTGGCCGAGGTTGTAAGTCACTCTCGAAGTAGGGACGTATTTCGTCTGGTTGTTGACGCTGGCGGACAGGGACTCCTGGCTCTTGAGCTGCCACGAGTATTCTTTCTCCAGGCTCGAGAGAGCCGACAAAGGCACGCCGCCTTCTTCAAGGGCTATAGAAAGTCCGTTCCTGGTGTCGTTGTCGCCGGCGTTGGTGAAGACCTGGTACAGGTCGGCGCCGGACTTCCACACCTGCATCTGGACTTCTTTTCCGGCGTATATGCCTTCCATGCTGGTCTTCACCCAGCCGGTGGCGCCTGCGGCCCTGTCTTCGGCGAAGCTGTCGGCGGAAAGCACGTAGCCTGACAGCGCGCCGCCGCCTACGGGGCAGCCGGCGGAGTTCTTGTACACTACCGCCGCCGACACCGGGTGCACTATGTCTTTTCCCCGGTGGATCTTTATGCCGTTCAAGCACATGTCGGGGCTCATTCCCAGCATGAGCTGCGTCATAGGCCAGCCGGACAGGGTGTAGTTCCTCTGGTCGTACAGCGTCGTCTAGTCGAAAGAAGTGCTTCCGAACCGGGTCGGGGCCGTGAACTGCGGCCCTCTAGGAGTGCCGGTCACGATCAAGTCCGGAGACTGGCCGCCGCTTCCGGCGACGGCGTCGATCAGCGAGTTCACGGTAGAAGCCCTTACGGCTTCGCCTCCTCTTACGTAGTCCAAAGACATCACACTGCTCCCAGCTTCCAGCGGCACGCAGACAGGTTGCCGTGGTCGAACGGCGTGTTCCCGTAGTAGTTTACGTCAGCGCTCGCCACTCCCATGAACGTCTCGGTCCTCTAGAACGACACTTTGTCTTTCGCCTTTACGTGCTGCATGTCGTCGCCGGTCTTGATCCACTGCCATTTGGTGTCGTTCTGGGCGTTCGGGAACCTGTAAGGGCATCCGTGAGGCACGTCGCCTGACAAGACATAGTCTATTTTGTCTCCTATGGTGTAATTGTACCTTACTTCGTTCGAGATGGCGGACGATATATTGCTTATGAAATGGTTTTCTACCGTAGTGTGCGTCAGCACCGGGTAGTGGTACAGGGCCGACTTGTCCTGGAGGACTTTCTGCAGCACCAGCCCTTCCGCGTCGTTCAAGACGAAGTCGCCGTCCTGCGTCCTGTACCAGTAGTGCTTTATCCGGTCGCTGTAGCCCGCCTTGTCTTTTCCGGCTTCGACGAAGTAGTTTACGTGCTGCCTGTCGGCGTAGCCCGGGAGCTCTTGAGGCCCCGTCATGCTCGTCAGCTCGCGGTCCTGGTGCGGCTCGTTCTTGCAGAAGCCGGCGGGCTTGACGGTATACGACTCCCACCTCAGCTGCCAGGTGTCCCTGTACGGGTCCATCTGTCCGGACCCGGGCTCCTGCTGCCCGACAATCGCGGTGCACGTCAGGCTCATTATCGCGTGGTCGCCCGCCTGCTGCTGGTCGAGGGTTGTTCCGGTAACGTACCACGCCGCGCCTTCGGGGGAGGAAGGGACCTCGAAGTTCTGGTAGAGCCCGCCGGGCATCAGCCGGATGGCGGACGAAAGCGGAAAGCCGACGACGTAGAGGTCCTTGAGGTCGTCGTACGGGCCCTTTATCCTTATCTGGCAGGTTTCGCTGTCCTGCGTGTACTGCGGTCCGCCGGTCGCCGGCAGCATGACGCACTCGGCGAGCACCCCCGCCGAGTCTACCTTCGCGGTCCTTGAATCCTCGTGAGCCATGTAGTCTCCTTCATTCAGAATATGTAGCCTGGGTCTTTATTCCCTGGTCGAGCTTGTCGCGTATCTGCCTGGTCATGTCGGTCATCTTCCCGTAGTAGTCCAGCATGGCCCGGTCCGTGTCGTCGGCCTCGCCCATGTTGAAGCCGTACTGCGCGAGCGAAGTCATGTGCGAGAAGTCGGGCGCCGCGACCTTGCTCGTTATCTCCTTGAGCGCGCCTTCGAGGACGTCTATCCTCCTGCCCAGGAAATCGGCCTGCTCCATCGCGAGCCCCCTCGCCTTGGACAGCTCCTCAAGCCTCTCGGGCTTGGCGGTGGAGACCTCCTTCTGTATCCGCCTGTTCAGGCCGTAGGCCTCCTCCAGCCTCTTGTTCCTCTGCGCCCTGAGGTCGTCCAGCTCCTTTCCGATCATGGAGAACTGCGCGAGGGGCGACTTCTTCTCGTCGTGCATCACGTCGACGACGAAGCGCTCGGTCGCGTTCACCTGGCCGGCGCCGATCGCCCTCCTCGCGAACGCCGCCGCGTCGTCCGTGGCCGACTTCCTCTTCGTCTCGACCTCCTTGCGCTCGAGCTCCTCTTTCTTCTTCTGCAGCTCCTCCTGGCGCTCGAGCTCCTTCGTGACGCCCTTCCAGACGTCCAGGAGGTTCTTCGCCTGGTCCATCTCCTTGCGGGCGGCGTCGAACTTCAGCTGGTACGCCGCCATCTCCTCGTTGGCGGCCTTCTGGATGTCGGCGATTTCCTAGTCAGTGACGCCCTTCTTTTTCGCCTTGTCGGTCGCGGCGGCCATTATCCGCTCGTTGAATGCCGTCGGGCTCTCCATCTGGAAATACGCGTACCTCGCCTCGTCGTACTTGCCTTTGTACCAGTTCGACGCTATCTCGGCCTTGCCCTTGTCCTTCTCCTCGAGGGCGACGGACGCCTGCCATTCCTGCATGGCGGACGACCTGGCCCTTTGAAGCTCGGCGCCAGACCTTATGAGCGACTCCCCGCGCTTGCGCTGCGCCTCGGCCGCGTCCGCCGCGGCCTGCGCGAGCTTCTCGAGGCCGGCCACCGCCTGCGACGCGGCCGTAGCGAGGCCCACCACGGCGCCTACGCCTATGGAAACCGGGTTGCCGCCGCCCATCATGGAGACGGCAAGCGCCGAACCGAAGCCGGCGTTGATCCCGCTCGCGGCGGCGCCGAGCACTGTTCCGGTCTTCGTCAGCCCGAAGTCCGTCGCTATGTCGGCCGCGCCTCCGACGAGCTGGCCCGCTATCAGGCCCGCGAGCCGCCTGTTCTGCCGCATCTGCGCCAGCCTGGTCCTCGCCGCGGGGCTGTTGTTGACCCTCTCGTTGAAGGCCCTGCGCTTCCTCAGGTAGTCCTGCCTGTCGGCCTCGGGCAGGACGTCCTCGCGCTTGAAGACGTTGTCGTAGAACGCGCGCGTCCCGAACCCGTCTTCCGAGAAGAGGTCGGCCGGTATCTTCCCCGCCGCTATGTCGCGCCTGACATGCCTTGTCCAGTCTCTGTTGAGCCTGGCGTATTCTTTCGATTTGAGCCAGTTCTGCGTGACAGAGCTTTCGCTCCGGCCTTGGACCCACTTGCCGGGGATGACGGGCAGGCCCGGCCCGCCCCGGCCGCCGGGGACAGGCTGCGCCTGCTGCGCCTGCTTGAACCCCCGCCCGAGCTGGTCCACGGAACGCTGGAGGCGCTGCACGGACTGGTTCAGCCTCTGCAGCGTCTGGTCCAGCCTGGAGAAGTTCCCCGCGAACTTCTCCCCGGCGGCCGCCGGGGAGCCTCCGCCTCCATGCTCGGCCTGCTGCGCCCTCTTGAGCTTGTCCAGCTCCTGCTGGACCTGGGACGTGTCCAGCACCGCCTTGAGGTTCAGCATGTATTCGGATCCGTTAGCCATCTGTTAAAGCCTTTCTGGTACGAAGACTAATTACGCCGGCCCGAAAGCCCGGGCCAGCTCCTCGCGGTTCCTCCTGACGAGCTCCTCCCACGGGACGTCGCGCAGCCTGTCCATCCTCTCCTGCTCCTGGAGCGTGAATCCCCCTCCCTCGCCCTGGGAAAGAACCTTCTGCCTGGCGAGGAGCATGACGGCGGCGAGCGGGGCCTCGGACACGGCGTAGTCCCACGTCCACCCGAACTCCTGGCAGCAGAAGAGTATGACGGCGAGCATCCACCCGTTAGACGCCCGCTCGCCCCAGCTCGTCAGTTTTTTTTTGGATCGCCCCCGTCCTTGGGGGAGGCCTTGTCGACGGACGTGAGCTTCGCCACGACGGCCTTTATGACTCCGGGGACGTCCTCGAGCCTGAGCTTCTCGTCCGCCCAGTCCAGCGCGTCGGCCTTGAGCGCGTCCGCGTCCTTCCCGTATTTCCTGAGCGTGGCCTTGTCGGAGGCCAGCACGAACACCGACGGGATTATGCTCTCGACCGAATACTCCGCGTCAGTCCTTATGAACGGGCTCCCGAGCCTCTCGAGCCACGCGTACTTCAGTATCGTGACCTCTCCTATGGTGACCTCGCCGAACGTGCTTGGAGTCTCCAGAACCGCGTCTAGGACTATCTCAGGGTTGTTTTCCGCTTCCATATGTATTTTTCTTTCAATCTTAATTATAATGACTTTTTCTTGTGTGCTTCAGACAAATGCTTGCAATGCTCTTCAGTAAACTTCATGCCTGTCCTTGCTGCTGATATCTTCTGCTTGTGGTCTTCAGACATTGGGCCAAGCTTTGGATTAGACTTCCTGACGAACCCGAGCCTGCCGAAAGTCCATCCTTCGGGCAAGGGGTCTCCGGAGCGGATTTTGCTGTTCCTGACTCCGTCGTTTATCCACAGAAGCCCTTTGCGCCCGTCTGGCCCCTTTTCCTTCTCAGGCTTCGGCGGATGGTTCCTCCTGTAAGTCTCGAGGCGTTTCTTTATGACTTCGTCCTGGACTTTCTTCCCTTTCTGCGCTGAGGAAATCTTAGCCCTCGCTTCCTCTGGGACCTCGTGCCCCATAAGCGCCGCGCTTATCTTAGCCCTGGCCTCCTCAGACTGCGCGTGGCCCGGCTTCCCCCTGTGAGCGTCGCCTATCTTCTTGGCCCTCAAGGCCTTTGACTTCTCGTCGGCCCAATGGAGGGCGATGTGGTCGCTCATCCTCATCGGGACGAGGTCCTCTATCCGCCATTCGTCGTAGCGCTGCGGATCTGTGAACTTAAGAGTGGTGTCCACGTGATGCAGACACCACTCGAAAGGCATCGCGTCTTTGGGGATTCCGCCGGTCACGACGAAATACCCCCACGCGTTCCTGTGATTTCTCCTTGACTGTTTCATGAATACATTATACAGTCAAGAAGGTCCAATTCAATCAAGTTTGGCTGGGGAAATTTTCCCACCTTTCGAAAGACACCGTGTACTTTTTCTTGTCGGCGTAGTTGCCTTGGTAGGCTACTCCGGTCACTTTCCACTTCTTGCCGGCCCACGTGAAAGCGGTGTCGCCTGCCTGTATGCCGCCGACCGAGCCGTCTTCGGACCCGTCTCCGCCGATCACGGTCATCGAGCCGGTCCAGTGCTTGTCGTAGTCGAGCTGCGAGACTACCGCGCCCTTCTGGTCCTGCGTCGTGTCGGAGACGCGCTCTTCGTTTATGGTCACGTCCTGGATGATGAAACCGGAGAGCGTCGCGTCGATGCCCCACTGGTCGCCGCGGATGATGGTGCCGGCGTTGGTCGGTTTAGTTGTACCGTTCATAGACGGTTCGCTTTGAATAAATGTCGCCATTTCTGGAATTCCTTGTCTGTTTGATGTTTAATTACGGTTTACGCGATGTCCACCTTGGTCCAGCCAGACGGGATATTGCTTACGCCTCTTACGTCTGGCAGCTCTGCCGGGCACGTAAACGTGCCGGACGCCCCGACTACCTCCATCCACTGGATTGCCGACGGCCACGTCGTGAAGCGCACCTCTACGGACGACAGGATCGACGTCCGGTAGAACATGTAGTCCAGCTGGTTGTTGTCGGTCGAGCTCGTGGCCATTATCCTGGGGCCGTCCCTCAGCGCCGTGCATTCCTTGTACATGCCCTGATAGCAGTACTGGACGAGCTGTCCGGCCGGGAGGTCCGACGCCTTGACGAGTGACCTGCATGCCTGGAACATGTTGCCGTAGCAGTTTACGCCAAGCGTGGTCGCCGGAAGCTCCGGCGCGGCGGATATGCCGGCGCCGTTGAACATGTTGTTGTAGGACTCCTGCCCGACGGACAGGGACGGGAACTTCAGGTCCGCGACGTCCTTCAGCATGGAGCAGCCCTGGAACAGCTTGTGGAACACCGTATCCGGAGCAGACAACACGGAACCGTCCGGCTCCAGCAGCGTCGTGGCGTCGCCGGACGCGCGCAGCTGCCCTGCGCCGCTGAACTTGAAGTAGTTGGTCCTCGACGTCGAGAACCGGTTGGACGCCGTAGCGCGCATTATCACGTAGTCGCCTGGGGACTGGAGAGCTACCGCCTGGCCGAGCTGGTACTCGGACCAGGACTGGCCGTCCGTCGAGTACTCTAGGGACGGAGCGGTATACTGCGAGTCTGATCCGCCGTACGACAGGGCCACGGAGCTGTCCGCGGCGAGGGCCGTGAACCGGAGCGGTTCGGCCGCGGGCTTGAGGAACTCCGACGCCTTGACGTACGTGACGGACAGCTAGCTCCAGTACCGGGTGGCCGTCCACTGGTCGTAGAGCGCGTCGGGTATCACGACGCTCGTCTCGCTGTCCAGCGTCTTCCAGCCCTCGCCGGAGTTCGCCCGCAGGCCCGGCACGCTTTCGAACGCCGAGAGCACGACGACCTTCGGGGCGCCGACGTTTCCGTTAAATATCCCGAAGAACACGTCGTCCAGCGCGCTGGTCATGCTCGGGAACTCGACGCTGAGGAGCGCGGGGTCGTTCTCGCAGGCGGCCCAGAAGGCGTTGGACCTCGAGTACTCGAGGTTCGGGAACCTGACGACCTGCAGCGAGTCGTCGAGGCAGAACGCGTTCTAGAACATGCCTGTCGCGTGGTTCGTGTGAGAACTGCTCCCCGACGCGGACAGTATGTCCGGGAACTCGATAGACGTAAGCGCGGAGCAGTTCCTGAACGCGTTCCTGAACTGCTGGGAGCCCGAGCCTCCAGTGCCCTGGCTCGCTCTGAGGAACTCGCCGCGCGCTACTACCTTCTCTATCGCGCCGTTGTTCCTGAAGAGGGCGCAGTAGGCCTTCTCGTAAGAATACCAGTCCGCCTCGTCGGCCCTAGTCAGCGACTCGAACCAGCCGTCTACGCTCAGGCGGCCCGTGCCGACGAACCTCGGGCCCGACCAGTTGCCGGTGTTGTCGTCTCCGGTGCACTCTACGTTGACGGCGCCGGCCTTGAACCAGACGGAGTCGCCTACGTTGTCGAGCGAGACCACGCCGTTCATGGCGTACGGGGAGAAGGCGACGCCGTCTCCGGACGAGAGGTACGTGCCCTGGTACCCGTTGAGGGAGCTCAGGGCGACCGTCGAGTTGGCCTGCGTGGCCGTGAACTTGAGGGACTTGACCGCGACGGGAGGGACGGGTTCTTCTTCGCCCCAGACCTGCCTGCCTTCGAGATACGCGGCCTTGACCCGGGCCGCGCCGAGCCTGAGGTCCGCAACGCTAATGTTTCCGAGATTAACCATAGGTCGTCGCCTCCGGATCAGGCCTGGTCGGGGAGAATCACGTACATCGTGTTGGCGTCAGGCGTCCAAGACGGGTCGTCGACGGACAGCTGCGCGTACTCCGACTCGTAGTATGTCTCGATGTTCGCGACTTCCGGCGCCGTTCCGCCGGGCTTGTGGTCGACTTTAAGGCCGAGCTCCTAGTAGGCCCCGTCCGCCAGGTTGTAAGCCGAATCGGCGCGGTCGGACACGGCAGTGAACTCTCCGGAAAGCTCGGCGGCGCTCGAAGTCTCGCTCTTCGCGTAGTAGGCCGTGAGGTCTGTCTTCTCCGCGTACGCGGTCAGGGCGTCCTCGTCGACGAAGTCGGATATCTGGGACTCTACCCACGTCTTGGTCGCCACGTCCGCGGGCACGTCGCCTCCGCCGGACCCGCCTACCTCGAACACCGTAGAGTCGGTCGTTATCTGGACGAGCTTGAGTTTCTCGGGCATGCCCTCGACCTCTATCGCGTACTCCACGGAGCCGGCGCCGGCCGACTTGACGGCGTACGTGGTGAACCCGTCGACCTTGTCGTCGTCGGGAATCAGCTCCGTCGGCCCGGCCTTGACGACGAAGTCCTTCGCCGAAGGAGCGCCTTTCTCGGTTATCTTGACGCCGATCTTGAAGTCGGAATAGGGGGCCACCCAGAACCTGCGCGGGCAGATGCGGGCGAGGTCGAACACGTTTGTGTATATTCGCATAGAACTTTACCTCGTTGAATTCAGTTTGCGTTTAAAATTTAATTATACGACGACGTCGCCGTCCGAGCAGTGGATTACGCAGCCGGCCTGGAGGCTCCACGGGTATTTTTCCATTCCCAGGACGGTCTGCGCGTCCTTGCCGCTGAAAGTGACGCTGTACAGGGCCGAGCAGTTCCAGAACGCGTCGTCCCCGATGCTCGTCACGCTGCTTGGTATCGTGACGCCGTCGAGGGCCTTGCATTCCGTGAACGCGCCCGCGCGGATTGTCTGCAGGCCTTCGCTCATTGCCACGCTCGTAAGGGAGACGCAGCCGAAGAACGCGCTGTGCCCGATGCTCGTCACCGTCGGCGGCATCGTCACGCGGACGAGGCTGGCGCAGTTGTCGAACGCGTCGTCCCCGACGCCCGTGACCAGTTCGCCGACTGCCACTTCGACCGCGTTCTCGTAGTCCGGTATCTGCCCGACGGAAAGCGTTCCTTCCAGGCCGAGGCTTCGCGCCGTGCCGTCTGAATACTTGACCAGCGTCGGAGCCGGAACCTTGTGCACAAGGCACTTCAGGACGGACCTGTTAACAAGCAGGCTGTTGTCCTCGCCCTCGCTGTAAGACACGGGGCTGAACTGCCCTTCGCCGTCCCCGCTGAGCGGGCACAGCACGTCGAAGAGCCTCATCGCCGCGTCCTGGCCGGTGACGTATCCGCCCTTCTTGCCCCTGTTGACGGTGACGTTCTCCACGACGTCTACCTCGAGCTCGTCGATCTGCCACGCCAGCCCGGCGTCCATGTAGGCGCCCGCGAACGAGGCCTTGGGCGTCATGACGACTCCTACTATCCCCTGGCGCCCGAGGGCGTTCTTGATTTCGTAGTCGATGTCACGCCTGTTCTCGACAAGGAAAGGGCAGGCAGACAGCTGCGGGTCCGCGTTCAGCCTGCCCGCCACGTAGTTCTGGAGATCCTCGAGTATGTTCATAAGCGCTAATTACGAGAACCGCGGGCTCCACCCGCCGAAGGGGCTGAACCTCGCGTACGATATCGGAGACTGCGTCTGGGCCGGCTTGTCATGAGCCGCCCACAAAGCCAAAAAGATCGCGCTTGCGCAGTCGCTGTGGCCGTTAGCGTCCCTTCCGGCCACGTACTTGACCTGGCCCGCTTCGTTGACTACTCTGCTTATGTTCTGGAAGTCGGACGTCACTATGCTCTGCAGATGAGACGCGAACACGAGCTTCCTGTCGAATATCAGGGCCCTTGCGTTCTCGTGCACGTTGGTCTTGTTCGAAGCGGCCCAGGCGAAGCCGTGTATGTTGGCGGACACCTGCTTGTTAGCGAACTCCGCTATCGGGTTGCCTATGCCGACGGAGTCGACGTAGCCGGCGTTCCAGCGGAACTTGCCGAACAGCTGCTTGAGCACGTCGAGCTGACGCTGATAATCCGCTTTGTGCATCATGGCCACGTCTTCGACGAAGTACGTCCCGTCCTCGAGCTGAAGTACCGTGGCAATGGCGGTACGGTCTCCGCTGCCGCCTACGTCGTAGCCCATGTACTTGGCCTTGACGCCGGCCTGCGGAGCGTCGGCGAACTGCAGAAGCGACGCGTCGATGAACGAGCCGAACTAGCTCAGGAACTTGCATTCGTACTCCTGCGCGAAGATATCTGGGTCGGGACAGAGCGTGTGCAGCGCTTTCAAGTCTACGGCCAGTCCGTCGTTGATTGCGTCGTGGACCGTCGTATGCTAGACATACCACACGTCTTCGTCGTTTAGAGCTTGCTGGTACATCTCCCAGAACTTTCCGTGCATTCCGCCCGGCGTTGTTGTCAAGAGCAGCTCGGCTTCAGGGTCTCTTGACAGCGTAGGGCTGATTGCCTGGAGAATCAAGTCTAAGTGGTCAATGAAGCTAGCTTCGTCTATGCACACGCACGAAGCCGTGAATCCTCTGAGATTTGCGCCGTCGGTGGAGCTCGGGAGCGACAGCACTCTTGCGCCGGTGCTGAACTTGACCTGCTCAAAAGAGGACGTGTAGGTGATTTTGCCGTCAGACATCACCTTGACTGCTTCGGCGAACTATATGGCTTTGCGGAGAATCTCGGAGCTGGCTCTTGCGCCTGTCGATATGCAGAGCGACAGCTGGCTCTTCCCCGTCAGCGCTTTGTACACAAGAAGCGCGGCAAGAGTGAACGACTTGCCGCACTGTCTGCTGGCAATCCACATCTTGCGCTTCTTCTAGTTGGTGAAGAAGCGGCGCTGGTACGGGAGAAGTATTTCAAGGAGATTCACTGCCCTGCGTCACTCGCCTATGCCGAAGATGCTGCGGATCCTGGCGCCTTTATCGCCGGCGCTTATGTCTATCTGGACGGACGGCTGCGCGCCCCAGCCGTAGGCGGGCCCCAGCCCCTTCAGTATCGTCTGCGCGGCCGCGAGGCGCGTCTTCTCGTCGTCCGAGCCCAGCGCCTTCATCACTGTCTCCTCCGCGAGCCCCACTAGGCCGGCCCTCGCCTCGTTCATCGCCTGCTTCGCCGCCGGGTGCTTCGCCATCCAGTTGGCGAACTGGACCTGCGTGCAGTCGAGCTGCATGCAGACTATCGTGCGCACGCCGTAGGACCTCTATATGACGTCCACGACCTGCTCCTCCGTCCACCTGGCGGAAATGGGCGGGAGGGCCTGGCCCTTCTTCGCCCTGGTCCTGAGCGCCGGCTGCTGGCACCCCAGGCCCTTCTCGATCGACTGCTCGTTCACGTCAGAACTCCCCGCGCACGCCCACCACCACGGCAGGCCTCGACTTGGCCTCCGGGTCCTGGTTGAGGTTCTGGACCCGGACGAACAGGTGCCTGGCAAGCCAGCTTATCAGCCTGCGCAGGGCGAGCATCCGCCGCACCCGCCTTTCTTCGCCAGGCCGGCCAGGAATATCTTGACGAGCGCCTTGAGCAGCGCGAGCACTATCTCCTTCATATCGCGGCCTCCCTCAGCTTGCGGGCCAGGGGGAGAATGGCCCTCTCGAGCTCCTCGCGCTCCTCCTCGCTGACTTTCCCGTCCCTCAGCCATCCAGTGACCTTGGCCTGTATCTTGGTGAACTCGTCCGCGTAGGTCGAGTACTTCGCTATCGCCTCCTGCCTGCCGCTGCCGTTGACGAAGTCCGCGGCCGCCTTCGCCGCCGCCTTCGCCATCGTCTCGGCCGACGGCATCAAAAGCTTAATCAACCATTTCTTCATGTTTTTCTCCTGTTTTTCTCGGTTTGGCCTACGGCGCACCCGAAACTCCGAACCTGTTCAGCAAGGCCTCGAGCCGTCCGTTGCCGTAGGTGTCTATCTTCGCCAGCTCGTTCCTGACGAACTCCTGGTGGCGGTTCAGCCTGTTGTAGTACTGCTTGAGCACCTGTACGTAGTTCATCCACACGGCCCTGGTGAAGTACCCGAACGGGTTCTTCTTCGAGAAGTCGTAGCTCTTCAGCCCGCACTTCAGTATCCTGTAGAGGCTGAAGCTCTTCATCTCTTCCTTCAGGTCCTGCCTGTAGCCCCTGAACCTGCCGCAGCCCATTATGCGGTCGTGAAGCAGCATCAGCAGTTCGCCGAGCCTCTCCGACGGCGTCCTCTGCGCCGGATCCCTGCTGCTGTCGCGCCACTTCACCAGCTCGAGGTAAAGCTCGCCGTTGTCCAAATAGTTGCGCTTCTCCGCCATCCGTCCTCCTATGGGCATATATAATTACGCCCGCTATATATTACCCGGAAAGCTGCGCAAGGCTAACTCTCTAAAGTTGCATAAGGCTAACTTTCACGTCCGCCGGCACTTCTTGACTGCCCAGTCGAACACACGCTGGACCATGTAGGCTTCGCTCTCCGCGTCCAGCTCGTTCTCGATGTACTTCTGGAGAAACTGGACGACGTGGACTGCCTCGTGCACGGCGACGGACTCGAGAGACGGATCCGAGCCGGCTTCCAGCAGGGCGGGCCTCAGCGTCATCCTGAAGCGGCCGCAGCCCAGGTCCTCCGTCATGCCGGGGTCTCGCGGGTCGCCGCCTTTGTCTGTCACCCTCAGCTACAGCAACGCCGGATATGGATAAAGTTCCAATTTAGATGTCTTCATGCTGGGCTAATTACTGACTAACTAAACAAAAATTAAACATAACTCGCTGTTTTGGCGAGTTATAGCCGTTTTTTGAATATATGATTGATGTTAACCTAGGCTAACATTCATGGCGGAAGAAAAATTGGAACGGCCTGAGGTTTACGCAGGCTGTCGGCGGAAACCCCGGCATGCCGTAGATGTTAACCTAGGCTAACTAGATTCTGAAGAAGCCGTAGAAGGCCTGGACCGCAGCCGAGAAAATCTTCGTCAGAACGGCCTTTCTTCTTCCTCTTCAAGCAGCAGACGCTGCCTTCCAAGCCTCTGCGCCCATTCCTCGAGCTGTTCGTCGGTGGCTTCCCTCGAGGAATAGCCTGAGAGCTCCATTTCGTCCCTGGCGGCGTCGAAGACCGCCTTCGTGCGGATCCACCAGTCAGGCGCCGTTTCTTCAGTTTCGCTTTTCATGTTATGATTTTACCATGGCCTTTTGCTCCTTATGCCTGGCCTCGGCCCACATGCCGGCGGCCAGCGTGAAAGGAAGCGCAATCCCGTTGGCGTCCGCGAAACGAAGTTTCGGTTCGGTCTCTATAGTCCAGCCGCTGTCGTCCAGCCATTTTACAAACTCGTCCAAGTTTTCCTTCACGAGGTTCTTGAGCGTTTCGTTAGTCATGTCGTTGGTTCCTTGTTGGTTACTTCTCGATTATACCGCGTAGTCCTGGAATTTCCTAAAACGCGTACGCTAGAGCCGCGTTTTCGGGAAACGCCGCGTCCGGGCTTCGCGGACAGGCCTGGAACGAGTCCGGACATCGGGGCTTGTTTCCCCACTGGCCAATAGAGAAAATTCTCTAAAACTAGAATAAGGGCTGTCCGTGCGCGTCCTGGCGGCCGCACCCGAACGTCGTAGGGAAAAACCGGCCAACGCCCTCCCGTTGGGAAAATGCCGTGGAGGAGAAACCGGCCAGGCCTTAATCCGTCGGGAAATGCCGTGGAGAAACAGCCGTTGGCAAATGCCGTAGGAGATATCGTGAAGTGATATCGCCGGCAAAAAACGGTCCTGTTTCACGGCATACACTGAAACTTCGACGTAGGCCCGAAGGGCCTCGGTGGCGTGCAGCAACGCGAAACGCCACCGTGACGTGGGGAAATGCCGTAGGGATTTCTGGTTATTCTACGTCAACCTAAAAAATTTCGGCGTATCTCTTTAGTTAGTAATTCTTTAATTTATTAGTATCTCTTTAATAGTATCTCTTTAATATGGTCAGGTGACATTTTTCTCCAACGTCAGGCGACATTTTTCCAACGTCAGGCGACATTTTTCTCCAACGTCAGGCGACATTTTCAACGTCAGGCGACATTTTTGGCCCTGAACAGCATTCTCAAACGTCAGGCGACATTTTTCCTGGAAGTATTAAACTGCATGCATATTCGACGGAGATTCTTACGCCAGTCAAGATGCGGAGTCCCTGATGGCCAATACGGCTGTTGGTAACTTGTTGATAACTTTTAGCAACTTTTTCGGAAAACAGACCAGTTTCACGGACTTAGAAGTGTAAGTATATGATGTTCGCACGGGTGGTACCGACGAATATTGTTATCTCTAGCGCTAGTTAGGGTTCAAGCCCCGAAGAGAATGACGACGCGCACGTGTCTCACCAGCACGGAGATAATAAGCAGCACCGCACGTACAAGAGAAAGAGATAACATGAACGAAATCGAACAGATGACGCATGACTTCACGCAGGTCATCACCTTCAAAATAATCACCACAATCAAGAACCACTACGGCTCCCTGGACAAGTTCAAGGCCGCGTGCAAGAACAGCTCAAACGCCGAGCTGGCCCGGTTCAACAAGAACTTCCACGTCGACTAGAAGGTTCTCCAGGCGCTTACGAGGCGCGGCGGCAAGAGGAACCTGGACGAAGTCCTTTCGAGGCTGAACCCGGACGAACTGGTCTACAAGCACAAGTTCAACTGGAAATACAAAAGCGGCAGGAAATTCAGCAAGCCGAGCGCGTTCTACATCCCGTTCAGGCGGCTCGAGACGCTGTTCGCGATGGCCGACTAGCAAGAGCTGTCTCCGTTCGACACTAATTCGAGTTTCTACACCGCCGCCTAGCACAGGCTGATAGACAAGTACATACTGCGTCTCGGGGTAAAAGAACGCAAGCCGTACACTAAATCAGAGAAGTTCAAGAACGCGGTCTTGGCCAGGCAGTGCTCGAAACTGCAACGGAGAAATTTTGAAGAAATGACCGACTCGTAGATGGAAGAGCTCGTGGCCGGAATCGACTTGTGAGAGGAGGAACGCGAAATGAAGTCTTACATGAGTGAACTGGAGTATCTCGTTAATATGATAGACCCTGAACTTAATCCTACGGTGGAAAACTTGCGGAATGCCATTAGGCTGCGCGCACAGAATAAAGCCTGCGGCTGGGGATACGAACCATGTGGCAGGATGACTTCAACTATAGACAAGAACATCGAGGCGGCGCGAGCGACCGCCGAGTGGAAAATCTACGATGCAGTAGAAGGCGTAGACTTGTAAATGAGGGACGCGGAATGGCGCTAGACGACTACGGATATTACGACGAGAACGGAAAATTCATCAAATTCAAGGCCAAAAAGTACAGGCGCAAGGGCAGCAAGACATATAAGGTGGATATTACTGCCGAAAAGCTAAAAGAATTATTGTCAAGTTTCAGAGAAACCTGTCTGCCTAAATCAGACAGGCCGAGCGACGGCGAAAAGGAGTAAGCCATGGCTGTACACAGGAGGCCAGTAGAGTGTTTCGACGAAGACGGCCGGCCGATAGGCGGTTGGCCGTCTATACTTGGGGCTGTTACAGAAAACTACGGAATTCCAGGATTTAGCAAACAGGTCATCAATAACTGCGCGTCGTGTTAGCAGAGAGACTGCGGAGCGTGCGTTTATTTCAGGAAGTACCGCCGGACGTGGAAATACATGGAGGCATAAACAGACATGGAAAAATGGAAATCAATAGCAGGCTATGACGGACTCTACGAGGTGTCGGATCTCGGAAGAGTCAGAAGCCTGAAGTTCGGCAAGACGAAGATTCTGAAGCCGAAAAACAATGGAATAGGATATTTTCAAGTCGGGCTCCGCAAAGACGGAATCCGCAAGTACTTTCTTGTCCACAGACTAGTCGCTAATGCCTTCATTCAGAATCCGCAAAATCTGAAAACTGTTAACCATATCGACGAAGACAAGGCTAACAATAATGTTAAAAATTTGGAATGGATGTCGCAGACAGACAATATCAACTACGGAACCCGAACAGCGCGTTGTTCAAAACAAGTTCAGATGTTCGACAAGCAAACAGGCGCTTTGATGGCGACATTTCAGTCGGCGCGTGAAGCAGAACGTCGGACGGGAATTGCGCCGAGCAGCATCAGCGCTTGTTGCCAAGGCCGCTACAAGTCGGCAGGCGGCTACGTCTGGCGATACTCGTAAAAAATTTTGAAAAATTTTTCCTAGAAGGTCAGGTTTACCCGTGTAAACGAGTAACTATATATAAATGCGCGATGAACGCGCGCGTAAAAAGGAGAAAAGAACATGAACAACACATAGAAAAACCTGCCGTCCAGGGCAGGCAACGTAAGGAAGCAGAGGCGCTACCGCCGCCAGGTCGACGCCGTCAAGGCCGCCAACAGAGGCCGGAAGTAGAGCAAGAGCCACCGCGAGGCGATAAAGGCGGCCATGCGGGAGTTCGCCTCCGGCGAAAAAACAGTCGTCAGGGCCACGAACCTGGAAAACGGCCAGTAGCTGTATTTCCCGTCCGGGGCGGAATGCGCCAGGCGCATAGGCTGCACGAAGCAGCTCGTATCGCGGGCCGTGCGCGGGACCCAGCGCAGCAGGACGGCCAGGGGCTGGCTCCTAGAGCGCGTGCCCTTCGGCGAAATGCTGCCAGGCGAGACTGCGCCGTCCGCATGACTGCATGAGAACGACGGAACGCATATGACTACAACGGAGAAGGAGGAAACTAAAAAATGAAGGCGGACATAGTTATTCTTTCAAGGAACGACGAGCTCGCGGCGAAGGCCGTGTCGAGCGTCGCGGAGTTCTGCGACATGTCCAAGATAGGGAGGCTGGTCGTCGGGTGGACAGGCGAGCCGCGCTCGGCCGGCCTGTACATGCTGACGAAGCTGGCGGACGGCCTCGGGTTCGACTTCAGGTCCGAGCAGATGGAGTACAACTTCGCGAGGTGCAACAACGCGCTCGTCGCGAAGCACTGCTCGTCCGAGGCGGTGCTGTTCATGAACGACGACGTCGAGCTCATGAGCGACGCCGTGTCGGCCTGCCTAGAGACCCTCGGGGACGAGAAGGTCGGCACCGTCGGGATAAAGCTCCTGTTCCCGGACGGCACGATACAGCACGCGGGGATATTCGCGGCCTGGAAAAGCGACGCCTCGTTACGCGGAGTAGGCCACATCTGCTACAAGTCCCGCGCCGAGTTTCCGGACCTCTGGACGGCGGGCTCCACCGGCGCCTGCATGATGACGAGGAGGAAGGACTTCGTCGCCGTCGGAGGCTTCGACGAGGGGTACGAGCACTGCTTCGAGGACGTCCAGTACAACCTGGAGATGCCGGCGAAGCTCGGACTGCGCAACGTCACTCTCAACTCGGTGTCCGCCGTGCACGCCGAGTCCGCTACGCGGAAGCAGTCTTTTAGCGCCGGAGACGTCGCGAAGCTCGCGAAGTACTGGGCCCGGAACGCGGCGGCGATACTGAAGGCCCTCGCGAAAAAGCCGGCCGTCTATTCCAGATACGAAGGGAGGAACGCGTGAACCAGGGCATGAACCTCGGGATTTGCTGCATAGCCAAAAACGAAGACCGCTACATCGAAGAGTGGATTGCATACCACCTGAAGCTGGGCTTCGACCACGTCTACGTCTTCCAGAATTCGTGGAGGCACAGGCCGGGGGTCTTCGACGAGTACTACGACGTTTCCTGGTACGCGCAGGACGGCGAGCGGCAGCAGCTTAACGCGTACAACCGCTTCATGACGGACCCGTGCCTCGGCGCCGCGTACCTCGACTGGGTCGCGTTCTTCGACGTGGACGAGTTCCTGTGCGTCAGGACGGGGGAGCCCGTCCGCGACGTGCTGAGGCGCTACGCCGACGCGCCCGCGCTGTCGGTCAACTGGCGGATCTTCGGCTCTTCCGGGCTGAAGTACGACGGAAAGGAGAACTCGGTCCTGAAGCGCTTCACGAAGTGCCAGGCGGCGCTCAACCGCCACGTGAAGCAGCTCGTCAACCTGAAGTTCATGAGGGACAACGGGATGTACGGGAAGGCCTTCATGACGAGCCCGCACTGCGGGAACTTCGCGTCGGTCAACCAGGAGCGCAGGCCTGTCAGGGGGCCGTTCAACGACGAGAACCTCCAGGTCGAGCACCCGCTGGAACTCGACCACTTCGCCGTCAAGACGTGGGACGAATGCCTGGAGAAGTGCGCAAGAGGCCGCGCCGACTGTTCCGCGAGGAGGAACGCCGAGGAGTTCTTCAAGGAGCACGACCTGAACGAGATAGAGAACACTGTCGCTAGGGACTTCTTCTTCGGCGCGGTATAATCGACTGTCGCGGCGAGCGCCGGCTCTACGCGTAAAAGGACGAAGGCGCGGCAGAAGCCGCGCCTTCGTTTTCAACCCTGGTTAGGGGTTTAGCCCGCGATGAGGCGGACGGCCTTGGTGCCGTCGTAGAACATCGAGGCGCCTACGAGCGCTTCGCCGGCGAGGTACCGGACGCCAGTGGCGAGGTCCGCGAAGAGCCTGAAGCCGATCGCGAAGCCGCTGTTCGGGTCCACGGCCTTCCACGCGGACGGATAAGCGCCTGCGAGCGGGGCGAGGTAGCGGGACGCGATGCCGACCGAGTTGCGGTTGACGATCACGCCGTCCACGCCTTCGGGGAGGTACGTCGAGCACACGACCGACTTGAAGCCGGCGTATCCGGGGACGTATCCGTAGCGGATGGCCTCGGTGCCGCCGTACTGCATGAAGTCGACGTGCGGGAGCAGGGCCGCGAACTGCGTCGGGTTGAGGACCACGATGCTGTCCGCGACGTCGAGCCCGTTGTCGGCCGCCACCTTGTAGAGGTTGGTCGTTCCGGCCTTGGTGCCGAGGTTGATGCTCGCGGTCAGCGGGACGTTCGTCGAGTTGAACATGCCCATGACGTAGGAGTTGAGCCCGCGCCCGATGACCGACGCGATGCCGGCCGCCGCGTCCTTGACGAACTGCACGCCCGTGTCGGCGAGCTCGCGGTCGGTAATCGCTACGCTCTTGACGAGGTGCTTGTCGAGGGTCACGTGGGCCGCCTTGATCTCGTTGACGCCGGAGGCGTAGTTGTTCGAGTCGGCGTCGAAGTCGGCGGCCGCGGAGAGGTCGTACGTCGGGATGACGATGGACGCGCCGGGGCGGTCTTCGAGCTCGTTGTAGTTGCGCGCGAAGTCCTGGAGCTTGACCAGCTCGGGATAGATCGCCTGGAGAGCGGACTCGCTCATGACCTTCATCTTGAGGTCAGAGAACGTTCCGTCGAAAGTCATTTCTGCCATTGTCTGTATTCCTTGTTGCTTTGGGTTGAAATCCGTTATTTAATTATTGCCGTCAGCCCTTGATCTCGGGGTGGGCGGCGAGGTACTTCCAGAAGGCGTCGCCGTGGAGGTTCATCCAGTCGGACTTGCCGGAGACGTCGGCGAGGGCCGCCGGGGCCGAGTTGAGGGCCTCGATCTTGATGACCTCTTCCTTTTCCTCTTCCTTGGGCTCCTCCGTGACCTCTTCCTTGACCTCTTCCTTGACCTCTTCCTTGACCTCTTCGGTCTTAGGCTCTTCCTTGATCTCGGTCTCTTCGGTCTTGACCTCTTCGGTCTTGACCTCTTCGGTCTTGACCTCTTCGGTCGTTTCCTCGTTCTTGACCTCTTCGGTCTTTTCCTCGGCGCAGGAGTTGTCGACGGCCTCCTCGGCCTTCTCCATGCCCGCGACCGTGTCCTTGATGAGCTGCACGAGCTCTTCCTTGGTGATCTCCATTGTCAGTTTTCCTTCCGTAGTCGTTTCCTCGGCCTTTTCGGCCTCCTGGTTGAGAATTGGGTCTATGAACCCGGCGAACGCGGGCGTGTTGGTCAGCGAAGCCGTATGCAGCCTGACCGGCGTCCCGTCCTCGTTCAGCGAGAAGGACGGGGAGATGTAGCGGTACTCCCGG
>Ga0310695_10005722_pt1 | contig 21374 bp, 10 predicted proteins | sample RumenRJG_04DNA_FD_203882 | JGI IMG/M metagenome (GOLD analysis project Ga0310695, IMG submission 203882) | Bovine rumen microbial communities from Lethbridge, Alberta, Canada - RJG_04 (v2) (version 2) | ecosystem: Host-associated > Mammals > Digestive system > Stomach > Rumen | place: Canada...
AGGCGAATTCCATCAAGTTTGAACGGAGACTGAAGGAGACGTTCCGCTACCGCCACATCTCCACTCGGTTCTTCAACTACATCCGCTCCCAGTTGGCACCGACGCCAATCGCCGGATGATGAATTAAAAAGATTTGCCCCATGAGGGGGCGTCGTCGTCACAGGTCAAGACTAAACAGTAAACAGGTAAACAAAAAACATTCAAATGGCTTTGACTGGTTCGCACGACTTCTAGGGATGGAAGGAAAAAAGTGACGTCGCGCCCCCTTGTGGGACATTTCATCAATTCCCCGAATGTACCACAAACAAACAAAAGATAGAGCAATTTTTATCGAAAAGGAGGAATGTTTCAACCATGTCGGAAACGTCGCAATTCAGACCTAAACCGATGTCGGACGTTCAATTCGGCCTGCCGAAAATTCCAAAGCTGGTCAAGCAGGTGAGAATCTATTCGCCGTCCGCCGCAGTCGTATTCAAACAGTTGGGCTTCAATGTGAAGATGCAGAACGAGAACTGTTTCGTCGTAAGCTACGAGCCAGTATCTTAATGCAAACAAAATCTTTTTGATTCGCTTGCTTTTCCGCAAACGGATGGCATATTAATTGCAACGGCATAAAACTCGGAAAGAAAAGGATTTAAACACAAAGAAAGGAGGATTTCGCCGCCATGATGGAGGAACAACGACAAGAGGAAGGCCGCAGGCTTCTGGATGCGTACAAACGGCATCTTGAAGGCTACATGCGGCCGCAGAGCGTGAAGACCTATTCGCACACCGTCGAGAAATTCATGGAGTTCGTCGGATGGGATGTGAAGGAATTCACCGCCAGAAACGCCGACGATTTCATCGGACGCTATTTGGACGGCGTCAACGCAAACGGCACCACAGTTTCCGCCGCATCCCGTAACCGCAGAATCGCCGCCCTGCATTCCTTCGGCGAATGGCTTATCAAGCCGATGGAAATCATCGAAAGAAATCCAATGGACGACATCAAACGGGCGAGGGTGCCTGTCAGGCTGCCGAAGTTCCTCTCCGAAAAGGAACTAGACAGGCTTCTGAATTCCCAAGATACCACTACTCCAAAAGGCGTAAGAGACCGTGCGCTGCTGGAATTCTTCGCCTGCACGGGATGCCGTGTCTCGGAGGTTGCAGGCCTGACATGGGATATGATTGACATTAAGTCACGGACAGTCCGAATAATCGGAAAAGGCAATAAGGAAAGGCTTGTCTATCTCGCCGACGACTGCGTGGACTGGTTAAGGAAGTACCGCGATGAAGTGTGGGCCAGATGGAAGGACGAGCTGATTAAGCACAGGACGGAAAAAGGCGACGATGCCGATGACATCGCAATCACCGACCGTGTTTTCGTGAACTCCTGCATGACCCCGTGCGACAAGGTGATGCTCTATCGGCTGGTATCCCATGCTGGACACACTGCCCACATCAAGCAGAAGGTCTATCCGCATCTTTTAAGGCACTCGTTCGGCACGAAGATGGTCAGGAACGGTGCGAATATCGTTGCGATAAAAGAACTTATGGGGCATGCGTCAATCGCTACGACGCAAATTTACACCGCCGTCACCGAATCCGACAAAAAAGACGCCGTGATGGCTGTTTTCAACCGCAAAAACCAAGAGGATGGCGACAACAATGGATAAGGAAACATACGAGGATTTGATGTGGGGCGAAAGTTTCCACTGGCTTGTGATGAAGAAAATGCGGGAGACGGGAATGAGCCATCCCGACGCACGGCAGGCATGCCTTGACGAGCTGGTCGAATTGAAGAAGAAACGCGACGCGGAGAACAAGGCCAGACAGGCGGAAAAGGGCGATGAAAAGCATCCAGTCCGCAAATGCACCGAAGAAGAAATGAAGGCACTCAACGCACGGATGCGAGAGGAATATCCGGCTTGGGAATGCGACGAATGGGTGCTTTGGCGGAAGCTGGATTATAAGGATTACGCCTGGTACACCGTTCTTGACAAGAACGGCCAGCCGGGCGAAGACAACCTCGTCGGCGACTACGGCTTCTGGAACTACTACCCTTCGCCATCCGCAGCGGAAGAATACTGCATGATGTTCACTGGGAGGTAAGTAAGCATGTACCGCAAAATCCATACTCTGATGCAGCAGTTGGAATCCAAGACAGTGGACATTGAGAAGGCCAGGCTTCTGCTGAACAGCATCATGGAGCAGACAGACGCTTCCGGCAACTCCGACGCTTTCGTCATGGCCTACAACGCATGGAGCCTCATGCCAGAATACCATGAGAAAATCAACCCGATAAGGGAGAATCTGGAACTGCTCATGTGGTCGCTCGCCGAAAAGGACATCGAGAAAATCGAGCGGCTGCTCACACAGCAGAAAGGTCTGGATTTCGACAAAATCGAAGAATACCGAGACGCCGGAATTCTCACGGAGCATTTCACAGTCTGCGGGAACCTGTTCTGCCTTCTGAAACGGGAAAAGCGAATCCTAGACGGGCCGAAAAGGCTTATCCAGTTGGCGGCGTTCCTGAAAGACGGGAAAGTCGGCATGCTTTCGATGAACCCCAATAACACTCTTGCGGAGGCGATGACCGCCATCGACATGCTGCTGATGGCGAAAAAAGAATGACAACAAGGAGGTGATAAACATGGCAATGAGTCTGAAAGATTTAGTCAAGATGATAGACGACAAGATAAAAAGCCATCAATGGGAAATAGACAAAATCAGCGATGATTTCGCTGTCCCCATGATGACAATCGAGGAAATGTCGGAGGAATGCAGACAGTTTGGCGAAATTGACGAGAACGACATCAGAAACATCAATGTAACTTTCTGGGAATCAGGAATTACAGCCGACAATGAAAGTTTCGTCGAATCAATGGTGGCGCATTGCCTGTTCGCAAAATGCAAGACAGATGCAGAGCGCAAGTCCACTCTTGACTGGCTCACGGATTTGCAGAACAATGTATGCCTTCCCATTGTCAAAAAGCTGAACAGATGGCAGCACGCGAAGAAGAAAATAGACAGAAATTCCCTTTATGGCGAGTTCACAAAGTTCGACCTAATCCAACGTTACGGATTCCTGTACGACAGCGATGCAGAAGCAAATCAGGACGCCAATGACAAGTCCGCGACATGCCCGCTGTTAATTGGTTTCATAAACTCCGGATGGCAGAACTTCCTTGCCGTAGAAGACAAGAAGACTGGAAAGATAACAGTCTCCAAACGGCTCGATGAAGATTTCTTGGACGAATGCGACATGTTTCTGTCAGCCGTCCAAGGACAATTTGAATCAGTCTATGAGCAGGAAAAGAAATTGGCTGAATATCGTCTTGACGATGGCCTGAATATTCTGCGGAACGGTCATGAACATGGCAAAAACACAATGTGCCTTTGCCAATATCAGGACAAAAATGAAAAATATATTGAGAATCTTGCGGCGGCCTTGTTTGACGAAGAAACATTCCCACAGACAGTTTATGATTTTCAATCAGTTCATACGGATTTCTTGAAAATCGTCTCAAATGCACTGGAAATCATTGAAAATCTTGATTCAACGCAACATGACCTCGCCCGTGAGCTATATAAAAACACTCTTGAAAACATGCGGCAGATGGCCGATTTTGAATGTCACATCACACATCAGCAGTATATCAAAGACCCGATAACGAAGCAGTTTGTAAAACCACGGTTCGATTGCTCATATCTTGGATATTGCGGCATACTGGCCGATATTTTGCGGACATTGGAAGGCTGTTACGATGAGATTATCATGCGAATGCCATGCGGATTTTACAAGCCTGCTGGTTTTCGACATCCATTGACAGATGGACTTAACGCACTTGCATTGATAGACAAATATTGCAACATGCAACAGGAAACAGAGAATCAAATGGTTCTTGACATGGCTGTTAAGTAGTCTCTATTTTGTGGTACAAATCGCGTAATTTCAAATGTACCACAATTTTTCTTTTGCGGATAGTTTCAAAATATCCAGTTAGCATTCTCCGTCCAAAGGCTTGATTCTGCTCCAATCTGCTTGAATGATGAAAAACGGCCGAATTCGCTCCAATTTTCCCATTATTTCCGCATCGTTCTAGCATCCAGCATTTTAATTCGCTTTTTGCAGAAAAATTCATCTGCGGAGGCTTGCAATATCAGTAGGTCGGCCTATATTATTTGCCGTCCATTAGGGATTGATGCGGAATCATCCCAGAATTGCCAATCTATACAAAAAAATTGAAGCCCACCGACGGCAATCAGTGAGCTTCGAAGAATGGAAAGGAGGTTTTCCATTATGACCGACAATACTATACCATCGTCTATTTTTGTTTCAAGTCCTCTTGTCGAAAAAAATCAAGAAAATCAAGAATTCGATGATTTTCAGGACATCGGCTACATGAATGACACGGTCACTGTCACGCTGACCGTCACCGTAGGAGACCTCCACCGCCTCAATTGCATGACCAACGCGCAATGCGCCAACGTCGTCCATCATTTCTCCGCCGCACTGGCACCTCAGTACCTGACCTACCAGCGGATTCCGTCGGAACCGGACGCGCCGATTCCCAACATAGAGGACGCCTTCAACGAAAGGGTGAGGAACGCCATCATGGAAAGGAAGGCAGACGATGACGCCATCCGCGAGAAGTTCCGCGCATACGGGAAAATGGGCGGCAGGCCACGGAAGAACCAGCCGGAAAGCGATTCCGAAAAAACTCAAAAACCCCCTTTTTCAAAGCCAAGCGGAAAGGCTTCAGAACAGACGTCGAAAACCCCCTTTTCTAAACTGGAAAAAGACCGCTTTTCAAGCACGAAAAACCCCCTTTCTTCACGCACGCATGCGCGTAGTATTAATAATAATCTTATTAATATAGAAAACAATAAGAATATTGGAAATAAGGAGAGGGGAGGGGATTGTTTGGAAAACGGGGTTTTGAATGGGAACAGCCGGAATGATTCAAAGAGGGGGTCTTGGCAGTCGCAATTCTGGCGGTCTTCAAGCGGGGGAGATTTTCAATGGGATTACGATGTCCCTATGGATGCGGCATGGATTCCGTTCAAGAATCCGACAATCAGGCAGATTCTTGGCGTCATACCGACACCGGGCGACCGTTCGATTTGGACGCCGACATCAATCGCGATTATCCGCAGCCGAGTAGGCTACGAGGCATGGGATGAATGGTGCCGACGCGGGAAGAATTACAACAAGGAGCGGAATCTTGATTTCTACAACAGCGTCATAAATGGCGACGCGAAGGAATTTGACGACGACGGACTCAAAATAACAGTCCTTCTGCTGTATGCGATTTGGTGGCATGGATTCAAAGTCGTGAGGCCATTTCTCGGCGTATCTTCGGCATCTGGCGGAAATAGTGGAAAGCACCATGCGGATTCGGCGGATGATTCAGTCGCGAACGGATGGAAAAAGCGTGGCGAGAACAACGGTTTCGTTCCTGCTTCCGGCCATGCGGTCTGCGGCGAATCTGGTTCGGAGAAAGTCGCGGAAGTGGCGAATGAAGTTTCAGAAAACAGTGATATTCCGTCAGACGATGAATTGCAACGCATGATGGTTGACTTCATGACAAAACGCGGATTCACGATGGAGACCATCGCCAAGATGCAATGCAAAGGCGTGTGGTTCAGGAAGGAAGGACGACCAGCAATCAGGTTCCCGTATCTTGGAGTCAAGGGCCGCTACTTCTATCGTTTCATGGACGTCGAGCCGAACGCGCACGACGGCAAAAGCCGCTATTATACGCCTGGCGGCGATGCGTTGAACTACGGAGAGCCTATTCTTGCCCATGATGAGATAAAGGACATAGTTCTGGTCGAAGGCGAATTTGACGCTGCCACGCTTATGCAGGCAGGATTCCCTGCGATTTCAGTCAAGAACATGGGCAGTCTGTTTGCGGCAATGGATGCTCATCCGTCGTTCGGCAGGCGTTTTTTCATACTGCGCGACAACGACAAAGCTGGAGAGCAGAAGGCCAGAGCATGGGCCGACGCAATGGAAAAACACGGCGTGGCATATTCAGGCTGTCAGCTACCATGCGACGTGAACGATGCAAATGCGTATCTCATGAAATATGGCGAATTGTCGCTGAAAGAACAGATGCAAAAGATTATGATGGGAGATACACAAGGTTGCATAGAAATGACGGCATGATAAAAAAAACATCAAAAAATATTTTCTTCTGCTTGCAAAACAAAAAGACGGAAGTATAGTAAAAATGTCGCCTCAAATGACGATAAGCCAAGGATTCTGGCTTGGCGGGGTTCGGCGTGGCATGGCCCGGCCTGGCTTGGTATGGCACGGCGCGGCGTGGTAAGAGCGAGGTCTGGTATGGGAGGCATCCATGTAAAAGTGGGTGCCTCATTTTTTTGCCGTAAGTCATGAAACAGTTACAACTTGCAACGGTTTCACTTGCATATTATATCCGCTTGACTCTGAAAGTCGTCCTATTGCGTTCGACCGTTGTCTTGAACATCTTTGCGGCTGTGTCCGCCGTTTTGGCTGCGGAATCCATTGTAACAGCGGCACTTCCCATTTTGTCTGCATTTTGAGACTGGTTTGTAATCTGCTCTTGGAGTTTCAAACTTGCTGCCATGAGCATTTGCTGGTTCTTCATATTTTGTTCAAACAATTTTTCCATCATTTTGGATTCCAGTTCCTGCGCCGACGTGTTGATGGCAGGTGCGATGTTCTCACCGATTCTGCGCATTTGCAGGCGGATGGATTCCACAGAATAAGCATCAACGGCCGTCTGAGCCGTAGATTCGAACTTTCCTTGTAAAACACTGGCAAGTTGATACATCGACTGATTTATGCTACGTTCAATGTCTGCGCGTTTCTTGACAAGCTCAAGTTGTTCTTGTTCAACGCCTTTCGCCTGTTTTTCAAACTTGAACGCCTCTTCCAGCGCGGCCTGCGCACGAACCATCTGGCCGGGCTGGCCCATCAGCTCCTGCGCACGCTGGAAAGCCTCGTTCCTTTGAGGAATTAGAGCGGCCATCAGTCCGTTCAATTCTTGCATCCGAGCCTTCATGAGCTGCGGCCGCATACGAGCGAACGCCGGATTCGACATTCTGAAATCGAACTGCTGTTTGGACATCGCACGGACGTCGTTGGCCTGCGTCTCCATGAAGCGAGCAAGATTTTCCTGCATGGACTTGATGCTGCTGACGTTATTTGTGATGTTAGACATCTGTTCTTCGTCTAGCTGTCTCAACGCTTCATTGAACATCTTCTGGGCTTCATCGTCGTTTTTGCCTTTGAAGATTCCAGCTTTGTTTTTAAAGTCGATTCTCAACTTGTTGATGGCATCCCAAGTTTCAAAGATGATATTATTGAGTGTGACAAATGTGTCATCTTCCCGCGTGAACTGCGCGTTGAATTTCGCCTTTTTAAGGACTTGCTTATGTTCGTCCTTGATTTTGTTCACAAAGGCGTTTACCTGATTGGAAATCTTTGAATAATAATCATTTAGAGCATTTCTGACATTGGTCTGGTACTCGTCAAGATTCTTGCCGGAATTCTCCATCGCCGTTTTCAGTTCCTCGACTTTCTTTTCGGCTTCTTGATATTCTTTTGAATCTTTTTGGTCAACATTGTCATCCAATACTTTCTGGGCGGCAAGATATGCGGCCTTGTCCTTCAAGTGCATGTCGGACAACACTTTAATGCGCTCACGCATCATATTTCGAATGTCATCCGTTGACTTTTCCGAAAGGTCAATGATATTCTTGCTGTCATTAGGTGTCAGAAGTTCCGCGATGCGTTTGAGCGACATGCTGGTCGTCTTCTCCGCAAGTTGCAGTTTTCCAGCCGCATCCAGCATGGGAGCGAACGCAGAATCGAAATCGCCTTCCATGAGTTCGCGCAAAGTTTGATACCGATATTCAGACCAAGCACGCAATTCCTTTGAAAACGATTCGGTCACTTCTTGCTTTGTCTGCTCGATTTTCGCTTTCTGTTGCGGAATAAGCGTTTCAAGTTCGTTTATGCGTTGCTGATATTGTTGCCTGATTTCTTCCGGCAAGTCATATCCGGCATTCGCAACGGTCTGTGACAATCCAGCATATTCCGCTTCCATTTCGCGAAGTTTCGCCTGCTGGTTTTCCAGCACGAATCTTCTTGAACGGGTTGCGTTTGCGCTGTCCAAATCGTTCAATGTCTGGCGCAACGCGTTTAGTTCACGCTGCGCGACGATGGATTTCGACAGGGAGCCTTTCTGCTCTTCCTGAATTGAAATCATACGCTGGAGTTCGCGCCCCATCGTGATATAGGAATCGCGTTCCTGAATGAAATATTCATTCCGCTGTTTCAGGATGTCTCCGAACTGCTTTTTGACATCCACGCCGAATATCGACTCCGCCAATCCGTCGAACGGACTTTGGTTGTTTTTGAAATAGGCATATAATCCAGCGAAAATGGCCGCGCCGATTGCCACGCCGATTCCAGCCGTGGCCCATGTGGCATTCACGGCGGTTCCGGCCAATGCCGCCTGACCGCCCGCACCGCCAGCCGACAGACCCATAAGTGCCTTGTTTGCAAGAGCCTGTTTTTTCGTCCAGACAAGGCTTGTCATCAAGGATTTAGTCAAATCCTCCACCCCTTTGTCCAACGCCACGAATCCTTTCTTCTGGAGCTTTTCGGTAGTGCCAAGGAATTTCAGCATGGTTCCAGTCAGATTGGTCATTCCGCTGGCGGCACGTCCGAAAACATTGAAGCTGGCAAGCATGGAAGTCGCCATGCCAAATTTTCCAAAACCAGGCACAAAGCTCGACAGCATCGAAAGGCCCATGGCCCCTCTGCCGCCAAGTTTCCCGCCGAATATTTCACGGCCTACGCCAGCGGACATTTGCTTGATGGCCTCCGATACCACGCCCTTGTCGCGGGCGATTCCGGCGACTATCCTGTTAAGGGACGCGCCATGCGCCTGCAATTCGGCGATTCTCGCGTTACGGGCGTCAACGTCGCCCGAACGGACGCCAAGAGCGATGAAACGTTTGCGCTCATCGACTGCCTGCCGCAGAAGTTCGACTTTTCTGGCTTCCAAATCAAGAAGTTTCTGCTGATTTGCGACGGAATTGTCGATAAGGTTTTTATCGGCGTCCGTCATCCGCAGGATTTCGGCTTCAACAGCACGGCTTTCAACTAAAGCCGAATGATAATTGAACTGCGCCTCGCCTGTCGCACGGACGGCGGCAAGCGTGTCCTTGCCGATGACCGCAGCATTCCTCAATGCCAGGTCGATGTTCTGTTTCAGCTTTTCAGTGTTCAGCGTGTCATTGTCAAGTGCCGTTTTCGTTAGCTTGACATTGTTTTGCAGAATCTGGACGTATTCACGCTCACGTTCCGTCAAATCTTTTGTCCTAGCCTCAATATCCGCGATGACGTCGCTTCTGGTCTGCTCCAACTTGGCGACCTTTTCCTCCGCGTTCGCGATGGCATCGACCTGCAAACGGCGGTCGGCATTGACCTTGTCAGCTTGCAGTTGCGTATTTAGCTGTGCGCGAAGAGTTTCCAGATTGCTGTTTTCCTTCTTGATTTCCTCATCAAGCAATCGCACAATTAGCTGATGGCTGAACGCCGTCCCTTCCGTCATTTTCTGGCGGAGGTCTGTGATGGCGTATTCCTTTGCGCTCATTTCAAGCAATTCTCTGCCATTGATAAATTGATTCATCTCGCTTGAAATGGCGGTAGTCTGCTTGATTTTGTTGACAACTGTATTAAGTTGTTTTGTGTATTTTTCGTAGTTGTCAACATTGGTAGCATTTATCGCTTTAGTTAGCTGTGCATTGATATTCGCATTCTGCTGGACATAATTGCGAATAGACTCATGGGCTGTTTTGATGAATGACGCCTGTCTTGTGTCAAGCCGTGCGCTCTGTGCGGTGATGGTGGCCTGCAAGCGGTCTAGAATGGCGATGTCGCGCTCCATTTTTTGCGCAGACTGTCCAGTCGTCTCGTCAACTTTCATACCGCGAAGCATGGCGATACGGGCCGATGACTGGCCGATGCCGGAAGCCATGTCTTCATATTTTCGTCTCGCGTATTCGTTCTCAAATTTCAGCGCACTTCTGGCGTTTTCAACATCCTGCCGTCCAATGCGGATGCTCTCCTCCAGAATTTCCTTCCGCGTATTTAAACGCTGGATGTCCAGATTGTTATACACCCTTGCCGCAATCTGGGCGTTCGCCTCCGCAACCGCCATCTTGTTCGCTTCAAGTGCCTGGCGTTCCATCGTAAGGGCGATGTCCAACTGATTCCGTTTTGTTTCGGATTCGGCGGATGCCATTTCATAAGCTGTTTTAGCCGTCGCAAATTGCGCGGCCTGCACGGCTTTCATGGCTACGGCGATTGCACCTGTCGCACCCGCTGCCGCCACAAGATGGCCGAGCAGTTCGCGGCCGCCATGCTCCAGCCCGTTGACTGTTTTCAGAATCGGGCCAAGTGCGCCGCCCAACGTCAGGACGTTGTTCACGGCATCGCCAGCACCGATGGAAACCATTGAAATTGTATTTTTCAGGGCGCGAAGTTGGCTTTCTGGTGTATCTGTGATTCTGCTCAAGGCCTCTTCCATCGCGCCAGCCTTGTTCTCCATGTTCACAAGTTGCTGCTCAAAATCTTTGTATTGAGTGCTTAATAGCGTAATTGCAGCACGTTGTCCACGTAAATCGGGGAACAGCTTGGCGATTTTTCCAACGTCTCCGCCCGTGGCAGCCCTAATGTCGCGCAGAGTCTGGGCAAAACCACGAGCCTTAATCGCGTTGGCCGACAATTCAATGCCGAACTCCGCCGCCGCTTCCTGCACCTTTTTAGTAGGTGACGCCAACTTACCGAGAATATTAGACAGATAAGTCAGCGCACGGTTGGTTTTCATCGTTTTGGTAAGTGTCGCGATGGACGCGCCGAGTTCGTTCATGTTCATATTCAGGGCTGCGGCAGGCGCGACGACATGGCCCAACGCGGTAGTGAGTTGGGATGCATTGCTTTTACCAAATTTAATTACTGAAAACAACAAGTCGCCGATTTCGCCTGCGGAGCCAGCCGACAAGTTAAAGGCATTCATCAATGATGTTGCCGCGTCAACGGTCGGCATGACGTCGGCCTTGATGGTCGTGGCGGTCTTACTCATTGTCTCCGTGAATCTTGCGAGTTCTTTTTCGGTTCCGCGAACGCCGGAGCTGTATGCCCAGTAAAGTGCTTGCGCGTTGTGGATAACATTTCCGAAACGTGCATCAATGTCCATCAATTCATTACGCAAGTTAGTGAAGTCGAAATCTGTCGCAAGTGACTGGATGCGGCGGATTTCAAGCCCGAATGAATTTGCTGATTCAGCCGCCTGCCTAAAGAAATTAATGATGCTTCTTCCGCTGAAATACAGGCCGAACGAACGTCCAAGGTCTGCGATTCTGCTACCTGTATCACCGATTTCGGCTTTCATTTTCTTGAACGGGTCGGCAAGATTCAGTTGCGTAACCTGTTCAAGCTCATGGATATTCAGATTAAGTTGACGCAACGGGGCATTGACGCCGACAACACTGGCCGCCATCTTCGCGTTCGCGACGGCGGCATTTCCAATCTGCCGTCCAACGGTGCGATAGGCATTGGCGTTCTGCTGCAAAAGCTGGTTGTTAGCCTGCAATGCGGCATCCGCATTTTGAATGTTTGTCGTAACCGATTGAGTCGTAGTGTTTATGTCATTGTCAACGGCAAGCGTGACCTGTCTGACGATGCCTTGGCCTTTCGACAGGTTCTGGACAAGTTTATCGACGACTTTTTCATGCGTCTGTCTTGCCTGATTCAAAGCGTTGTTGTTCAACGGCTTCTTGAGCATTTGACCAAGAGCCGCCAACGCCTGCTGTTGCTTCTGCTGGTTCGCCTGCTTGGCCTGTGCGTTATTAGCCATTGAGTTTATGGCATTTACGTTTTTAGCCGTGAGCAACTGCGCAAGCCCGCCGCCAAGATTCGACTGGATGGCGGCGAGTTGCGTGGCTAGGTTCGTCGCAAACGGGACAAGCTGCTGCATCGCGTTTTGCACTTGCTGGATGCCGCTCACATAGCCGTTTACGTTAAGCGGCTGCCCAATCTGCATGTTGATTTTGTTAAATGCGGATTGCTTGAACGTGAAGCTGGTAGGCTGGATGACGACAGGCGCGGACGCTGTGACGGGCTTCTGCAATGCGATGATGCCGAGGTTCTGGATTGCGGCCGGAATATTTACCTTCAAACTCTGTGGTACAACCACGACGTTTCCGCCATGTACCACAATCGGGTTCGGTTCCAGAGTAATGCTTTTCGGGTCAACAAACGCCGTATCGACTTTGATGGCTGCGGGATGCACCATGACATTCGCGCCCTTGACGTGAAGCGGCTCGTTCATGAGCTTCGCCACGGACGATGAGGTATCGACGGTCAAAGTCTTCGGGCTGACCGTGACGGTCTCGATGGCGACGGACTTAAACGCCTGAATCTGCGCCTTGATGGTCTCCTGCCAGTTTTCTGGAAGGGTGGGCTGGAATGTCAGCATTTCGCCGATTTTGCTGGCCTGCGGCTGGATGCGCTCCATGAATTTCCCAAGCACGACGTCGGCCTTTCCAATGGCGGCCTGCGCGACTTTCTCCGGGGCCTCCGACACTTTCTGCGCCACCTGTTCGACGGCCTTTTCAGCTTCCTGCGCGGCCTTCTGCGTGCTGCCAGGCAGCGTTTCGGAAAGCATCACTTCCACATCGCCATGCGTATATCCCACCGCCGCCATCAGCTTTTTCAGCCGTTCGACGGCCTTTTCGTTGCCCTCCATCGCGGGGTCGAAAATATCCTCGCGGAACATCTGCCCGCGTTCCTCCATCTTGCTTAACAGTTTGGGTCTGTCAATCAATTCTTCATATATTCCGGCCCGCCATTTTGCGCGAAGCTGCTCAAGATTCGGCGGTGGATTCTCCGCCGCCTTCTTCGCCTCTTCATCGACGGCCTTTTCGACTTCCTGCACAAGCTCCTTGACCGCCTCCGCAGGCTGTTCGACCTGCACGCCGTTGGCATCGACAAGAGCAATCGGGATGACGATTTTGGCCTTCTTCTCGATTGATTTCTTGATGTATTCAAACGACCTGGACAACGATTCCTCCGCGCCGGACTGGAACATAATGGTGGCCTCCACGGCGTTGTCGATTTTATTCTTGATTTTCTCCAAATCCGCTTGCGGCACATCGACGTGGATTTCGTTGAGGCCCTGTTTCATTTCGTCGATGGACGTGAAGAACTGGGTCAGCATCTCCTTGGAGGTCTGTTCGATGGACACCTGTATGGTCTTCGGCAGGGCGGCGGTGATTTGCTCGGCGTTGACCAGTTCGGCGGAGATTTTGACGGTTCCGCCATTGGGGAACAGGCCCATCATCGCATTGTGTACGTATTCCTGCTGTTTCTGGAATTGCGACAGCAGGGCGTTGGCCGAATTCTTGATGTCGATTTTCGTCCGCTTGTTGTTCGGGTCGAGCAGGTCGGCGTAGGTCTGCGCCGTCGTAATCATGCTCTCCAGTTCACGTTGCGCGGCCTTGATATTGGTCACGGTCACGCCGAACGGCAGCTTTTTCGCGCCGAATTCATTGGTGTAGCCGGAAAGCATTTCCTTCGCGTCGGAAAGCGACTTGATGTAGTTTTTCAAGGCGTCCGCGTTCTTCGCGTCGAAAACTCCGGACATGATAGCGGAGATTCCGCCGACGGTATGCGTGACGCTGTCGCCTAGCTGACCGAACGCCATGGTCGCCGCGCCAAGACTCTTCGCGTAAGTGGCGGCGACTTTTTCAAGTCCGGATTTGCTCAATGCCTCGATGCTGGTTGTGACAAGATGAAGCGCATCCGCCATCCCCTCTGTCTTGGCGGCTGCCGCGAACTGCTTGAACGCCTCTCCGAAGGACGCGACTACGGCGGAAGTCCGGTCGAGTTTGCCCATCGGCTTTTCAATCGCGGCCAGTGTGCTTACGATTTTCCGTTCAAGTGCGGCGTCCGCCTTTTTGAAGTTGGCGTCAATGTTTCTCAATTTGGCGTCGAGCTGTTCCAACGCCTGCATTGCGCTTTCGGCTTTTACGGAAAATCCTAAAACTGCTAAATCTTGGTTATTTTTTTCGGCCATAATCGGCTCCTGTGTTAGGGTGAAACATTACCATTTACCTAGCCGAAAATGTCAACGGAAACTTATGCAAGTTGTTTTTTATGTAAAATTTCAGCAAAAAAACAATCACCTGAATGTTTATATATATTTTTCGTTGACATAATTGGCTGGCGTGACGGAATTTATTTTCAAGAACGCCAACCAAGAGGTGACAAAGATGCTGAAACTCTTTACAAATGTAGTTACTGGAAGGACATACGACGAAAACGGCGACCTGTTCGAGGACGGAATGCCGAAAATTTTCTACAAAAGCCAAGAAAAAGTTTTATGGCAACTTTGCTCGGAGACTCCCGACTTCGACGAAGGCTCCAGCGAAACGCCGGAAACGGCATGGACAAAATATACAGGCTATGCGTCGTATGGTGCTGTTGGTGCGTTTCTTACGGCAGATTCGGATTACATCAAACGCCGCCAGGGAACGCTAACGGCCAATGTTTCCGCTGGTTCGGTGGCAAGCATTTCCGCGACAATCAGCGGGGCTGGTTTCGACACCATCCCCAAGAGCGGAGTCATCTCGCTTTTCGACAACGAAGGCAACAGCGAGACCGTGAAATACACCGCACGCAGCATTGAGGACGGCGTGGTCACGTTCACTTTGGCGAGCGGTACGACTCTAACTCATTCCTATGCGAGCGGAGGGGCCATGGACGCAAGCGACGAGCCTTTGATGCAGGCAGTGCTGGACGGCAATCTCTCGGATGTCGCAAACGGCCTTTTCGCCTTCAAGATAACGGCTTACAGCAGGAAGCTGCATGACATGGTTGCATACAGCAACACGAAGGAAGTCTCCGTCATGGGGCTGGAACTTGCGATTTTCCGAATCGACATCGGGACAAACGCCGTCGTTGACATGGAACGTTATGAGGTCGATACATTCACGATTCGCACTGGCATGACGGAAACTGCCGCCAATCCTCCGCTTACGGACGCGGAAACAAACGAGACGGTTGCTCTGGTCAACACGCTCTTGCAGGCCGGATTCTCGGTTCAATTCTCATCCGACGGTGAAAATTGGCATGACACCCAAGTCACCACGGGAACGTCGATTGACATCTATTTCAGATACCGTTCGGCGGCCAGCGGCGGCACATGGTCGAACGGAATACGTCTCGTGAAAGGCGACAAGGGAGACGATGGCGCAAGTGCTTTTGTTTACATCAGGTATGCGTCTGATAACCAAGGCACGGGCTTCTCCGCCACTCCTTCCGACAGTCTGACCTACATCGGGGTACTGGCCACGACAACCGCCATCGCCACTCCGCAGGCATCAGATTTCACTGGCCTGTGGGTGAAGTTCCAAGGGCCGCAGGGAGACCCAGGAGAAGACGGCGACGACGGGGAGAGAGGCACGAAGACCTTTTTCGGAACGGCGATTACAGGCACTTCGACGACCGCCGCAGTGTTCGATACTGACATTGAGAATGCGATTGTAGGTGACATGTATCTCAACACAAGCCTAATGAATTTGTATGAATGCACCTTGGGCGGTGCGGACACTGTCGCAAAATGGAAATACATCGGCAACATCAAAGGGCCGCAGGGCGCAAGCAAATACATTTACGTCGCTTATGCGTCAAGTTCAAGCGGAGCGGATTTCTCGACCACGCCAAGCGATTCTCTCGGCTATGTCGCCATCAAGGCATCAGACACGGAAATCGCCAACCCATCGGCAAGCGATTTCACGGGGCTATGGTCGAAATTTCATGGCAACAATGGCACCAACGGCACTAATGGGACGAACGGAACGAACGGCGTAAATGCCTATTGCTATGTTGCTTATGCAAGCGATTCCAGCGGCACTGGATTTTCGCTGACGCCTTCCGATTCGCTTAAATACAGGGCGGAGATTCACACCACCACGGCCATCGCAACGCCAACCGCAAGTGACTTCAGCGGAGCGACTTGGATAAAATACATCGGCGACAATGGCTCCGACGCGAACGCCCCCATCGACACCGTCAAATTGAACGGCGAGGAACTGCCGATTGAAAGCAAGGCGGTGAACATCACCGCTCTGCCAGTGGCATACACCATGCCGTCCGCTGAAACATGCAAGCAAAACCATCTTCTGTATTTGGGTACAACCGTCAGCGGAGACAGCTACGTCGGCAAGTTGCGTACATACGAGCAGAATTCGTATGACAACGGAGAAAAGCCGTATCTTGATTTGACGATTGTCGATGCCACCGCCACGGGTACTTCCCGCGTATGGACTGGCTATAACGACCTTGACCACACCATCCGTATTCGTTATGACAACGGCGCATGGATTCTCGAACGGAAATACCTAGACCCGGATGAGCCGTATTCCCAAATCGGAACTTTGACGACTGCGACTGTCAATGGCCAGCCTTGGGGAAGCTACACAGTTTCATCGTCAACATGGCGTTTCTTCCCCGTAACTGAATGCAATCCAGCGACTAAATGCCATTTATATGAAAGAAACCAAACGTGGGACAACGACATCATTTTTGTAAAATTCGGCTCCAGCAGCCCGCAGGTTCTATTCAGGGTTGGAAGTAATAATACTTGGAATTTGAACGGAACTCCTGGCGGCGACGACGTCCAGATTTCATGGTCTGGCACCGACACCGGACATTGGGTTTACTCCGACAGTTTCTCCTACAATTCACCCACATGTGCCTCAACCGTAATGCCTTGGGAAATGTCAGGCACTTGGACGGAGCCGTATGACGATTACGACGTAAACATTGAAATCAGCCGTCTGTTCACTGGCGGATGGTCGGATTTAGGCTCGATAGTCGGCTCGTAAAATATGCAAAAAAACGACGCTCTCTTAAAATAAAAAACGAGGGAGCGTCTTTTATTTTAAGATTTGCAGATAATTTTCCGCAAATCGTTGACATAATTGGCTTTAGCTGACTGATTTTTCCACGAATTCCCAACGGCGAAAAACAAGGAAGGAAGCCAATGATTAAAATTTTCACAAACACCATAACTCGAAAGAATTATGACGCGAACGGAGACCTTTTCCCAGAAGGCAGGCCGCAGATTTTTCTAAATGGTTCGGACACAGTGGCTTGGCAACTTTGCTCCGCCACCCCCGACATCGCGAGCGAAACTGGCCAGAAGCCGGAAGATGTATGGACAAAATGCACGCAATACGCTGATTACAATGCAATCGGCGCACTTCTGACGGCGGATTCAGATTATGTAAAAAGAATGCAAGGCACTCTGTCCGTGGCTGTTTCCGCTGGCTCGGTCTCCCAAATCACCGCCACCATAGCCGACGCGTCGCTTTCGACCATCCCGTCCAGCGGCACCGTATCATTATTTGATACCGCAGGAAACATCGAAGTCTTTGAATACGACGCGATTGCGATTTCCGGCACAACTGTTGTCTTCTCGCTTGCGACTGGCTCGGAGGCGGAGAATTCATACGCGCAGGGTGCGCAGATGGATTGCGTCCAGGCCGTTTTGCTGCAATCGGCATTGGACACCGTCAATTCGGACGTCTCAAACGGATTGTTTGTTTTCCAGATTACCGCCGATTCGCGCAAACTGCATGACATGATGGCGTACCAAAATATCAAATCAATCGACGTAATGGGCCTTGAATTGGCAATTTACAACGTCGATTCTGAAAACAGCGAAGTCGTCGATTTGGAAAGGTACGAAGTCGATACGTTCTCCATCCGAAGCGGAATCGCCGACACTGCCATGGACGCGCAGGTCACGACGCAACGCCAGAGCCAGGCGGTGGAAGTCATGGTCGCGCTATTGGCATCCGGCTATTCGCTCCAGTTTTCGGCAGATGCGGAGAACTGGCATACCCCGCAGGTGGCCGCGACGGACAACTATTTCCGTTTCAGAAGCACTGGCGCAGGAGGCACATGGTCTGACCCAATCCGGATGCCGGAAGGGGCTAACGCCATGGTATGGGCCGAAGGCACCGACGAGCAGGTCGCTTTGCTTGGCGGCATGCACTCCGCGAAAGTATGGGCCGGACTTGCCGCAGGCGGCGTCGCATTGACTCTTGTCACAAGCACGGCGGCCACGTTGTCTCCAACTGTCGGCAACGCGTATGACTGGACTCCCGCAGGCGACGCCGTCATCGAATTCAACGCGGCTGAATTGTCCGGCCAGTACGTCGGCGTCCCCATCCACATACATCCCGCCGTCGGGGCCTCAATCACTGGCAGCACGGAGACAGGCAAGGCGGTCACTCTCTCGCAGGAAATCACGGGCGAGGGGTGGTTCATGCTTGCATGGGACGGAACCACGGCGACGCTTTACGCCTACGCTGGAATACCAGGCATAGACGGCGGCGACATCGACCCTCAACAGGAGTAGCCGATTGACAGGATATTTGACATTTTCGGCATGGACGGACAACGGCAACAAACAACACACTTTCATCCACCACAGGAGAAAAGCAGACGATGAGAACCATTGACACATATCTCCGGCTTACCGAATTGGGGGCCGTCGAAGTCACGAGCGAAAACAAGCCGAAAGGCGTCAAGTCGTTCATTATCAGGAACCAGCCCGTCACGTTGAAAATCGGGATTTTCCGGAATGAAAATGCGACATCCATCATGACGAAGGCGGATTTGGAGGAATTGGGCTGCGAGGAATGGCGGCTGGACATCTCAAAGAACCACTCGCTTTCGTACCCAGTCTATCTCCAGCCGGATTATCCGACGGACGATGACGAAGAAACGCAGGAAAATCCCGTCTCCGTGGATGCGGACGGCTACATCACCGTGATACTCCAGACCACGGACACGCTGGAATCCGCCGCAGCCATCAGCGGCATGCAATTCGACATGTGGGAGGCAGAATTGACTGGCCTTCCGGCAAAAGAGGAAGCGACGGAAGAAACGGAATCAGAAGCCGAAACGGAAGAAACCAGCGGCGACGATGAAACCGACATTGACGAAGTCGCCGATTCCGTCGCCGACAAACGCCAGCCTATAATGGTGCTGCAATGGCAAATCGGCTACACCAACAGGGTTTCGTCGGAGGCCGCAGACCCTCCGTCGCTTACCGAGAAGTATTACTACACCATCACGCAGACAAAGGCCATTCTCGCGTCGCTGAAGGCTGACATAGAGGCCGGATATGCGGATGCAATCGCGGCGGCGAAGGTGGAGCTTGAAACGCTTATCGCCACGAAAGTCCCCATCATATCGGATGTCGTGTTTTCAGCCGACAACGTGCTTTCGCCGGAGCCTGGCAAGACCTACCGATGGACGGTGAATGCAGGCACGGCAGGCAGAATCGCATTTGAACCATCCCATCTTCCGGAAGACGGCGACGGAGCGGAGATTGACATCTACATCTCCCTTGGCGAAGGAGCGTCAGTCGATGCGGATGGAGACAACGTCTCGATTTCGGACGCGGTCATCGCCGATGGATGGTACACGCTCACGGCGGTCAACGAAAACGGCACCGTGACGGCCGCGCTCTACGCAAAGATGGGACAGGGCGTCATTGACGGCGGCGAAATCTAATTGCTTTCAACATAACTCAATCATCTGTAAATCAAACTTTTAACCAAGAAAGGACTAAACTGACATGGGAACCAGCATCCAACTTAAACGCGGCACTTCCTCAAGATGGGCATCCACCAATCCCGTACTTCACGCTGGCGAGGTCGGCATTGAAAAGGATTCAGGATGGGGCAAGGCGGGCGATGGAACGACACCGTGGAACGACCTTCCATATTCTTTCACGGCCAACGCCAAATCGCTCGTCTATTCGGCTGAAACAAATCTCGCCGTGCATCCGTCAAGCATCTACCGATGGAACATCTCCGCGTCCAACTCCGTCCTGTCTCTAGCGGCGAACGCGCTCCCCAAGGCGAATTCTGCGTGCGAAATCTACATCTACTTCAACATCCAGGACACTGGCGGCGTCTCCGCTGGCACGGGCGTGACTTTCGCCGACGTCCCCGGCGATTCCGGATGGTATGTCCTTCGGGCGCAGAACGAAAACGGCACCGTCACGGCCTCCCTGTATTCGTGCAAGGGCAGCGGCGGGGCGTCCGTCAATATCAAGATGGGGCCATGCTCCGGTCTGGCAATCGTCTTTGGCCAGGGCAACATCCAGATGCAATGGACTGACCCTGAAGACGTGACGCTTAACGACACTGTCATCGCATACTGGAGCAAGACTGTTCTCGTCCGAAAGGAAGAAGGATTCCCGTCATCCCCGGACGACGGCGTCATCGTCGCGACCACGTCGCTTGCAATGGCCAACAAGTCGGCGTATTCCCAGACGCCGTTCGTCGATTCCAATATCGAAGACGGCCACACCTACTACTACAAGCTGTTCTCTTACAGCACATCCGGGGCGGTCAACAGCCTCACCGCAAACGAGTACCCGACAAGCACAGCCATGTCCATGTCGATGATTCACGCTTTTTCGCAGGCCGGGACATTGCTCAACTATATGAGCATCGGCGACTGCATCGTCATCAACCATCCTGAATTCGACCCGTCCGACGGTTACAGTGGCCAGCTAGTCCAGCTTGTCGGTTATGACTGCGTCACGCCGAACAGCGGGACGGGCCATGCCGCCGTTTTCCAATTCGTCGATTTGCTTTTCAACGCGACGAAATCATACGGCACCATGTCGTTCGACCCCGCCGAAACACAGTATGAATTGACCGACGACACCGTCGCCATCGCAGGAAAGACATATTACACGCTGTCAGGCTCCACATACACGGCCCTCGTCGAGGGCACGGACTGGACGGCCGGGCAGGATGTTCCGCTCAACAGTTGGTATGAAAAAAATCCAAATACCAGCTACAACTACGGCACGAACAAATGGGACGAATCCAATCTGCGGCAGTACCTCAACGCGGAACTGCCAGCCAACACATGGTGGCACAAGATGAACCTGTGGGACGTCGGCGCATACAAGTCCAGAAACGGGTTCCTCTACAACTTCCCGAACAAGGAGTTGCTTGTACCCATCAAGCGAACGGTGGCACGTTCGACATCCTATGGCGGCGGTTCCGTGACATGCGTTGACAAGATTTTCCTTCCGTCCATGTATGAGCTGATGGGGACGAAAATCAACAACATCGCGGAAGGCGTCAGACGATGGGACTACTACAACACCTACACTGATGCAAGCTACCGCATCAAGCTCCTGAACGGGACGGCCACCAATTGGTGGTTGGCTTCGCCCTACGCGGCGAGTCCGTACTACGTATATCTCGTCGTTACGTCAGGCGCG
>Ga0310695_10005724_pt1 | contig 21362 bp, 20 predicted proteins | sample RumenRJG_04DNA_FD_203882 | JGI IMG/M metagenome (GOLD analysis project Ga0310695, IMG submission 203882) | Bovine rumen microbial communities from Lethbridge, Alberta, Canada - RJG_04 (v2) (version 2) | ecosystem: Host-associated > Mammals > Digestive system > Stomach > Rumen | place: Canada...
AAGAGCTCGATGCCTTCAAGAAGCGCAAATATCAGTATATGGCCAAGGACAAAGAGGGTCGCGACGTTTTCCTTGCCGACTCTGGCTATGTGTTGCAAATGGCTCAGGAAGACTTCAAGCACATCCGATTCCACTTCACCTCAGAGTTCTGACGAAAAAAAAGAAAGGTGGAAAGGCTTCTTTTCACCTTTCTCATTCATTCATATTTTATTCATAAAAGATGTCCGACTGGCAGAACTACCAGACCAACCACCTTGCCGACGACCAGCATCCATGGTACGCCGTGCAGTTGTATGGACTGAACCAAAAGGAACTGTACGACCATCTGGCCAGTCAAGGCATCGATGCCTTTGTGCCGCTTCAGCATGTCGATTTCGTCGACCGTGAAGGGCAACGCCGACACGAACTGCGCCCTGTTGTCACCAACCTGCTCTTTCTGAAAAAGAATGTCGACGACAAACAGATAGTCGACATTCTCGACGTTTTCAAAGGACACTATTACATCCTGCGCAAGGAACGCGGTTCGCAGACATTCTACAGCATCCCCTCACGTCAGATGTACGAGTTCATCACCATGTGCAATCCTGAATTGTTGATGAAGAAATTCATCAGCGAAGAAGAGGCTCGCATGAAACCCGGTGCTCGCGTTCTTGTGCACCATGGCCCGTTGTCCGGCCTCACCGGACGACTCGTGCGCTCCTCCGGCAAGTATTTCCTCCTGAAAGAAATCCCGGGCATGGCCGTCATGATCAAAGTCACCAAATGGTGCTGTCAGCCAGCCGAATAGACAGAAGTACCCAACAACAATACGTTTTTCGCAAACTGGGCTAATCGTCCAAGGATAGTGTGTTTCCCGTGCGATAGGCCAGACCGGTCATCACGCAGACCAACTCGTCCCGCTGATTCTTTACCTGCACCTGATAATAAGGTATCTTGTGATGGTTCAATAGTTCATGAGCCTCCGCCGTCAGCACATCGCCCGGCAGGGCATGATGCAGAAACGAGATGGTGCTCTCTAAGCTGAAGGTGAGCTGCTCGCGACCGTTCATGACGGCTGCCAAGGCCAGGTCGGCAAGGGTGAACATCGCCCCGCCCTGACAGACACCGCCAGCATTGAGATGTTGCTGACCGACAGTCATTTGTGCACGGGCGAAGCCATCGCTTGTTTCTATAATTTGTGCTCCAGCACGATGAGCAAAGATGTCACCGTTGTTCAGAAACTCTTGTAGGGACATGGAGTTAGAAATTAGAAGTTAGAAATGAGGAATTAGGAAGTTAGGAAGTTGTGAGCTCGGCTATGAACGTCTGGAGCTGCACAACATCCTTGACGGCGGGTACGGTCTCAAAGCCCTCGTTCAGGTCGAAGCCAGCCAACATCGGATGATGCAGGTAGTTAGCAATGTAGGCATCACCGGGCTGCAAACCGCATCGCAGGAGGAAAGGGATGGTGCCCTCGTAGGCATCTATCAACGTCTGCACACGGTCTTTCTCTTCAATGTCGAACAGCAAGAAATCGGCATGCCCCTCATAATCCTTCCATCGCAGCATATCGTCAGCCCTACTGACATGCAGGGTCTTGATGATGGAAATAGTAGGCGCGATGTCAGGCACTACGCTGCGGCGCAGGTTGTCTATCATCACTGCCGACTCGTCGCCCTCCAACTGAATGCTGTCGAGTTCGTAATTATAGATTCGCGTGATGATGTTCTGAGGCATGTCGTCGGCAAAGACGCCTACGAAACGGGGAGCAGCGAGCGGAGAGCGGAGAGCAAGATTGCCATCTTCGCCTTCCACAAGACTGTTCTCACTCCTCGCTCCCCGCTCCTCGCTCCTCGAAAAAGAATCTTCCAGATTCTCGCTCCTCGAACAAGACGCTATCCGCTGTTCCGAATAGTCAGGGATGATGCCGGCTTTCGACGAGATCATCCTCACAAAGCGCTCACTTTGCGGGCGGAAGTCGAAGCCCAGCATGCCTACGGGCAACGCCGCAATGTCGCGAATATTGTCAGCCTCGCGCAGGCCGCAAACCTTAATGATCATTCTTCTGCATTTTTTCGACTGCAAAGTTACACTATTTCGTCCGAAAAAGCAAAGCGTAAGAAAAAAAAGTTCACTCCAGACACAATAAATCAAGAAAAAAGCCGTTATATATACAAACGACATCTCATCTTTAAAAACTTTGCCTATGCAATATTCTACACCCGCCAACAACATGTCAGGACCTTCCGAAGCGACGCTCTTCATGATTCGCCGCATCGCCTACGCCTTTAACGACCATCGTACGCGAGGCTACGACCGCAAGCTCCTGCTCAACTAAGATGCATCCAGATGCATCGACCACTCCTGCGCGAAACGCAATCCATCAACCCTCAACCTTCTTCAATACCTTGTCAACAATTGTTTCCCCCTCGCTGCTGTCGGCCAACTTCGCCAACCTGCAGCCCGATATCAATATGATCAACCGCAGTGAAGCCCAGTGGCTCCACATGGACATCATGGACGGTGTCTTCGTACCCAACATATCCTTCGGTTTCCCTGTTTTGGAGGCCGTAGGGAAAATCTGTCAGAAACCTCTTGATGTGCACTACATGATCGTTCAGCCCGAACGTTACATCAGCCGAACGGCCAAGGCTGGAGCCATGCTCATGACTGTCCACTACGAGGCGTGCACCCACCTCCACCGCACAGTGCAGGAAATACACGATGCCGGCATGAAGGCCGGAGTGGCCCTTAATCCTGCTACACCTGTGAGCATGCTCGAGGATATTATCGGCGATGTCGACCTCGTCCTCCTGATGAGCGTCAACCCTGGCTTCGGAGGTCAGAAGTTCATCGAGCAGGCCATCAACAAGACGAAGCGTCTGCGCCAGCTCATCGACGAGAGCCAGTCGAACGCCCTCATTGAGATAGACGGTGGCGTGCAAAACGAAACGGCCCCACGCCTTGTCAGCGCAGGAGCCGATGTCCTTGTCAGCGGCAGCTACGTATTCCGTGCCGCCGACCCAATAGCCACCATCCACAACCTCACACAGCTGTAGCCTATTCCAGGCAGAGCTCCAAACGATTGTCTCTGGCCATGCGCCTCATGTTCAACAGAGCATAGCGCATGCGCCCGAGCGACGTATTGATGCTCACACCCGTCGCCTCGGCTATCTCGCGGAACGACAACTGCTGGAAGAAGCGCATATATACCACCTCGCGCTGCATCGGCGGCAGACCATTCATCAGCTGCCGCACATCGCTCATCACCTGGTCGTTGACATAAGCATTTTCGATGTTGCGCTCCAAGACATCTTCCCCGCCGAAGTTTGACAGGTCGTTGTCGGTCGCCACCTCCACGAGGTTCTGCTGCTGGTGGTCGCGATACCAGTCCATGATGACGTTGTGTGCTATTCTGACGAGCCAGGCGGCAAACTTCCCCTTAGCCTCGTAGCGGCCATGGTGCAGACGCATGATCACTTTGACAAACGTCTCCTGGAAGATGTCGTTGGCCATCTCCTCGTCGTGAACGACACATAAGATATAGGTAAACAACTCTGACTGTGTTCGTCTGAGCAGCTCATCAAAAGCCCTATTGTTACCTTCAACGTAAGACAATGCCAACTCTTCGTTGGTCATCTGGCTGAAACTGTTCATTTTCCGTTCTTTTTTATTATTGAAGTAACAATGTATCGATAGGCTTTCTTTCTTTAATGGGTGAATACTGCGTGCAAAGGTAAGACATTTTTTACAAACAACAAAATTTTTCACTCTTTTTTTTCATTTTTCCTTTGGCGTTTCCGAAATCTTTCGTATCTTTGCAGCGGTTTTGGTTCGCTACCAGCGCGATTAAAAAGGGAAGGGAGTGAAAATCTCCCACTGTCCCGCAGCTGTGAGCTCCATTATGCCGCAAGCAATGCCATTGCCGGTTATCCCGTGCGAGAAGGTGCTTGAAGGGCGGAGCATAGTCAGAAGACCTGCCATCACCAAAGGCCATTGTCCCTCGAGGAAAGGGGCAGCAGCCAAGAAGAAAAGATTGTGACCTCTCCTAACCCTCCTAAGGAAGGGGAAATAGGCCTCCACCAGCCTCCGACAAGGAAGGGGAAAAGGCCCTTACCGGAAACCTACAAGGAAGGGAAGAAGTGCCTCCCTACCCTCTTCAAACGAGGAGGAAACAACAGCCGGTAGGTGACATCTGGCGCAATAGGGAAAAATACGTGTATTATTATATAAGTTGAAAAGAAGAAAAAGGGCGGTGCGTGATGCATCGCCCTTTTTCTTTCGCTTGCAGCATTTTGCATGTATTAGTTCTTCCTCAGTACCACGGCTGAACGAGCGGGAATATAGAGCTTGAGCCACTCTTTGTGATCCTCGACGTAGACAGGGTCGTAGTTGGTCAGATGGGTGACGCTGTCATCGGCCAAGCCGTTGCCACCAAACTGCACTGCATCGGTATTCAGCACGACGCTATAGCTACCTGTCGGCACGAGGAAGCCGTAGTCGGCAAACGACCGTGTCGGCGAGAAGTTGAAGACGAACACCAGGTCGCCACGCATGAAGGCAAGAATCTGGTCGCCATCGTTGTGCCATATCTCCTGCACCTTCGTTCGCTGGAAGTTGCGCTCGGAAGTGATAACACGTAGCATTTCGCGGTCGAAGTCGCCCAGCCAGTGGTAACACAACTCCTTGTTGTCGACGAGATTCCACTGCCTGCGGGCATACTTATAACTCCATCCGTTGCCCTCGCGAGGGAAGTCAATCCATTCAGGATGTCCGAACTCATTGCCCATGAAGTTAAGGTAGCCACCATTGATAGCGGCCGCCGTGACCAGACGTATCATCTTGTGCAGGGCGATGCCTCGACGGGCCACCTCGTTCTCGTCACCCTTCTTGAAGTGCCAGTACATATCGGCATCTATGAGGCGGAAGATGATGGTCTTATCGCCCACAAGGGCCTGGTCGTGGCTCTCGCAGTAGGAGATGGTCTTCTCATCGGCACGACGGTTCTTCACCTCCCAGAAAATGGAGCTGGGCTTCCAGTCTTCGTCTTTCTGCTCCTTGATGGTCTTGATCCAGTAGTCGGGAATGTTCATGGCCATGCGATAGTCGAAGCCGAAACCACCATCCTCAAACTTGGCTGCCAGTCCCGGCATGCCGCTCACCTCCTCGGCGATGGTGATGGCATCCTTGTTGAGCTCGTGGATAAGCAAGTTGGCCAGCGTCAGGTAGCAGATGGCATTGTCGTCCTCGCCTCCATTGAAATAGTCGGGATAGCCGGTGAAAGCCTCTCCCAGTCCGTGGCTGTAGTAGAGCATGGATGTGACACCATCGAAGCGAAATCCGTCAAAGTGGAACTCGCGAATCCAGTACTTGCAGTTGGAGAGCAGGAAGTGAATGACGTTGTCCTTGCCATAGTCGAAGCAAAGGCTATCCCATGCGGGATGTTCATGGCGGTCGCCGGGATAGAAGTATTGGTTGGGGTCACCGCAGAGGTTGCCCAAGCCTTCCACCTCGTTCTTCACAGCATGGCTGTGGACGATATCCATAATGACGGCTATGCCCATCTGGTGAGCCGTGTCGATGAGCAGTTTCAGCTCTTCGGGTGTGCCGAAACGGCTGCTGGCAGCGAAGAACGACGACACATGGTATCCGAACGAGCCGTAGTAGGGATGCTCCTGTATAGCCATTACCTGGATGCAGTTGTAGCCATCGGCGGCAATGCGTGGGAGGATGTTCTCGCGGAACTCATTGTAGGTGCCCACCTTCTCAGCATCCTGTGCCATACCGATGTGGCATTCGTAGATGAGCAGTGGGCTCTTCTTCGGACGGAAGGTCTTCTTCTTCCATTCGTAAGGCTGCTCCGGACTCCACACTTGGGCGGAGAATATCTTCGTTTGATCGTCTTGTACGACACGCCTTGCCCATGCCGGGATGCGCTCCCCTTGTCCGCCGTTCCAGTGGACGCTCATCTTGTAGAGCTGTCCATGCTGCATGGCTTTCTTCGGCAGTCGGAGCTCCCAGTTGTCGGTGCCTGCGATGCGCTTCAGCTGATACTGTTCGGTCTCCTGCCAGTCGTTGAAGTCGCCAATCAGATAGATGTCTGTGGCGTTGGGTGCCCACTCACGGAAGACCCATCCGCCACGTCCGTTGCGGTGCAGTCCATAGTAGTCGTAGCCCGAGGCGAAGTCCTCGAGCGTGCGCCGTCCATTGTTGGTCAGCTGATTAAGCTTCCACAATGCGTGGTCATGCCGTCCGCGGATAGCTTCCTCGAAAGGTTCGAGATAGGGATCGTTCTTCACCAGTCCGATGTGCTTCGGGCGATTATCCTTCGTCGTGCGTTTGGCACTTGTTTTCTTCGTCGTTGTCATCTTTCCTTTATTTTTTATTTGATAGTTTGTATCAAGTATGTTCTGTAGCGCTATTGCACCTGACGGCGTCCATTGGTGTAGGTGCCGATAGCTGTGATGGAGCCATCGCGGTTCTTCTCTACGAACTTGCCGTCGCGCACATCGTCTTTGTACGAGCCTTCGAAGCGGTGGCCTTCCTTGTCTTCCTCGATAGCCACGCCGTTGCGTTTGCCGTCCTTATAGATACCCTTGAACTTCGACCCGTCGTGATAGTGGATGATGACCTCACCCTCGATGTCACCGTCCTTGAACGTACCGTCGTAGACGTCGCCGCTCTTCTTCGTGAGCTTGCCCTTGCCGTTCTGGCGGTCGGCCTTCCACTGGCCTACGTATACATCGCCGTTCTTCCATGTGAACGTGCCTTGTCCGTCTTTGTCGCCCTCGCGGAAGTGACCCACGTATTTATCGCCGTTGGCATAGTAGAAGATGCCCTCGCCGGTGCGCTCTCCCTGGTAGTAGGCTCCCTCGTAGCGGTCGCCGTTCTGGAATTTGTAGATGCCTCGCCCGTTCTGGATGTCGTCTTTCCAATCGCCGGTATAGACATCACCGTCGGCGTATTTGTTCGTTCCTTTTCCGTGGCGCTGGTTGTTCTCCCACTGGCCGTCGTAGGTTGTGCCGTCGCCCCAGTCGAAGAATCCCTTGCCCCACTTCTTGTCGTCGCGCCACTCGCCGTCGTAGTAAGCTCCGCTGGCAAAGGTATACTTACCCTTGCCTTGTCGGCGGTCCTGATGCCAGTTGCCTTCGTATTTGTCGCCGTTGTAATAGTACATGATTCCGTGGCCCTGCTGATAGTCGCGGAACCACAGGCCTACGTACCTATTGTTGTTGTTGAAGTAGAAGGTGCCTCGTCCATGCTGTTGGTCGAGCATCCATTCGCCGTCGTATTTCTCACCGTCGGAGAAGGTGTAGACACCGTGTCCCTGACGTTTGCCCTTGACGTACTCGCCCTCGTAGATATCGCCATTGGGATAGAGCACGTTGCCCTTGCCGTGGGGCTTGCCGGCCACCATCTCGCCTTTATACTGTCCGCCGTCTTTCGTAGTGCACGAACCGAGCGTTATCTTCTGTGCCATCATGCCGCAGGCGGGCATCATGGCCATCATCAATGCTATTATTCTGGTCTTCATGAGTTGTCTAAATGGTTGTTTTGAAGTACAAATTTAGACATTATTCTTCAAGTGACAAAACTATTTTAAATAAATTCATAATTCTTGCCGCCCGATGCTTTCTTTTTAAAAAACAATAACAAATGTTGCTTTTCACCCTTTCCGCTTTTTGACGACATACCTGATGCCATAGTAGGCAGCGACGACTACGATGATGGCTATGATGCCCCACTTGATATAGTCGCCATATTCCAGTATCTTGTCGTGCAACTGCTCCTCGGGCACGATGGTGTGGAGATACCATCCCAGGACGGCGAGGATAATGTTCCAAGCACCGGCTCCTAACGTGGTATAGAGCAGGAACCAGCCATAGTGCATCTTGGCCAGACCTGCGGGGATGGAAATGAGGTGTCGGATGCCTGGGATGAGTCTTCCGGTGATGGTGGCCACCATGCCGTGGTCGTAGAAGTACTTCTCGCTCTTCTCCACCTTCTGCTGGTTGAGCAGGCAGAGACGGCCCAGCCGGCTGTTGGCAAAGCGGTAGACAACGGGGCGCCCTACGTAGTAGGCCACGACATAGTTGATTGTTGCCCCCAGATCGGCACCGAGTGTGGCAAAAAGGATGACGAGCCACATGTTAAGATTGCCGCCGGCAGCGTGGTAGGCAGCGGGCGAGACAACGAGTTCGGAGGGAACGGGTACAACGGTGCTCTCGAGCATCATCAGGAAGAAGATGGTGCCGTAGTTCAAATTGTCGAGTAATGAGCTTATCCAGTTCATGGGTTGTTCAGTATTATTTCCAGTCGCCGACGATGTGCTCCTCAGCATAGTCGCAATATTCGTCGGGGGTGAGGTCGTCAGGGAATATCTCGAAAAGCATGGCTCTGGCTTCCGTGGGGTTCTCTTCCGTCAGCTTCCGCAGAAACTTCATAAAGTAGTGCTTGTCTTTGTCATGGTAGAAGCAGAGCACGAAGTAGGAGTAGCCTGCGCTGTTGTCCTGTATGTCGGCATCTTTAAGCAGGCGCAACATTCTGTAGGCCAGTTCCTTGTAGCCGTTATCATAAACCGAGGAGGCCACACGCAGGAAGATTTTCCCCTGGTTGTTGGTCTCGACGATAGCCCTTTCAAAGCATTGCTGCGCCTCGTTGAGGTAACCTGAAGTGAGGTAGAGGTGACCTTTGACAACGAGCATTTCTTCATGGTCGCAGTCGAGCGTTTCCGTCTTCTCCATATAGTTGATTGCCTGGTCGAGTTGTCCCAGATAGACCAACATATAGGCTATCTCCTGATAAATCTCGAGCAGCAGCGAGGGGGTGTTCTGAGCCTTCTTCTCGGCCTCTCGCAGATGGTCGATACCTTCCTCGTAGCGCTCAAGAGCCATCAGACAGTGGGCCACTTGCAGATGGCTCTCTGCCGAGGAGCGCAGCTTGTTGAAGCGCTCGTAGAAAACCATTGCCTGCTCGTAGTTGCCGAGGACGAACAAACTGTGAGCCTTGGTGAGCAGGGCTTCGTCGTCGTTAGGGTTGATGGCAATGGAATACTCACTGCTGTCGATGGCTTCCTCGATATTTCCATGCTGGAAGTGAGCCGTTGCCAAGATGTTCCAGTAGTTGCTGTTGTAGGGATTGCCGTCGAGCAGATGGTTCATCACCTTCTCTCCCTCGTCGAAGAATCCCTTGCCGAAGAGGATGCGACCATAGAGCTCCAGATAATCGGGACTGTCGGTCTCCTCACAACGGTCGAACCACCGCTCGGCCTCTTCGATGCAGTCGTAGTCGGCGAAGATGGTGGCCACGTCGAGGTAATAGTCGTCCACATCGTCGTCGCTCACGCTGTCCGTCTCTTCTTCGAAGTAGATGTCGGCATCGGCCACCTGCCCCTTGAAGAGGAGTATCTCGCCCATGATGTACAGGTATTCGAGGTCGCTCTTGTCTTCTATCTGCTCTGCATAGGCGGCAGCCTTCTCAACGTCGTTCTCCCTCGTGAGGGCGTAGCGCGCAGCAAAAACCAATGGTCCTACGGCTCCGGGATAGAGGTCGAGGGCCTGCTGCACAGCGTGCAGGGCCTTCTCCTCCATGCCTTTCTCCTGATAGTATTCGGCAAAATCGGCATATTCGTCTGAGCTGACGATGCAGGGTTTGCCTTGTCGCTCACACTCTTCGTATTCGTCGAGCAGGGCGCGAAATCTTTCTGTCTCGAAATAGCTGTCTGTCATTTGTTTTGTTTTGACCAGGTGTCCTTCAGGCCGACCGTCTTGTTGAACACTAAATGGTCGGCGGTAGAGTCGGCGTCGGCCATGAAGTAACCTATGCGCTGGAACTGCAGATACTCACCAGCCTTCTTCTCGGCGGCATACTCCTCGACGTAGCAGTTGTCGAGGATGGTGAGCGACTGCGGGTTCAACAGCTCGCGGAAGTCGCGGTCGTCGGCACCGGGGTTCTCAACGTTGAACAGCCTGTCGTAGATTCTCACCTCCGCCTTGCGGCAGTGGTCGGCACTCACCCAGTGGAGCGTCTTACCCTTAATCTTACGGTCGGCACCGGGCAGTCCGCTGCGTGTCTCGGGGTCGTAAGTGCAGTAGATGGTCGTCACGCGTCCGTCGGCATCCTTGTCGCACGGATGATCCTCACAGCACTTAATGATGTAGCCGTTCTTCAGGCGTACCTCCTTGCCGGGAGCCAGGCGCATAAACTTCTTGCCGGCCTCTTCCATGAAGTCGTCGCGCTCTATCCAAAGGTTGCGACTGAAGGTGATGGTGTGCGTGCCGTCGGCCTCGTTCTCGGGGTTGTTCACGGCTGTCATCTCCTCCGTCTTACCCTCGGGATAGTTGGTGATGACCAGCTTCACAGGGTCCAGCACGGCGCTGACGCGAAGGGCGCGTGCATTGAGGTCGTCGCGCACGGCAGCCTCTAAGAGGGCTACGTCGTTGAGGGCGTCAAACTTGGTATATCCGATGCTGTCGATAAACTTGCGGATGCTCTCCGGCGAATAGCCCCTGCGGCGCATACCGCAGACGGTGGGCATACGCGGGTCGTCCCATCCGCTGACGAGGTGCTCGTCGACGAGGGCTTTCAGCTTGCGCTTCGACATCACGGTGTAGGTCATGTTCAGACGGTTGAACTCTATCTGCCGAGGACGGTAGTCGTGCTGCTGTTCCTTCTCCTGAAGGAAGTCGACGAAGAGGTCGTACAACGGGCGGTGGGGCACAAACTCCAGCGTACATATCGAGTGGGTCACGCCCTCGAAGTAGTCGCTCTGACCATGAGCAAAGTCGTACATCGGATAGGCGTGCCACGTCGTTCCCGTGCGATGGTGCGGCGTGTGGATGATGCGATACATGATGGGGTCGCGGAAGTGCATGTTGGGGTTGGCCATGTCCAGCTTGGCGCGCAGCACCATACTGCCCTCCACGGCCTCGGGTGTGTTCATTTTGTGGAACAGCTCCATGTTCTCTTCGATGGGACGGTCGCGATAGGGCGACGGTGTGCCGGGTTGTGTCGGCGTGCCCTTCTGCTCGGCTATCTGCTCCGAGGTCTGCTCGTCGATATAGGCCTTGCCCTGGAGGATGAGCCACTCGGCAAACTGCCACAGCCGCTCGAAGTAGTCGGAGGCATAATAGACGTTGCCCCACTTGAAGCCCAGCCACTGGATGTCCTGCAGGATAGAGTCGACATACTCCGTGTCTTCCTTCGACGGGTTGGTGTCGTCGAAGCGCAGGTTGCACACGCCGTTGTAGCGTTCTGCCACACCGAAGTCCATGCAGATGGCCTTGGCGTGTCCGATATGCAGGTAGCCGTTGGGCTCTGGCGGGAAGCGCGTCTGTATGCGCCCGCCGTTCTTTCCTTCGGCCAGGTCGTTCTCCACTATCTGTTCTACGAAGCTCAGGCTTCGCTTCTCTTCCGTGTTGTTGATGTTTGTATCCGTCATTGTTATTTTACCTTAAACTATTTTCGGCTGCAAAGTTACGAAAAATCTGTGTAAGTGAGAAGAAAATAGGTATATTTATTGTCTCGAACGCAAAGATTTTGTACAATGAGTAAGCGAAATGCAAAACAAAATCACATTTTTGTTTTTATTCCCGGACAGCATACTCCCTCTCTCCTACTCCTCAAAGCGGATGCTCACCCGTTCGAAACCCATCGAGCGAATCATCTGCGCAAACTGCCGCGAGGCATTCTCTTCGGCACTGCGGATATTTTCCGGTGTCAGACAGCGTGTCCGCATCCGCGCCGCTGCACGGTAGTAGAGAGCCTGGCGGTCGGCATCGCTCCATTTCCCGCTCTCGTAGAACGACCGTGTGCGCGCCTCGTCGATGAAGTCGTCGTCAAGCAGTCGCACCCGTGGCAGCAACACGCTGATGCTGTCGTCCTTCTCGCTGACCCATCCTTCTCGGGCCTCCCCGAGGTTGATGCCCAGACGGAGCGTGCCGTAGTAGATACGGATCAACTCGTCGTCGCTGAAGAAGCCGCGGCGCACCGTGTCGACAAGTTCCTCGTCGGCAATGCTCAGAAACTCCCACTCGCCAATCTGCCGCATCTCTTCTATCTGCGTCGGCGACATCCGCGTCTCGCCCTCGGTGGCTATTTCGGCCGACGAATCGTCAATCCAGCCTTTCACCACGAACACCAAGACTATCGCCACGAGCAGCACCACGATGCGCCCGATGCTCACCCAGTCGTGCAGTCTGCCTGTTTTCTTTCTCCTTCTGCTCATCACTCTATCTTTCTATTATTCGTTCTGTTAGCAATTGTTCGCCGACGCATTGTCAGTCAACAGGCTTCGAGAGTAGCCGCGGCATATCGTCGAGCGTGAACTCTTTCCTGAAGCTGATGGTGATGTCCTTCTCGTCGAAGCCCATCGCCACAATCATCGGAATCAGCGTGTGCGCCGCACCGTCGCGGGCCATCCCGATGATACCCATCCGCGGCACGTCGGACACGATGGCAGCACGTCCTTGTCGCTCCAAGCGCGTCAGCTCCTCGTCGCTGTAGTTCTTCCGCAGCAGCGACACCTGCTTCTTCACCTCATCATGGTCGATACGACTACTCGTCAGTTCCACCTGTGGGTCGGGCAGCACCAGATCTATACGATTACCCTCCCGCCGGATGTTCTTTTCAGAGAAGTCGCCGAAGTCGATGTACGCCTTCAGCTTCGCGTCCATCGGGATGGCTATCTTCCTGTCGCCCATCGGCAGGGGAATGTTGAACTCCTGCGAGAAAATAGTGCCGCGCAGCCGCATCTCGTCGTCGTGCGTCACAATCTTGTGCACACGATATTCTGCCGTATACAGCCGCGAGCACTTCTTAATCTGCATCACCATCAGGGGTATCGTGTCCATCTCGCTCTCTGTCGCCTGCCGGTCGTCGCTGCTGCAGCCTGCCAGCATCCAACAGCCTACAATCAGCAGCGCGCTATATATATAATAAGGTATATGCTTGTCCATACCAACGTCTACTTGAAAGTTATATGCAAAAGTACACATTTTACAGCATTCTCCCATCAACCTCACTGAAAGTTTAAGTTTTCATAACGATTTGCCATGAGATGGACAATAGGATATTTCTATGAAATATCTTGACACGTCATTCTTTTTGAGGGGATGGGCAAAGGAAAAAAATGTAAAAAAGATCCCCGCCAGGCGTTCGTTGCTGGCGGGGATGTTAGAGAGTATGTAGAACGGCGACAGCCGCTACGTGTCAGAAAAGAGAGCTATCAGAAGAAGAGATAACGTTTGTCGGTGATATCGGCGTTCTGATAGAGTTCCTGCATGAAGTTGCCGGCCATCTGCATGACGCGCTGCTTCGAACGCTCCTCGGCGGCCTTGGCGTCGTACTTCGTGTTCAGGGTGTTCTTACGCTCCACCTGGAAGAAGTAGACACCTGCATTGCCCTTGATGGGCGTGCTGCAGAACTGTCCCTTCTGGATGGCAGCCACAGCACCACTCAGAGCGGGCTCGCTGGCTCCGGTAAGCTTGACAAAGACGGGAGCAGTGAAGGTGACCTGCTTAACGGTGTCGACTTTAGCACCCTTACCCTTGGCATCGGCAAGGCTCTTCACGCCCTTCACCTTTTCGATAATCTGGGCGGCCTTCTTATCTTTGAGAACCTCGCTCTTGAGATATTCTTTCAGCTCCTTGTTGTCGGGTGTGAGATACCCCTTCTTGTTGATGCCTGTGAGGGCCACGACGAGAAGGTGGTCGTTGTCGCCACACTCATAGAGGGGAGACACTTCACCAGCCTTGGCATCGAAAATCCACTTCAGAGCCTCGCGGGTGCTGTGGATGTTGGCCACATAGTGCTCGCTGTTGCGCATGCCGGGACGCTCACTCACCTGATAGCCGTACTTGGCGGCGTTCTTTTCCATGGCTTCGAGGGTCTGGTTCTCACTGACAAACTGTGAGAACTTGTTGTAGGCTGCCGAGTAGGTATCCTTAGTGAAGTCGATGGTTTTCTTGATGACAGCGACGCTGTACTTGTCGACCATAGAGCGACGGTCGGTGACCTGAAGGATGATGTTGCCGTTGCTCATAGCCAGGTTGTTGAGGCTGTTGACAGCAGCTGTGTTGAGCGTGTTGAGATAGGTGCGGCTGTCCTTGTCCATTGAGTTGGACTGCTGATACTGGGCACTGGTGAGCCAAGTCTTCTCACCTGTCTGACCATACTTCTTGGCGATGGTCTCGAAGTCGGCACCAGCCTGCAGGGCGTTGAAGATACTGTCGGCACGAGTCTTCATCTTGGCGGCATCAGCATCGACCACCTGGATGGCGCGGAACTGGATGCTATCGGGCAGCTGTTGCTTAGCCATGAGGCGGATGATGTTGAGCGTGTTGTCTTGCTTGTTCTCAATGACGGCCGTTGTCTGTCCTACTGCCATGCTGTCGAGGTGGTTGGCAATGTCGAGGGGGAAGGCTGTCTTGGTCTGCGGGATGCCAAGATAGCTGATGATAGAAGCACTCTTGCGGACTACCTCTGCGGGATCCTCGGCATTGGCGAGTTCCTCACGATAGGCGGCGACGGTCTTGTTCAGAGCGGCGCGGTCGGCAGTGGAGGCTTCAACCTTGACATCGACATACTTGATGTCGCGTGTCTCCTCGGGCTGCTTGAAGCGTGGCTTAAGCTCTTCGTACTTTGCCTTGATGTCGGCATCGGTCACCTCCACCTTGTTGTCGTTGATGTCGCTGTAGGGGAAGGCGGCCAGCAGGATGTCGCTCTCCTGGTTCTCACCGTCGAAGGCCATACGGGCAGAGACGGGGTTGGAAAGGAGACAGCCACCAAGCAGGGCCTGATACTTCTGAGCCAGCAGCTGCTGACGGATGTTCTTCTCCATGAACGTCCAGTAGTTGTAGATGGGGCGCATCTGCTCGGCCACCTGCGGATTCTGCTTCTGGGCGTTGGCATACTGTGCGAGGAACTGCTTCAGCTGGTTGGCATCGAAGCGTCCTGTCTGCTGGTTGACAAACGGGGTGTTGGCCAGAGCGGGATTGGTACCCTGCTGAAGCATGGCCTGCATCTCAGCGTCGGTAACGGTAAGACCGAGGGCCTGGGCTTCTTTCTCGATGATGGCGTTCTGGACATACTGGTTCCACACCATGTCCTTCACCTGGTTGAGCTCAGCGTCGGTGAGGTTCTCACGTCCCTGAGTCATCTTGATAACGTCGGTGTACTCGTCGACGAGCTTCTGAAACTCCTGAACGTCGATTTTCTTACCTAACACTTCGCCTACACGCTGACGTTCCTGATTGCGCATCGAATCGAAAGAACGGAACAGCTCTTCGGCAATGAATGCAAAAAGGGCAAGACCGATCACAGTGACGAGGATCGGTCCCCAACTTCTAATTTTTCCTATTGCTGCCATTTTGTTGTTTAATTATTTATTTTGTTAATATTTTCGTTGTCTGCACAGCAGGCTTCAAGCCTGTCTGCGGGGGTCTTTGTTTCGAAGAAACAGGCTCCGACGGCGGTCGTAGCTTGGATATTTCTCCAAAAACGGTGCAAAATTACAAAAAAGAAAACAAACACGGGCATGTTTTGGCAAAAAAAGTGAATTATTCTTCAACTTTCAGCCTGACAAGCTCTATTTTGGTCATCGTATTCTTGATAATCTTGAACTCGAAACGCCCTATCTTGACCACCTCATTGAGCTTCGGGAAGCTCTGGTATTCGTGGAGGATGAGTCCGCCCACGGTCATATACTCCTCACTCTCGGGGAGGTTGAGGGAGAAGAGGTCGTTCACCTTGTCAATCTCCAAGCGGGCGGAGAGGACATATTCTCCGTCGGCCACCTGCCGGGCAACGTACTGCTGACTGTCGTGCTCATCTTCAATATCGCCGAAAATCTCCTCGACGATGTCCTCGAGGGTGACGATGCCGCTGGTGCCGCCAAACTCGTCGATGACGACGGCGAGCGACTTCTTCTGCTGCAGGAGCATCTGCATGAGGCGGCGTGCCGTCATCGTCTCTGGGACGAAGGGCATGGTGCGTATGTTCTTGCGCCACTGCTCAGAGGAGTGGAACATCTCGGAAGAGTGGATATAGCCGATGATATGGTCAATGTCTTCGTGATAGACGATAATCTTCGAACGACCATTGTCGACGAAGGCACTCATGAGCTCCTGATCGCTGCAGTCGTCGGATACGGCACAGATCTCCGTTCGGGGCACCATGCAGTCACGCACTTTGGTGTCGGCAAACTCGAGGGCGTTTTGGAAAATCTTCACCTCGTCGTCTATCTGTTCTTCGTCCTTGACACTATCAAGACTCTTCTGCACGAAGTAGTCGAGGTCGATTTTCGAGAAGCTCTCGCCCTGCTTCTCACGCTCAACACGCACTCCGCCGAGGCGAAGGAGGATGTGCGAGAGGAAGGTGGAGAATCGGGAGATGGGCCACAGCACGATGTAGAAGAGGAAGGCGGGGAAGGAAAAGACGGCAAGCCACCGGTTGGGGTTGCTCTTGAAGAACGTCTTGGGCAGGAACTCGCCGGTGAAGAGCACGATAAGGGTACTCAGAATAGTGTCAGCGGGCACTGTAAAGGCGGCGTCATAACCACGAAAGATGGTCTGGTCGAAGAGTGTCGCGATGAGGATGCCGTAGACAACGAGGACAATGTTGTTGCCCACGAGCATGGTGCTCACGAAGTTGTTGGGATGGTCGTAGAACACCTTCAGCGGCAGACGGCTGATGCCCATCTTCTCTTTGTCAACCTCAGCCTGCAGGCGGCTGCTGCTGACAAAGGCTATCTCCATCCCGGAGAAGAAGGCCGAGAGGGCCAACGTCGCCAGGATGCCTACTATCAATGGTATTCCTACTTCATTCATTTTTCAATCCTTTCAACTCGTCAACTTGTAAATTAGTCAACTCGTCACTCTGCCAAATATGTTGTCTTTGCCTTTGGTGTATTCGGTTGGCGCTTCATCGACTTGACGCTGTCAGGAGCCGAGAGGATGGTATCGCCCTCGTTGGTGCCCATGCCATCGCTGCCGCGCACAAAGGACCCCTTGCTGTTGCTGACCATATAGCGCGTCATGCGCTCATCGCTGCGGAAATAAGAGCCTTGCATCTCGCGCTCGGGCGTGATGACATGCGAGAAGCGGTTGCTGTAGAACTCATGTCGCAACTGATCCCAGAAGAGCTCTTCGCTGGTGAAGCGCAGGCCGTCCTTCGTCCTGACACGGACGCGGCCACGCAACTCCCAAAGCTTCTTCTGGTCGTAATAGTAGGCAGTATCACTTTGAATATAAGCCTCTATGTGGAACTTCTCGTCGAACTGTTCCAAGAACAGGCCTTTCTCAAAGATCCACCGCGACGGATTGCGCACCTGGTTGACCTCCCATACTTCACTGACGATGCGATAGCGCATGATGCCCGAGTCGGAGATGAGTGTGTTCACACCGTACGACACCATCATTGATGCCGAATCCTTCGGGTTGACCGCAGGCGCTGTATGCTCCACCACTTCGCTGCACGACGTAGAGAAGAATAGCCCCGATATCATCAGGCCAAGCGTCACGAAGGGAAGTATGCGATGACTGCACATGAATTTTTTCACTCTTTCACCTTTTTACTATTTCACCTTTTATTCCACTTTCCACTTAGCGAACCAGCGCTCGTTGAACGTGATGCCAATGTTCAGGCGGAAAGAGTTCTCGGTAAGCATCCCGCTACAAGCCTGCCGAACCCACTGTCCGGAAATGTTCAGCTGCGAACGGTTGTTGAAGGCGTTAATGATGGGAATGCCCAGTCCGGCACTGACCGACACCTCTTTGGGGCCGTCGTTGCCGTTGATCTTGTAATAAGGTGTGGTGTACGAAGCACCCAAGCGATAGCGGATACGACCGAGGAAACGACGCGACATGGGGTTGGTGCAATATTCGCCACCAAGAGCCACACGATGGCGGTCGGTGAAATAGCTGCTGCTCAGCGCATAGGTTGGAGTCTCGTTCTGAACCTCGTAGACGGGGAACGATGTGTCACCCCACTGCTGCAGACTATAGTCGAGACCCACAAGCCACTTGCTGCCATGCTGCCACGAGAGTCCGGCACCCAACATATTGGGTTGCTCCAGACCGTGCTTCACCTCGTAGGTGGTGGAGTTGCTCACCCCGGTGGAAGTATTGGTGGAGAGCACCTCACAGCGTGGTGTCGACTTCAGATTGTGCTTCGGACTGAAGGTGGCACCTACCGTCACGCGGTCGGTCTTCCCCAGAGGCAGTTCATACTGCGCACCGAACATCAGGCGATAGTTGCTCACGTTGGCTCTATACTGCTTGGTCAGCGTGTTGATGGTTGTCACCGTCGTGCCGCTGCCGTTGGCATAGTTGTTAGCCACGGTGCGTGTCAGGTCGCCCCACAGATAGGCGAAGGTAGCACCGACAGAGACATGGCGAAGGGGCTCCCATCCCACTCCGAGGTAAGCCTGTCGCAAACCGCCAGACCCGCTGTAGGTATTGACATAGTTGAGGTCCTGGTCGCTGTTGAGCGCACCTGTACTGTTATAGCTGTAGCCCACGCTGCTGAAGGGCAGCACACCGAAGCTGACGCCAACATGGCGGAAGGCACGGAAGGCAGCCACGGCATAGTCGAAGTCGGCATTCTTGGCATTCTTCTTCACTCCGTTCTCGCTGAAGTTGGTAATCTGTCCCGTCATGCCTACATCGAAGATGAAGGTGAGCGAATCGATGGCAGAGAACGAAGCTGGGTTGGTGGGATTCACCAGGTTGCCTTTTCTGATGGCCAGTCCAACGCCACCCATACCTTTATTGAAACCAGCCGACGGCTCGCTCAGCACACCGAAGCCATATTGCGAATAAGGCGAGTTGGTACCACTCTGGGCAAAGCCACAAATAGCGGAGGCAGCCATAGCAAGGCTGCAGAAGAATCTCGTATATTTCATATTCTGTTTGCTATACCTATATATATGTACGTCAATCTGTCTCGAACTGTTCGTCCTGGACAGACTGTCTATTCCACTGTAATATCTCGTTCAGGCCGCGGGGCACCAGATACTGATCGTAATGAACCTCCACATCGGGCAGGTCGAGACTCATGCCGTCACCGCCACCCGTCAGGCAGACAATCAGTCGTTCAAACTTCCTTGAATAGCGACGGGCGTAGCCCTCTATCTCCATCTGCAGCCCCGTCAGCGCTCCACAACGGATTGCCGTCGTTGTGTCGGTACCGAAGGGGGGAGTCTCACCTTCCAACTCCACCAAAGGCAGTCGGCCGGTGAACCGGTGCATCGCCTTCAGCCGCATCGACGCTCCTGGCGAGATGTTGCCACCCAAATACTCACCGTCGCAGCTGACGAAGTCGAAAGTGGCGCACGTGCCTACATCGACAATCAGGATATTTCGTGCGGGCCATTGCATACTGGCTTCTACAGCAGCTGCCATGCGGTCGGCCCCTAACGTCAGCGGTGTCAGATAGCGACTACGAAGGGGGATAGGGGTCACACCGCTCTGATAGCGCAACATCGGGAAGGGCAGCTCTGACAACAGCTGCTCGATACGTTCAGGCAGGTCGACAACACTGCAATAGATGCCTGCTTCGAAAGGCTGACGGTAGCAGAACAGTCTGATCTGCTCTTCATCAGCCAAGGTGACACGCTCCTGACGGATGGTGTCGCCGTCGAGACTCACCATCTTCACGAACGTATTGCCTATATCAATAATCAGATTCACCTAATTCTATCAGAAAATCGGCTGCAAATGTACTAATTATTATCCAAATACGTTCATCAGATACAAAAAATTAGCTTTTATTGTAGTAAATTTTATTTCTCGGTCAGAACTTTCGCATCAGGAGAGGCTGACACGGTTTTCCAACAGAGCATGAACAACGTAGCCTCGCCATGAAGCGAAACTTATAATCTGCAATTTAGAAAAAAAGTTTAAAAAAAAGGCATTTCCTTTGTTCTTTTGCATTCTTTTCGTACCTTTGCCGCTAAAAGACGACCTAAACAAACGCCACAACGTGTACATCGCTATAGCAGGAAACATCGGAAGCGGCAAGACGACACTCACTACGCTCTTGGCCAAGCACTACGGATGGACACCACGTTTCGAAGACGTGGAGTTCAACCCCTACCTCGAAGACTACTATAAGGACATCCAGCGATGGTCTTTCAACCTCGAGGTGTACTACCTGAAGCACCGCTTCCGCGACCTCCTCGAGATAGCTCGATCGAAAGAGACCATCATACAAGACCGCTCCATCTTCGAGGGGGTCTACGTCTTCACCGCCAACAACAAGGACATGGGCAACCTCGACGATCGCGACTACCAGACCTACATGGAACTCTTCGAGCAGATGATTGGTGTGGCCAAGCTACCCGAACTCATGATCTACCTGCGAGCCTCCGTGCCTCACCTCGTGGCCAATATCCAAAAACGCGGCCGCGACTACGAACAGACGATCCAGCTGGAATACCTTCTGGGCCTGAATCGTCGTTACGACGACTTTGTCTATCATAAATATAAAGGAAAAGTGCTGACCATCGACGTGGATAACATCGACTTCCTCAACAACAAGCACGACTTCGCCACCATCGTTGATCGTATCGACGCGATGCTCTTCGGCCTGTTCCCTCCAGAATAAATATTCGTCGAAATAACGAAATAACGAAAAAAAAATAACACCATGCACATCGCAATAGCAGGAAATATCGGAAGTGGCAAGACGACACTCACCAAAATGCTGGCTAAACGCTACGGCTGGACACCACGCTTCGAACCCGTCGACAACAACCCATACCTCGCCGACTTCTACGAGGATATGGCACGATGGTCGTTCAACTTACAGGTTTACTTCCTCAACAAACGCTTCAAGGAGGTAGTGGAAATCAGCAAGTCGGACGATACCATCATCCAAGACCGCACCATCTTCGAGGATGCACGCATCTTTGCGCCAAACCTCTACGACCAGGGAATGATGTCGAAACGCGACTTCGACAACTATTCCGACCTATTCGACCTCATGATGTCGCTCGTCAAACTGCCCGACCTCATGATTTATATCCGTTCGTCCATCCCTAATCTCGTAGCACAGATACAGAAAAGAGGACGCGAATACGAAAAGTCCATCCGCATCGACTACCTCACCGGCTTGAACAAACGCTACGAAGAATGGATCGAGACCTACAAGGGACACCTCATCATTGTAAACGGCGACACAACGAAGTTTGAAAGCAACCCACAGGACTTCCGTCGCATCACCGACACCATCGATGCCGAGCTCTACGGACTCTTCCCGATGCAATAAATGAAATAAAAAAACGACAAACCACAAAAAAAGTCCCGTTCCTCAGCTGAGGAACGGGACTCTTCTTTTCAAAAAAGGCGGCTACCTACTCTCCCGCATTGCATTGCAGTACCATC
>Ga0310695_10005725_pt1 | contig 21361 bp, 28 predicted proteins | sample RumenRJG_04DNA_FD_203882 | JGI IMG/M metagenome (GOLD analysis project Ga0310695, IMG submission 203882) | Bovine rumen microbial communities from Lethbridge, Alberta, Canada - RJG_04 (v2) (version 2) | ecosystem: Host-associated > Mammals > Digestive system > Stomach > Rumen | place: Canada...
ATTCGACCAGTGCGGCATCGTCATTTACTTAGGCAGCGATAACTGGTTAAAGGGCTCTATCGAGTTCGAGAATGAGGAATTCCAGCATTTAGGAAGCGTTGTGACAAATCACGGCTATTCCGACTGGGCCACGACTGAGATACCTTCAGATGTCAAAAGCATGTGGTACCGCTTAAGCCGCAGAGAAGACGATTACTGCATAGAGTGCTCGGACGACGGAGCCAGATGGAAACAGATGCGCGTGTGTCACTTGCATGAGGGTGCAGGGAAGATCAAGTTCGGAGTATATGCCTGCTCTCCGGAAAATTCATCGTTTACCGCCGTGTTCTGCAATATCGAGCTTACGGAATGCGCATGGAAAGCTCATGAATGAATTTCGAATTGACTTATCGGAATTTGAGTAATAACATATCTTTCAAACAAGGAGACGGAATTGATGTTTAATTACATGACAACAATGCATATGCATGAATTAACTTATGACATGAAGTCATATGGCATTGTTGTTGCTCTAAAATAATCCGATAATCCGTTATTTAATTCAGTTTCACCAAGGCCATTTATCACGAGATAAGTGGCCTTTATTGTTTTCGAAGGAGGACCACGAAAATGGAGATCAGAAGATTCAAAGACGAAGATGCACAGGCGGTATCAGAAGTTATCAGAACTACTATCAGGATATCTAATACAAAAGATTATCCTGCGGAACTTATGGACGAACTTATCGCATCTGAGACACCTGAAGCGGTTTTGGGAAGAGCTTCGTGGACCCATTTCTATGTTGCCTTGGATGAAGGAAAGATAATAGGATGCGGCGCCATCGGACCATACTGGGGCAAAGAGGATGAGAGCAGTCTGTTTACTATTTTCGTGCTCCCGGAATATCAGGGAAAAGGTGTCGGACGGTCGATCATCGACACTCTCGAAAAGGATGAGTTTTTCCTGCGTGCAAAGAGAATAGAGATACCGGCATCCATTACCGGAGTGCCGTTCTATCTGAAGATGGGTTACCACTATAAAAACGGCATAACCACACCTGATGAAGAGCATCTGATAAGACTTGAAAAATTCAGAGGAATAGGGTGATGAACATGATAAGAGAGATTAAAGACAATGAGATAAAACAATGTGTAAGCGTAATAAGACAGAGCTTTCAGACGGTGGCTGACGAGTTCGGATTCACGGAAGAGAACGCGCCGCGCTTTACGGCATTTGCGACGGATGAAGCCAAGGTCCTTATGTGGAAGAATGAGCAGCACCGCCCTATGTACGGTTATTTCGAAAACGATGTCCTCATCGGTTACTATAACCTGGCTCTCACTCCGGAGGGTGAATGCGAATTGGGAAGTCTATGCGTTCTTCCTGATAAGAGGCATTCTGGAATAGGTGATGCACTTTTGGAAGATGCCATATCAAGAGCCACGGCTTTGGGTTTTGGCAAGATAAAACTCAGTATAGTCGAAGAGAACAAAGTGCTCCGCAAATGGTACGAAGATCACGGCTTTGTTCATGTCGGAACGAAGAAGTTCGATTTCTTCCCTTTTACTTGCGGATATCTTGAGAGAACTATATAGGTATTGTGTGATGGTAAAAAAGTAACGTGACAGATAATACCAGGGGGACAACATGAAATATTTCAGAGTACACATGAAAGACTGCGCATACATCACCAAGCAGCCCAGAGGCATCTTTACGGCTGTGGGCAAGCTCGTAGACGGCAAGACATTAACGGAAGAAGAGGAGAAGGAATACTGGCGCAACAGAGAGTATTTCGAGGAAGTTTTGCCTGTCCCGCCTTTTTATGAGCAGAATAACCCTGACGGTGCTATTACATGGTTCAAGGACAGCAAGGAAGCTAAGGACATCTGGGATCAGATGACTTTCTACCGTGAGATGTGCAATAAGTATGGAGTAAAGCTCTATGTTTCCGAATGCGATGAGGTCCCGGGCGAGATTATTTATGAGGATCAGTTCCAGATAGCCGTTAAGAATCAGCCGGAAGATGCAGTGATAATCACCAAGGAACTTTAATACCAGAAGGCATGACCGGAAAAATACTCTGGCAGGTTGCGATGGGCCGGTCCAAGTGAAAATCAGATGGGTCCTAAAAATCTGTTTTTTCAATTACAAAAGCGGAGTTTATCTGTCTAATATTCGGCTTTTTGCCATTAACCATATTTTTTTATTCCTCTATAATTACGATAGGATTTAAACCTTTATCAATAGATTTGGAGGATTTTTATGCAAAATAATCAGACTACATGCGTTGAGAAGGGACCTTTGACCGAGGAATATCTGCGTAAGATGGACGCCTATTGGCGTGCAGCAAATTATCTTTCGGCAGGACAGTTATACCTTCTCGACAACCCCCTTTTGAAGGAACCCTTAACACTCGACAGCGTTAAGAAGAAGATCGTCGGACACTGGGGTACGGTTCCCGGACAGAACTTCGTATATGTTCATCTGAACCGTGCAATTAAGAAATACGATCTCGATCTGATCCTTCTTTCCGGTCCCGGACACGGAGGAAACTTCTATGTAGCCAATACATATCTTGAGGGTACTTATTCTGAGGTATACCCCAATATCAGCGAAGATGAGGCCGGCATGGCAAAGCTTTTCAAGCAGTTCTCATTCCCGGGCGGAATCCCCAGCCACTGCGCTCCTGAGACTCCCGGATCTATCAATGAGGGTGGTGAGCTCGGTTACAGCATCGCTCATGCTTTCGGTGCGGTTTTCGACAACCCTGATCTCATCGCAGCAGTTACCGTAGGTGACGGCGAAGCAGAGACAGGCCCTCTTGCTACTTCATGGCAGTGCAATAAGTTCCTTAATCCTATCGGAGACGGTGCGGTACTCCCCATCCTTCATTTGAACGGATATAAGATCGCTAACCCTACGCTCTTCGCAAGAATGAGCCACGAGGAGATCGTCTCTTTCTTTAACGGATGCGGCTGGAAGCCTTACTTTGTCGAAGGTTCCGACCCCATGACGATGCATAAGCTCATGGCAGAGACCATGGACAAGGTCATCGAGGAGATCAAAGCGATCCAGGAGCATGCAAGAACCACAGGCGATGCTACAAGACCCGTATGGCCCATGATCGTCCTCCGCACACCTAAGGGATGGACAGGCCCCAAGGTCGTTGACGGAAAGAAGATCGAGGACAACTTCCTCGCTCACCAGGTTCCGATCAGCATGGAAAAGGGCGAGGAGCACTTAAAGATCCTCGTTGACTGGCTCAAGAGCTACCATGCAGAAGAGCTTTTCGACGAGAACGGCAAGCTTATCCCTGAATTAAAGGCACTTGCTCCTACAGGTGACAGAAGGATCGGCGCTAACCCTCACGGCAACGGCGGTAAGCTCTTAAGAGACCTCCGTATGCCTGACTTCCGCAAATATGCAGTCGAGGTAGAAGCTCACGGAGCTAAGGACGGTCAGGACATGACCGAGCTCGGCAAGTTCGTAAGAGATATCTTCAAGCTTAATGCAGAGAGCAAGAACTTCAGGATCTTCGGACCTGACGAGACAAACTCCAACCGTTTGAATTCCGTTTTTGAGGTCGAGAACAGAACCTGGAATGCAGAGCACTGGACTGATGACGATCACCTCGCAATTGACGGACGCGTTATGGACTCCATGCTCTCAGAGCATATGTGCGAAGGCTGGCTTGAAGGATATCTCCTCACAGGCCGTCACGGATTCTTCGCGACTTATGAATCTTTTGCAAGGATCATCGATTCCATGGCTGCACAGCACGCTAAGTGGCTCAAGGTATGCAACCAGCTCCCCTGGAGAGAAGAGATCGCATCTCTCAATCTCATCATGGCTTCTACCGTATGGCAGCAGGACCACAACGGATTTACACACCAGGATCCGGGCTTCATGGATCACATCGCAAATAAGAAGGCAGACGTTGTAAGACTCTACCTTCCTCCGGATTCCAACTGCCTGCTCTCCGTTTTTGATCACTGCATCAGAAGCCGCAACTACGTAAACGTTATCGTTGCAAGTAAGCATCCCCGTCCGCAGTGGCTCACGATGGATGAGGCTGTTAAGCACTGCACGCAGGGTATCGGCATCTGGGATTGGGCAAGTAACGACCAGGGTCAGGATCCTGACATCGTATTTGCCTGTGCAGGTGAGACTCCTACTCTCGAAGCATTGGCAGCAGTTTCAATCCTTCGAAAAGAGCTTCCCGAAGTTAAGATCCGTTTCATAAACGTTGTCGACCTCTTTAAGCTCCAGCCTGCTTCAGAGCACCCGCACGGACTTACTGATGCCGAGTACGATATCCTCTTCACAAAGGATAAGCCGGTACTCTTTAACTTCCACGGTTATGCATCACTCATTCACGAGCTTACTTACAGACGTCACAACAACCGTTGGATGCACGTAAGGGGTTACCGTGAGGAAGGTACTATCACAACACCTTTCGATGTGCGTGTACAGAACGACGTAGACCGTTTCCACCTCGTTATGGAAGCGATCAAGTTCCTGCCCCAGCTCGGCAACCGCGGCGCATATCTCTATCAGAAGATGAGCGACAAGCTTGTTGAACATAAGCAGTACATCCACGAAGTCGGACTCGACCTCCCTGAGGTAGCGAACTGGAAGTGGGAAGACTGATAGAGTCTTTCTGATATAAGCAACATTTAATAAAGGTCACGGAATTGCGAAGTTCCGTGACTTTTTTCATGATGGGCAAGAGCGGGATGACGGTTCCGGCTGAGTCAGAATGTTATAATGACCTCGTCCGGTTGCGGTACAATGGATAAGAATATCCGCAGAATACAATGCTTTAACAGCAGTTGAGGAAAAGGATCCTGATACCGGTAAATATAAGACCGTGGAAGAATTTTGGAAGAGAGAACATGCCTAGTTCGTGTGAATAGGGGGGCAGATCTGATATGTCATTGTTGAAAAGCTACACATGTTCTAAATGCGCAGGCGTTCTGATGTTCGATTCAGAACAGGCGTTTTTTGATTGTCCTTTTTGCGGAACAACGTTTAACGCTGTGGATTTTCACGAAGATGAGATTAAGGTTCAGGCTGAAGAAAACTTGAGAAAAGAGGCGTTCTCCTCAGCAAAAGAAAAATTCAATCTCATATTGGAACGTGACCCGTCTGACTTTGAGGCGCTTAAGGGCTTGATCCTATGCGAGATCAAAGCTGCGTCTTTGGAGACTTTGGATTCTCCCGGCACATTTGATCCTGTTGACATTGTTGCTTTGAAGCTACTTATCGCGAGATTGAAGAAACAGGCATCAATTAAGGATTCTGGATTTTTTAACCAGCTCTCGGTCCTGATCGATCTTAGTGACAGATTGAAAATGTATCAGAACAGCATTAATTCCCTGTATGATGAAGACACAAGAGCGGAAATAAACAAAAGCTTTATCGAAATCGAGTCCAGAAAACATGAGGAGAAAAGATCCTCTAACCTGTTAGGACCTGCCATTTGCCTTGGCGGTATTGTCTTTATATCTTTGATTTGCCTTACACGTGATTTTGATTTTGCATTTATCGTTTATTTTTTGGGGATCATAGCCGGGATTATTATCTGGGCTATTCACAAGGAGAACAATGCTCCTTCTCCAATATATGAGAACAACCCGATACACGATGCCTGGGAAATGAAAGAATATCTGGAACACAAATACAGGCATTATGAGAAAGTATATGATGCGGAATACAGGAAATTGTTGGAACTGAACCTTGCCTCCCAAGCGGAAACGCCCGGTGAGGCTGTTCCTGAAGAAATCAAAGCCCCAAAAAGCACTATAGATACAGATCATGCTGAGACCGTCATTTGTTCAAAGTGTGCCGGACAGCTTTATCTTGATAAGGACAGACGCGTTTACGAATGCCGATCATGCGGTGTGGCATATGGAATATCTCTGTTTTTCGGAATGCCTATGGAAAAGGCCCTTAATGCTATGAACACGGGTCATTACGGCGAGGCTCAAAAACGTTTTGAGAACATTCTTATGGTAAGCCCGTCAAGCTTTGATGCACTTCTCGGACGGATACTGTGTGGGGGCAGATGGACCAGGATAAGTGATATCGACATCTCTGACATAATAAACGGAGACAACTGGATCAAGATCAGCGAACTTCTCAGTGATGCTAAACTGCGTGTGGCCGAATCTGACAAGGAGTTCTTTGAGAAGCTGGAAGAAATGATATTCCTTCTCGGAAAGATATGTTTAAATAACGGCGATATTGATGAGTTGAACAGAAAAGTGGAAATACTGGATTCGATCGGTCATGTTTATTTTATGGCTGAAAAAATATCAACTGATTCCGGCGGAGTATATATGGTAAGGTCCAAACTTTTAAGCGATATTGAGAATCTGAAAAAAGAAACCAGGCAGTTGTCCCATGACTTTCTCGCTCTAAAAAGGGACCTGATCCATAAGAAGACAGACTGTATTCTTGTTAAATAGACTTTGTATAATAAAATGAGAACTGTATGAAGAAGATGCATGAGTTTTATGATAAAACACTTGCATATATGTAAGGAGAAACAATATGCGTAGATTTCTGTCAATCATCCTCGTCGGAACACTCGCTTTGGGCTTAGCAGCCTGCTCGAAAGAACCCGCTCCGTCAACTTCAGCATCCGAGAATACAGAAGTCACAACTGATGCACCTGCTGATGAACCGGCTGATAACAGCGATGATAAATTCGTCAGCGCTTATCCGGCCTTTAAGGTCACCTCAGAGAGCCTTGACGGCAAGTATTGGATTGATGACTGTGTATTCCGGGGCGGGAATGCCTCTCCGCAGCTCTCCTGGGAGCCCGTAGAAGGCGCAACCACTTATGTTATTTACATGGTTGACCTGACCGCCGCAAACATCATCCACTGGAAGAAAGACGGTATCACCGAAACAAACCTCCCCCAGGGCTGGGCAACTTCTGCTTTCTCTCAAGGTGAAACATCTCACGCCGATTACGTCGGACCTAACCCTCCGTCGGGATCAACAAATCAGTACAACATCTATGTTTTCGCGCTCAAAGCACCCGTAGAAAGAGTCAAGGGCAGCCTCGGAACTCCGGCTATAAAGCTCCAGGACTTCATGGACAGCCTTGATACGGATGCAGAAGGAAATACAGGCAATATCGTGGCCGTCGGTCGTGTAGTAGGCTATTGCACCGGAAAATCGTGAATGGACATCACAGATATATAACCAATCCGCAACCTTATGAATTAATGGCGAGGACAAAAATATATATAAAGAAATACGCTAACGGCAACAGGATCGAAGAAATAACTATTCCTGCTATGGCAAAGGGTTTTCCTTTTGTTCCTGTACTCTTTGTTTTCTTTAGGCCTACGATCGAAAATATCAGACCCAGTATAGGGCCTGCCGCCGTGATGAAGACCATGGCTAAGATCAATATGTTATATACCGCCATCAAAGCGGAATTAAGTTGATAGGATTGCATCCAGATAAAATTAAAAAATAATACAGTGCCAATAATGGACACAAGATCTGAAACAAGAGCTATCAATACCCTTTTTTCAAAACGTCGTTTTACAGGGCTCTGGACACCCGGAAATAAATATCCGCACAGATTGCATGCAGGCAGTGAATCAGCCTGTGGTGCTCCGCAATTAGGACATGTCTTCATAAAATACTCTCCAACCTGATACTATGTGAAATATTAGAGTTGTATACTATTTAAGTCAATGATATTTATATATTTTCTTTAATGCACATACCTACGATGCATCCGTAGACTAATAATCAAAATCTAAACACATGTTATAATCTTCGTATCTGAGAAGAAGCTCTTAGTATAGATAATCATCAGGATAATAGATTAAGATAAATCGAGTTTTAGGAAGTAGAACATGAATAACAAATGTGAAAAATGCGGTGGAGAACTGATAGAAGGGTCAATGGCAGGAATGCATGGAGTGTTTTTTTACCCTGATGGCGAAATCAATAAATTAAAGCCCAAGAGAAGCCCCGTCATTTGCTATTGCTGTAAAAAATGTGGAATGATTCAGGGCTTTATTGCAACTCAGCCTGAAAGACTAAATTAATTCAGTAAATCATCAGTTTTCAAGTCAGTAAGGAATAAAATGAGCATAAGGACAAATTACGAGAAATGGTATGAAGGAGACACTTATTACTGGGGGCTGGAACCCGGGGACTTTCTTGAAGAATTAATAGAACTGTGTCCGCCTTCTGCTGATAAAAAGGTTCTGGACATAGGATGCGGTGAAGGTAAAGATGCCGTGTACATGGCTCAGAAGGGCTACGACGTTACTGCATTTGATCTGACGGAGAACGGTATAAGGAAGACTGTCTCTTTGGCCGAGAAGAGAAACGTTAATATCAGAGCATATGTTGATGACATCAATACCTTCAGCACAGATGAACAGTTTGACATAATCTATTCAACGGGAACAGTTCAGTATCTATTTGAAGAGAACAAAAAAGATTTCTTTGATAAGCTTGATAAGATTACAAAGAAGAACGGGATCGTTTATATCAACGTATTTGTTGAGAAGCCGTTCCTGGAATTACCTCCGGATTGGGATATGGAAGAAAAGATGTGGAAGTCAGGCGAGCTCTTCACATATTTTGCAGACTGGAAGATCGAACGCATTGATGAAGTAATCTTCGAAGATAACAGTGGCGGGGTACCTCATTATCACTGCATGGATACCATTATCTGCAGAAGGATCTAATAAGATAACGAACCGGATAACTTCGGAATTTCATAATTCCTTAGTCAAGAAAAAAATCAGGAAATAGATTAAGATAAATCGCAGTTTGTTCAAGAATGAGGTAAGTGTATATGAAAATACTGATCTTCAATGGTGGGCCACACAAAGGAAATACATGGCGGCTAACTCAGATTGCAAAGAGTTATATTCAGAAAATTGATAAGACAGTCCAATTTTGTGAAGTGCATTTATCAGATATAGATATCCCATTCTGCACAGGCTGCAGTAACTGTTTTCGCAAAGGACATAAAACTTGTCCGCATCATAATAAAATACAGCCAATAATAGATATGATAGAAGAATGCGATGCGGTTATTTTCTCTATTCCTTGTTTTCAGGGGCATTTGCCCGGAATTATGAAAAATTTTACAGATCATATGGCATTTATGCTGCATAGGCCGAGATATTTCAAAAAGAAGGCTCTTATAATCAGTACAACTGGAGGGGTATCTGCTCAGAGTACAACAAAAGCCTTGGCAGCGACGTTGCCTGGGTGGGGCTTTAATAAGTGTTACCAGCTTCCGATAACTGCACTGAGCTGGAACGACTACAAGCCAACAGAAAAGGATATGCGAAGAACATATGATATCACGAAGAGATTTTACCTTGATGTGAAATCCGGAAAAGCACATGTTCCTGGAGTGGGCGTGCTGATACCGTTTAATCTATTTCAGGCTATGTGCATTGATAATAAGGGAGAAAAAGAATATCCGACTGAGGATAATAACTTTTGGCCGAAATACAAAGGCATGAGATATGCTCCGGGTATACCAATGACGCCTTTTAAACGAGTCATAGGTTGGCTTATATATCAAGTCGGAAAGAAGCTTTCACAGACAATGGTGATCACATATAGGAAATAGACCACCAAATTCCAGTTTGTCGGGATGAGCGATAGATCATAATATTAGCAGTAGTCTGATTAATCTGAGCAATTTATGAGGCATGAAAGAACGGAATATGAGAAGTTCAAGTTTGGGATTTGCAGCAATAATTGGAAAAGTAGTAAAGGGCATAATAGCTCTTTTTGCTGTTGCGTTTATTCTTATATTTTTATTGGCATGGCTTTTGAATAATAGAAGTGATGAGCAGACAAAGTATCATCAGGTAATTGAGCCTCTTGAAATACAAGTCCTTAATGAATATTCAGAATATGTTTATTTTGTAGAACCTCAATATGATGAAGATGGTGTTCATATGTGTTCTGTTTATTTTCGAAAGAACGCATTTACAGATAGTGATGAATATACCAAGCAGGAAGTTACTGAAGGAATTCAAGATATAGTAGTTAAGTATATTGAAGAAAATGAAGGACTGTTCGCTCCTGATTTCAAAATAGAACTTTGGGATGTTCAAAATTATAGTTGGAATGGAAGACCTAATTTATGTCAGGTTGTTTGGACTATTAGTATAAATGAAGGTGAAATCTGTGTTATGACACCTATTACCGCTAGTTAATTATATCAATAAAGCAGACTAAGCGTTCTTTTCCCGAATGATATAATTAAATTGTCTGAGGGAGCGATCCCTTAGTCGAGAGAATAAACAGTATTATTTACTGAAGGGGCGGGAAATGATCGAGCTTGAAACCGCAGACTTATCCTCAGCGACTATAATGTTGATGATTTCGAGGAGTACTATATATTAAAGATGCTGAACATGTCGACTATGAGTGGCACGACGGCAAAATGAAAACCCGTCTGGAATACAGACTGCTTATGCCCGAGTGGATCAATTAACAGGATATACATTTGAAAGGACAGGAAAAATGACATCAATTGCAAATCCGGATTATAAGTACTACCAAAAACTTGAAGGCACATGGAAAGATGTGAAAGGTTCATGCGAAGCTGTTCTCAGCCGTTTTGCCGGAATAGAGATACGATATGCGTCCGGAAAGCTTTCCTCCTCATACGGCGTAATTGATGCCATGCAGCTTCGGCTGAATCAGGGCGGAATGATGCCCGGAATGATGGCAGCAGCTTACACGATCCACGATGGTGAAGAGATAAAGATAAACCTGAATAACTGTATTGTATATGAGGGCGATAAGACAATATACAGAGTAGCCGAGGCCTGGTATGGCAACGAAGAGCTTCACCTGGAGATGATGGATCTTAATGACGGTCATAAAGAAGATGTAGTCCTAGTCAGGGTCAAAGAAGATGTCCCTCTTGCCGAAGGTGAATTTCAATGTTCCTGCGGGTACAGGGGAGAAGCAAGGAGATTCTGTCCGAACTGCGGCAAGGAGATAATTTGAAAAGGTGAAAGAAAAAGTGACAGCTTTGATATAACTATAAGATGAGTAATACACTGAAGTTATTAATCATTTGGTTGAGTCATTTTAATTAACAGTTTTATTGACTGTGACAGATCAGGATTTGAAGAGGAATATCATTTTGAAAAAGGGACTACAGATTCTATATTATGTTTCAGTTGTAATCAGCGCTTTGGTGGGGCTGTGGCATTTTTTTGTGCCTTGGATGTTTCAATGGTACGACTACCTTCCGACGCAATACAGGAACCTTATAGTCGGGATTGATTATACGAACTATTGCTTTTCATTGTTGCTTTTTGGTCTGAGCGTAATGTTGATATTGTTAGGCAAAAGAGCTTTGGCAATGAACCGGGAAGTGATTTATTTCTATTTCTTTCTTACGGTGGTTTGGATTTTCAGAGCATGCCTTGCCAGTTTCATTGAGCCGTGGCCGTTGCAGCCAATCCCGGCAGCTGCAATCGGGCAGCTGATCGCGTCAGATGTATTGGCTGTCATGATGATAGTTGTCAGTGTTAGCTTTGTCAGAGAACTCAGAAGAAAAACATAGAGCGGATTATAGACAGTATAATTGCTTTTGGTGAATGAGGTGACTGATAAATGAATTGTCCTTTTTGTAATGAAGAGATGGAGCATGGGTTTCTATATTCGGACCCGGGAGGTTTTCCTTGGTATCCGGAGGGGGAGGAGCCTATAAAATATTTACCGGAATTCCGCCGTAAAAAGAAGGGTGGTATGTATTTCGGAAGTGAAAAAATCGAATATTGTGAGTATGATACGCTTTCAATGTATATATGCAGAAAGTGTAAAAAAGGCATTGTTGATCCTTTGACTGAGAAGAAAAGCAAGTTTCTTATATGAACTGCTTTTGCATAATATTATCCGGAATATTTTTTCGCGAACCCGGTGCAGATAAAGATTCATACGGAATGCCTGTATTTCAGAGGTTTCATTTGATAATGATCTCGAAAGACCTTGGCAAATCTTCCCTGATTCGTATAGCCGATTTTTCTGGCTATCTCGAGTATGGACATGTCTGTACCGGTTAAGAGACGGGCAGCCTCCCTCATCCGGTAAGAAGCCATATATTCGGAGATGCAGAGGCCATACACTTCCTTGAAGCAGTTTTTCAGATATGTCTCACTTATCCCGAACTGATCGGAGATCGTCCTTACGGGGATACGAACGCTCAGGTCTTTGATAAAGATATCGATGAAGTAAATCTCATAACCGGTGTAATGACCGAGCGGATAGTAAAAACTGCTCAGGTTCTCCTTTTTGCCGATACATACAACGCCGGGAGACAGATAACTGACTTTGTCATCGGTTTTGCAGAACTCGCATCTTCCTGACAGGCAGTAATTGATCGTATAGAGCGGTATTCCGGAGTTATTCTTCTCGAAGGGCATTATAAAACCCTCTATCTCGTGCGAGACCAGATAGATTCCCCGTACGATCGGATATATGGTCATCTTATGATGACTCTCCGGCAACAACGATATCATATTTGTTGTATGATCCAGCTTCAATTAAGAGCATTACGGACATACTGCTGTGCTTCGGCAAAATTTTTGTCTTCAACTGTTTCGCCCATTCCCGCAGCATAACCGCCTGAAGTGTGAACTCCATCAGAAGTCTCAACCATAATATAGTAAGTGCATGCATCACAAATGCTGCCGTCTGAGCTGATGTCTTCCTTAAGATCCATAAATCTTACTCTGGTCAGAACATTTACCATGCTTGTCCATGACAACTCATCAGTCTCATATTCCTTGATTTTGTATCTGTCTTCAGAAGGAAAATCCCCTTTCAGATAGTCGTATCTTCTGTCTGCTTCGGGATCGACACTATACTGTGTAACCTTGTAATCTGAAGTGATCACAAATACTTCATCGTGATTGATGTCCCCACCGTAAATAACATAAGTTACCTTCTTTACGTCATAAGGTCCTCTCTTCTTGGCGCATCCTGCAAAGATACACATGCTAAGCGTCATTAAAAGCACAGCAACAACAATTCTTTTAAGCTTTTCCACAAATCATATACTCCATTTTTCAATTTCATTTTTATGGCAAATAGCAGGTATCTGCTTGACTGCATCTGCCATTTATACAGTTGATCGGTATGAATTGTTGCAAGGCATGAGATTGAATAAACACTTTGCCAGGATGATATAATCACTATATCAAGAATGATTCTTGGTTGGAAAAATCAACAGTAAAATGAACTAATGCAACATTTATATATCTCCATTTGTATTTAAAGTATCTGTCATAACTGGAGGAGAACTTAATGATGCTTAACCCAAAACACATTTTGATATGTATCCTTGTCGCAGGCTTTGTTTTCACTTTGCCGGCCTGTTCTAACGTGACTGATACTAAAGCTCCCACGTCAGCAACCTCAACAAGATCGTCGAACTATAAGGCGCCTGATATGCCGGATAACATGGATCACGAACCTCCGGCTGGAATGGGATTCGACATTTCAAATGAAGATATCTTCGAGAAGGGTTATTATACAGTTCAATACGATTCATTCTCAGGTGCTTATTTTTCGTGGTCATCGACAAACAATTCCGATTCAGACATAGAGTGGAGCGTATATGTTTCCGATGAGAAACTTACGGAAGATGAGATCAAGGAGTTATCCAAAACGAAATCTCTTGGGGTCAATGAAGGCTCAGACGCAGTAGCAGAGGGGCAGTGGATAATTGTTATTTGTAACATAAATAAAGAGACTGCAGATGCACCGGTCGACTCGACTTTCCATCTCTCAAGTTTCAGGGACTATGCATGACGGCTCTCAAGTCCTGGTATAAAGATGAACAGATTGAGAATATGATGAGAGGAAAGCCGGTATGGAAAATAGTATTCCTTGTTCTTGGGGCAGTTGCTGTCCTTTGTGTGACCTGGCTGGGTCTATTATTCCTAATATCGAATTTAAGTAGAATTAATCTTCGCAACAGCATTATTTCTGAGTGTCCTTTCTCGATTGCCGAAGATGCAGAATGGAAGATGTATTCCAATAACAATCAGGCCGGTCTGATTGCTCAAGTCAGTGAACACAACGGTCAGGCTAATCGTATGATACTGGTCATTGATAAATCAGCAGATCAATATAGTTCGGCAAGTGTTATAAGGAGCGCGGTTTTGCATCATGACTATTTCCGGATTTCATACTCTGAATGGGAAGATAACTGGAAAAGCATGGAAGAGAAGGATGTCTATGAGACCGGTAATTTCATCTATTTGAGAGTGCAGTATGACAGCAGGTCAACGCTGACAAGAATTAAGATAGGTTACGGAGCTGCTGATTCAATAGATTCGAGTAATGGCGAGGGCGTATTATTCACATTCTCGGAGCAACTTAAAATAACGTATTACAATTATTATGGAACTACGATAAGCATGTCACAGAAGTACGACGAGAAAAAATCCGCTTGGAGTGAGGTTACTACTTACGAAGGTGAAAGAGTGGCTTATGATTGAAATATGTTTAGGGATAATATCATCGAATTATAAAAAGGAATAGTGAGTACAACAAATGAAAAGAAATAGATTGATCATAATATAGACAGGATAATGTAAAAAGGAGTAGAACATGGAGTTGAATCCAATAGTTAAGGAAGCGCTTGTTGTTATAAATTTCGTCGACAGGTATCAGAAACTGTCGGACGAATATAGTTATGATAAGGTTCCTTCTGAACAGCGGCTAAACAAAGTCGATAAGTCCGAGATCTTTAAGATCCTTTCTAAAATCGGATTCGAATCTTCGTATGATTCGCACGAGAGATTTTTTAAGATCAAGGAAGAAAAAAACGGGAAATACATTTTCGGTTTTCATATTATCCTGCGTGGCTATGTTGATCTTATATGGGTAGTAAAAGAGGACGATAATGTGCTTTTGGGATCTCCCTGGGGAACTTACTCTAGAAGACTGATAAGTCTTGATTATAAAATAAAGCACCCGTTCTATGGCTCCTACGATGATGTTGAGCGCATATTAAACATAGCTTTTGAAATGTATAAGGATTTCAAAAATGCGGTGTTAGCTCAAGGCTGACTGCCGGATAGAATCTCGATTATAATATACGTGGTTATAAGATAAAAACTATAAGGCAGTTCATGCCTGTATTTGATTAAGGCATATGAAATCATGTGAGCAGAACAGCATAAGTGCTGTAATTAAAGCTGTTTATGCTAATGTTTTTGAAATAGAAGAGATTAATACAAAGAAACCAAAAACATATACTTTTCAGTATGTTGATGTAATTACCAAAGAAATAGATATCCAAGAACTTGATGGGACCTTGCCTAAGAGCATAGATATAAAGCGCCCCAGACCACGAAAAGTCTATTAGAATTCAGCTATTCATTAGATTTGGTTAAACAGGTAAGTAATACACAACCCCCATTATTATAGTCCCGTTATCAAAGAGTGACTCATCAAAAACTGCACAAAAATGAAAGTCAAAGATAGTCAAAAATGATTAGCACTCACCTCTTGCGAGTGCTAATTGACGGACTATAATGTAGTCAGAACAAAGGAATGAGGATCAAAGAAGAGATCAGACCTCCACCTCTTGCTCGGATAACAACAATTCAAAGGAGATGATCAGTATGTTGATGTCCGGTTTATTTGGAGAAGATTTGTTTGATGATTTTTGGGGTTACCCTACGAGAGAGCTTGCTAATATCGACAAGCAGCTTTACGGAAAAAACGCACAGAACCTCATGAAGACCGATGTCCACGAGAACGAAGAAGATTATGAGATGGATATGGATCTTCCGGGATTCAAGATCAATCTTGAGAATGGTTACCTTACCATCAGTGCCGCTAAGGAGCACGACAGTGAGAAAAAGAAGCATGGCAAGGTCATTCGTCAGGAAAGATACGCTGGATCGATGCAGAGAAGCTTCTATGTCGGTGAAGGTGTAAAGACCGAAGACGTTAAGGCAAAGTTCGAAGACGGTGTATTAAAGCTTTGCATCCCGAAGAAGGAACTTAAGGCTCTTCCTTCCAACACAACGATCGCCATTGAAGGCTAAAGAACAGTTACAAGAACAATGAACAAGGCTCGGGGCTTACATCTCCGAGCCCTTTTCATTACCGGTCATCCATCTGCGTTTTCTTTACCAATGATCCATATGCTTGTTTTTATCGTAAGCTAAAACTAACCATCAGTTATATAATTAAAAAGTAGTCAGGATTACCCTATCTTGGCTACGGATGCAGTATTATATATTTTATTATTGACAAGGATAATTCATTGAAAGAAGAACTTGAAGGACAGGAAAAGGATGCTTCTTCCATACTCGAGTTCAGATATATATACGGGATCGATGAAGTGGAACGATAAATCAGCAGCAAAAGGAACTATCAGGCGGCTTGACAAGAGTTTGGGTGATCTTACCATCGAGATGGGAATGTCAGGTTTAGTTGATTAATCATGCTATAATGACCTTATTCAAAGGGAATCATTGGAGTGGAAAATCTTCAGGATAAATGACCTGAAAAGGAGACAGAAATGTTCGAAAAGTTCATATCTTTTTTGAAAGAGAACGATTGGAAGATTGAAGAAAACTGCACAGTGTGCGACGTATATTCCAATGCGGTATTAAGTGCTTATGGGCCTCTTCCGGCTGCCTTTCTTGAGTTTCTACAGAAATATAAAAGCGTGATTTCCGGGGATGATACAAGATTTTTCCTTTGTATTGATGATTATAGTGGTGCAAGTGGCATGGCTTTTAAGTGGAATGAATTTGAATTGATAAGTCTGGAAGCTGCTAACGGTGACGAGGACTGGGAGAATGATATCAGATCGTGGTGGAAAACAAAGATTCCTTTTTATATGTCAGTCGACGGCGAGTATTCTTTCTATGCAATAGACATGGAAGATAACGGGTCCATATTGAGCGGTTATGAACCGGAGTTTGAGGAAGCGGACAAGGTTGCAGACAGTTTTGAAGATTTCATGAACCAAGTGCTGAGGGGTGAAATAGTTCTATAAATATACAGTTTAAGTAAACAGGGGGAGAGAATTTTGGCAGTCGGTTTTACAGTTGATTTTTATTATTATTCGATCGGAAGTGCAGATTTTTTACATTCATTCTTTTCAACGGTTGCCGTTAACCTTGAAGGCGGAAAATGGGGCAGCAGATTTCCGGTTTTAATGAATGAATTGTATCAGGGTAAGCTTCCTGTAGAAAAAACAGATATTGCTTTCGAGGAACTAAATACTATACGTGAGGAACTAAAGGATTTCTCTCCGGATAAAGTAGTGTGGGACATTGATGATTTGTTCAAACAACCACCGTGGGGGAAAAACATAAGTGAAGATATCACAGATTTATCGAACTATTTTGTTACAAGTGAAGGCGAGGACTTTATTTCTGTCTTATTTACTGCATTGAACGATAGCAAAGAAATGAAAGCGCCGGTGGAAATAGTATCGCTATAAATTGAAATGAGCTCCTGTTTGTATCAGGAGCAGATCTTAGAAGAGAATAAACATTAAGATTAATCAGCAGTATAAAATACAGCGGGTGTGAAAGCAGATGGTAGATATAGGGAACTTTTCATCCACATCTTTTGAAAACTTTGACATTAATCTGGTTCAAAAAGAAGTAGATGGCGGTTCTGTGTCGGTAGATCAGATAGTCGAAGCTATTGGAAAAACACCCAATGCCAGATCAATCGTTATCTCCGGCCTGAAGCAGGATACTTTCGAATATTTTATTGAGCGATATGGGAAGCAGTTTGAAGCAATCTCTTTTTGGAAAAACAAATTAGTTGAGGATCTGTCTCCTCTTTCAAAACTAAACGGAATTAAGTTCATTAACTATTTTTTCAATCAAAGAGCTACGTCTTTATGGGGCATGAGTGGAAACAAGTCTCTGATCGGATTAAGCATCTACGATTTTTCCAGACTGCATAACATTGAAGAAATTGAAACAGCACCTAATCTTGAATTCTTTGGACTCGGGAATCAAGTATGGGCAGACATGACAATAGATTCTTTGAAACCCGTAGCAAACACACAAATTAAACATTTCGAATGGCACGGAAAGACTGTTTCAGACAATGATTATAAATGTTTAGCCCAAGGAAAGATTGAGGTTTTAGACATTAACCCCACAAGGTTTACTCTAGATGAATTGACAGATCTGCTGGCATTATTCCCCGAAACGCTTTCAGGCAGCATTACCAAGCCTTACGTTACCGGAAGCGTAGGAACTAGAGACGGCGAGCGTACAACATACCGCTATTTATGTAAGAATAAGAAAACTTGTGTCGTTGGGAAAGATGATGAAAGATTTCAGAACTACATGAAGGATTTTGAGATTCTATTGATGAATAAGAGAAAGAAAGTTTAATCCTGAATAAAACTAACTGAGAAGCTCGCGAAAAATGACTCGCAGGCTTCAATAATTACTGGACTGCGGCTGAATATGTATAGTCGGTTATAATGCCATAACAGATGCAGATGAATGGAGACCTGCTATACAGAAAGCACAGAACGCCAAAATCCGTGATAGAATATATAAGATACAGGAAAACCATGAAAATACTGGGTTGCAACTGCCGGTTGACAAAGTTCAAGGTCCGGTTGGTGGTTTTGTAAAGAGCGTTTTTGCTAATCTCAAGCCATCAAAACCCGGAGGTGATGTAAATGACAATTGCTGACAGAATACAGAGCCTTAGAAAGGCGAAAGGCATGTCCCAGGAGGAACTGGCTGACAAGGTCGGTGTATCAAGGCAGGCCGTTTCTAAGTGGGAAAGTGAACAGGCAACCCCGGATCTCGATAAAGTCGTGATCATGAGCGATATTTTTGAAGTTACTACGGATTATCTTCTTAAAGGGATCGAGCCGGTTAAGTCCGATGATCACAAGACGATGGCTGATGTTATCGATCAGAAGGTACTTACAGAGAAGAACGGCAAGCGCGCGAAAACTGCCCTTAAGTGGTTTCTCATAGGATTCGGTATTTTGCTCGCCATAGATCTCATATCGATGCTGGTTTATTTCCTGGTCAACGGATTCCCCGTCTGATCTGATCCTCAAATAATCTGAAACTAAAAACAGCAGCGTTTTCGCTGTTTGTATTAATGCGCTCAAAAAAGGAGTTATCCATGAATAAGATAAAAGAATTCATCAAAAACATCAGTCCGTTCAACAACCGGACCGACATGCCGAAATTATTGTATGTCATCAAGGTCATCCTGATCTTCTGGGTATTCAAGTTCGGTGCAGAACTGGTTGGCGAAGGCATAGTCCTGGCGATACACTTTGCCTGCGGTAAGAACCCTCTGCAGGGTGAGATGTTCGGCGATACCACGATTACATTGATTACTTACTACGGATACGGCGTCATGATTGGAATAATGATCCTTCTCTGGAAGCTGTTTCAAAGAAAGACTCTGGCAGAACTGGGCTTGGCGAGACCTGCATGGAGCTATTTCGCAGGAGCCGGAGCAGGAACACTTCTTTTGCTTGTTTCAGTTGCTTTGGCAGTTCTTACCGGCGCGGTAAGGTATAACGGCGTTTTCCGGAATATCGACACTGCGATGGTATTCCTCATGCTCGGAGCTTTTATTTTTCAAGGTGCCTTTGAAGAGGTGCTCTGCAGAGGTATCGTTCAACAGCTTTTGCAGAAGAAATCCATCCCTGTCGCTGTAGGTGTAAGTACAGCCTTATTTACCATTCCTCACATCGGGAACATGGACTTCAGTGCCCCTGCCATTGCAGTAACGGCAGTTATCAACCTTATCCTGATATCGGTCATCTTCTCGCTTCTTACTATCCGTTTCAAAAGCATCTGGGCGGCCTGCGGCCTGCATTCGATATGGAACTATATCCTGTACAGCATCCTGGGGCTCAATCTGAGCGGCAATGATGAGATCAATGCTGCCGTATTTGATATGAGTTCTGTCGGAGACAATATTTTAAATGGCGGAAAGTACGGTATCGAAGCAAGTATCATCACAACCGCAGTATTAGTAGCCGCTGCAATCGCACTGATCGTGTTTAACATACGGAAGCCGGAACGCGGATGATCAAATGCTATAATTATCTTGTCTGAGGGAGATCCCTTAGTGCAGATAATTATCAGGATAGACAACTAAATCAGGATTATATTCAGGGGAGGAATATATGAAATATGATAATACAAATCTGCCGGAGAATATCCGCGCGTTTTTGGAAGAGATAATTAACGATGAGAAACTGTGCGATGCATTTTATTCCCGTGATGTTGAGATCTATGATGAAGCCTGGGTAAAGGATCTGGAAGACAACTTTCAGCAAGAATTTGAAGACTTGATGGGGCCTGGAGATTCAAGTTATAAGAACATTAAGGCTTTTGCCAGAGATGGAACGGGCGCGTTATGGGTAGTCCTTGATGATGAGCTCATTGGATATATCAGCACCGAGGGACAATGCGGGATAGTATCACGGAATATAAATGAGTTCATGAATATAATCGCGGCCTTGAAAGGGTCTTCACTTTTAGCTGATTTCTGGGATCTTGATACTTTAAGTTCAGAAGAAGCTTTTACAGAGGCTTATGAAGAATCCGATGATGAAGACGACGATGAGACTGATTACAGTGAAGTGTTTGATAAGTTTATCGGAAAGCATGGTTTTAACAAGGATCCGAAGAAATTATACGAATACGTTGTAAAAGGGATAACCGTCGAACCGTTTTTCCAGGTTATCGCCACCGATGATGAATATGTTGATTCAGATTCTCTGTTAGGCGGTGACGGCCAGGAGCTGCTTGAAGAACTTATAGATGCGCTCAACAACTGATGAGCATATGACGCAGACATTAGAGCGTAAAATAGACAGAATAATGCACGATGGTAAGTGCAACTAAACATAAGGTAAAAATGGTCAGACTTATTCTTTCAGACTTGGATCACACTTTGTTAAGACAGGACGGGAGCGTTTCTGATGAGACACTTCGCGTATTGGATGCATGCAGAAAACAAGGTGTTGTTTTCGCGATCGCGACAGCAAGATACTGGATCGGTGCCGAAAAATACATAGATCTGTTACATCCTGACTATGAGATAACAACGGACGGAACTCTCATACATTCGGGCCGTGAATGCTTGTATTCCTGCGAGTTTTCGGAAGAAGACACCGAACATATAGTAAGGAGTCTTTTAAATGCCGTGCCCGGATCGGAGATTACCGTTGCCCATGGAAAGACGGTTTACTGGAACAGCCTTCACATCGCCGAATCAGAGAAACTTCATAAGGCTACATATAACGATTATTCTGCAGCGCTTAACGTCAAAGCAAATAAGATCGTGGCTGAACTGCCGAATG